>Ga0114963_10002346_pt1 | contig 12977 bp, 12 predicted proteins | sample C_131016_EF_Meta_FD_87019 | JGI IMG/M metagenome (GOLD analysis project Ga0114963, IMG submission 87019) | Freshwater microbial communities from Lake Croche, Canada to study carbon cycling - C_131016_EF_MetaG | ecosystem: Environmental > Aquatic > Freshwater > Lake | place: Lake Croche, Canada...
AGCAATGACACTGTTGCTTTTTTGTTTAGAGAAATCATGTCAGCCTGTCTTGCTCTCGAACAGTCACTGAAGATCGCTTATCTGGGTCCACAAGGAACGTATAGCGAGCAAGCTGCGGTGAGACAGTTTGGGCATGCTGCGACAGTGATACCGTTCCAATCGCTTGATGAGGTCTTTCATCAAGTAGAAAGTGGGCATTGCCAATACGCAGTGGTCCCTGTCGAGAACTCTTTAGGTGGCAGCGTTTCAACCACCTTAGATCTTTTGCTCTCAACCCCTTTAAAGATTTGCGGGGAATCGCATCTCCGTATTCGCCATCAGTTGATGACACATCCTTCTTCAGAAAATCTTGCAGCCATTCGTCGGGTGTATTCCCATGCCCAGTCCCTCAGTCAATGCCAGCAATGGTTATCAAGCCATTTGCCCCAAGTAGAGCGTATTCCCGTTGCCAGCAATGCGGATGCCGCTTCTCGTGCTGCAATGGATCCTGAGAGTGCTGCGATAGCAGGTGAATTGGCAGCCGAACGCTATGCTCTTAAAATTCAGGCGAAGGACATTGAAGATAGCGCGGACAACACCACCCGTTTTGTAGTGCTAGGTACACAGGAAGTAGGTCCTTCAGGCTCTGATAAAACATCCATGGTTCTGAGTGCACCCAATCGCCCGGGGGCGATTCATAAATTGTTGGAGCCCCTCGCCCAACATGGTGTGAGTATGAGCCGGCTTGAATCTAGGCCATCAAGAACGGGTCTTTGGGAATATGTTTTTTTTGTTGATATTGAAGGACATACTTCTCAACCCGCATTACGAGATGCACTTGATGAGATGCGAGCACAGGCTTCGTTTTTGAAGATACTCGGTTCTTACCCGCTTTCTACCCTCTAATTTTTTCTTCGATTGCAATCAGGTTTGAATTATGTCTTTGTGTGATCTTACCCCTCCATACATTCGGGCCATTGCGCCTTATCAGCCCGGTAAGCCTACTTCTGAACTACAAAGGGAGTTGGGCCTCAACCACATTATCAAGCTGGCCTCGAATGAGAATCCGCTTGGGCCAAGCCCTCATGCGGTTCAAGCAATGGAATCGCTGCTTGAAACCCTGGCGCTATACCCCGATGGAAATGGTTTTGATTTGCGTTCAGCTATTTCAAAGAAATTTTCTGTATCGCTCCCTCAGATTATTCTGGGGAATGGTTCCAATGATGTGTTGGAGTTTGCAGCCCGCGCCTTTTTGGGAAAGGGGACCAGTGCTGTCTACTCTAAGCATGCTTTTGCTGTGTATCCCCTCGCTACGCAAGCAGTCGGTGCGGAAGGCATTGAGGTTCCTGCCAAAGAGTTTGGCTGTGATCTTGAAGCGATGGTCGATGCGATTCGCTCGGATACACGCGTGCTCTTTATTGCCAATCCAAATAATCCTACGTGTACCTGTATCTCAGGCCCAGAACTGCGTGCAGCCTTTGAGCGTGTCCCCGATCATGTTTTGATTGTTTTGGACGAGGCTTATACGGAATATTTAAGTGCTGAAGATCGCTATGACGCGATTGCATGGTTGAATGATTTCCCTAATCTTCTCATTTCTAGAACTTTCTCCAAAGCTTACGGATTAGCGGGTCTGCGCGTGGGTTTTGGTCTGGCAGCGCCTAACGTGATTGACATGATGAATCGCGTGCGCGCCCCATTTAATGTCAGTACATTGGGCTTGGCGGCGGCAGAAGCAGCATTGGGCGATAGTGAGTTTTTGGCACGTTCCGTTGCGCTCAATCAGGCAGGCATGATGCAAATTTTGCATGGATTGAATGCACTCAACTTATCCTACATCCCCTCATGGGGGAACTTTGTGGCATTCAAGGTGGGCGAGGGTTTAGCCATTTATCAAAAGCTTTTACACGCAGGAGTGATTGTTCGCCCTATTGCCAATTACGGAATGCCAGAATGGCTTCGCGTGAGTATTGGATTGGCAAACGAGAATGCTTTATTTCTTGAAGTCCTTGGCAAGACGCTTAAGCAGAATGCCTGAAATACAGTCGCCGCCTTTTTCGGATGTGGCTTTAATTGGTGCGGGGCTGATTGGCGGATCTTGGGCATTAGCCATTCGGGCCGCGTATCCTCAAGTTCGTATTCGGGTCTTTGACCTGAATGCCCAGCATCGCATTGATGCGATAGCTCGTGGGATTGCAGATGAAGTTTTTGGAACTTTAGAAGGTGCAGTTAAGGAAGCCGATCTCGTGATTTTAGCGGTTCCTGTTGGTGCGTTGTCTTCCACCTTTTTGAAATTGTGTCCTCTGATTGGCCCCGAAACTGTGGTGACAGATGTGGGAAGTACAAAACAAGGTGTGATTGAGGCCGCACGGGTAAATTTGGCCGAGGCGTACTCACGATTTGTACCTGGCCATCCCATTTCAGGTGCTGAAAAAAGCGGGCCCATCGCGGCGCGTGGTGACTTGTTTCAAGGCAAACGTACCGTACTGACTCCGGTAAAAGAAACCAATCATGAAGCTCTATCAAAGGTGTCCTTGCTCTGGGAGAAGAGCGGTGCAGAAGTGCATATTCTGAATGCAGCGCTGCATGATGAAGTGTTTGCTGCTGTGAGTCATTTACCCCATCTTCTGAGTTATGCGTTAGTAGATGAATTGGCTACGCGCACAAACGCAGACCTATTTTTCTCTTATGCAGCAGGGGGATTTAGAGATTTCACGCGCATTGCAGGCAGCCATCCCACGATGTGGAGAGATATTAGCCTCGCTAATTCGCCTGCGCTTCTCAAAGAACTCGATGCCTATTCATTAAAACTCCAGGAATTGCGCGCCGCACTGGCTAAGCAAGATGGAGCGGCCCTACTTGATATGTTTGAGCGCGCGCAAAAAGCCCGAACGGATTGGGCTAATCGTCTTAACTAATCTATTCACGTTCTTACCTTAAAACATCTATGAGTCTAACCTTTCACATTCAACCTGGTGGTTCTCTGCATGGTTCTTTGCGTGTCCCAGGAGATAAATCCATTTCCCATCGCAGCATTATGCTGGGGGCACTGGCAGATGGTGTCACTGAGGTCACTGGATTTTTAGAAGGGGAAGACGCCCTTGCTACCATGCGAGCATTTCGTAGCATGGGGGTCAAAATAGAAGGTCCAGAAAATGGAAAAGTGCGTATTGAAGGTGTGGGTCGTGAGGGCTTAAAACAACCACAGGGATTGATAGATTGTGGTAACTCAGGCACAACCATGCGATTACTTACGGGGCTTCTTGCTGGGCAAGGGTTGGATGTCACTCTGGATGGAGATGCCAGCTTGCGCAAACGCCCCATGGAGCGTGTGGCTAAGCCTTTACGCTTGATGGGCGCTGAGATTGATACAGGAGAGCACGGGCGTCCACCGGTTCATATCAACCCAGTCAAGGGTTTAAAAGCTATTCACTATGATTTACCGGTGGCGAGTGCCCAGATCAAATCAGCTATCTTACTAGCAGGTATGTTTGCAGAAGGTATGACTTCAGTGACTGAACCCGAGCCTACGCGTGACCATAGTGAACGCATGTTGCAAGGTTTTGGTGTGGCGGTTCAGCGTCAAGGGGCCACTGCAAGCATTCAAGGTGGGCAGCGGTTGAGGGGTACAAAAATTCAGGTTCCAGGTGATATTTCTTCCGCCGCTTTTTTCTTAGTAGCCGCAAGTATTGCCCCTGGGTCAGATTTGCTTTTAATCGATGTGGGAATGAACCCCACGCGCACGGGAGTTGTAGATATTCTCAGGCTTATGGGGGCAAATATTTTGGTACAGAATGAACGCATTGAGGGCGGGGAACCGATTGCTGATTTGCGTGTTCGCTCAGCCCCTCTCCATGGTATTGATGTGCCTGAAGCGCTGGTTCCCCTTGCGATTGACGAATTCCCAGTTTTGTTTGTTGCAGCAGCGTGTGCCGAAGGGGTTACTAAAGTGACGGGTGCGGCAGAGTTGCGGGTTAAGGAAAGTGATCGTATTCAAGTGATGGCGGATGGACTTCATCTTTTAGGGATAGACGCACAACCCACTGAAGATGGCATGATCATTCAAGGTGGTCAGCCTTTTCATGGCGCAGTGATTGAAAGCCATGGCGATCATCGTATTGCTATGTCCTTTGCGGTTGCGGCCTTGAGAGCAAGTAGCGCGATGACAGTGAAAGATGCTGATAATGTGGCTACCTCTTTTCCAGGTTTCGTTGCGCTGGCAGTGTTGGCAGGAATGGAAATGCGTGCTTCATGAGTCAGAATATTCCTGTTATTGCGATTGATGGTCCTTCTGCATCAGGTAAGGGAACCGTTGCATCGAGAGTGGCACTATCGCTTGGTTTTCATTATCTGGATAGCGGGGCGTTGTATCGTTTAACAGCGCTTGCATCAAGACAAAAGGGTATTCCTTTGTCTGATCAGGCTCAGCATTACGAGCAGGACATCGCTGCATGCGCCGCCAAATTAGATGTGCGATTTGAGGGGGAATGGATATTCCTTCAAGAAGAGGATGTCAGTCTTGCAATCAGAGACGAACAAACCAGTCGCGAAGCCTCTCGGGTCGCGGCACTGGGAGCGGTTCGCGCTGCGCTGTTGCAGCGCCAAAGGGAATTTTTACAAGCCCCTGGGTTAGTTACCGATGGGCGAGATATGGCTACAGTTGTATTTCCCGATGCCAATCTCAAGGTTTTTTTAACAGCCAGTGCTGAAGAACGGGCGCTACGTCGTTATAAGCAGTTGATCGGGAAAGGATTCACTGCTAACATGGTCGACTTGCTCAAAGATATTCGTGAGCGAGATGAGCGTGATGCTTCTCGAGAGCATGCTCCTTTGGTGCAGGACTCCCGCGCCGGCCTTCTAGATACCACCTATCTATCTGCCGATGCGGCCGTGGCTGAAGTGTTACGAAGATATCAAATCGTATCCGGCCATGACTGCGTTTGATGAACTTAACCTCGCCGTAAGGCGAAAAGAGCCGTAAGGTTTTTGATACCCCATGAATGCTATCCAAAAAGAAGTACCGTCCTCGTTTGAATCCTTTGCCAGCCTCTTTGAAGAGAGCCTGTCACATCAGGAGATGCGATCCGGCGAAGTCATTACCGCTGAAGTTGTCAGTATCGAAGGTAATGTTGTTGTTGTGAATGCGGGCCTCAAGTCTGAGAGCCTGATACCAATTGAAGAATTCCGAAACGATCGTGGCGAGCTTGAAGTCAGCGTAGGCGACTTCGTCAAAGTGGCGATTGATGCAGTTGAAGATGGTTATGGTTCTACCAAGCTTTCCCGTGAAAAGGCCAAGCGTCTAGCAGCATGGCTAGACTTAGATGAAGCGCTGGAGAAAAATGAGCTGGTCTCTGGTGTGGTAAGCGGCAAAGTTAAGGGCGGACTAACTGTAATGGTTAATGGTATCCGTGCTTTCTTGCCAGGTTCCTTGGTGGATATTCGCCCGGTTAAAGACACCACTCCTTACGAAGGTAAGGAGATGGAGTTCCGTGTCGTGAAACTCGATCGCAAGCGTAACAATGTTGTGGTCTCACGCCGCGCCGTTCTTGAGGCTTCGGCTGGTGCTGAGCGCGCAAACCTTCTGGAAACCTTGCGCGAAGGTTCCATTGTTCGCGGTATCGTTAAGAACATCACGGACTACGGCGCATTTGTGGACTTGGGTGGCATTGACGGCTTGCTGCATATCACTGATCTGGCATGGCGTCGTGTGAAGCATCCTTCAGAAGTTTTAAATGTTGGTGATGAAGTCGAAGCCAAAGTGCTGAAATTCGATCAAGACAAGAACCGTGTTTCCTTGGGCTTGAAACAGTTGGGTGAAGATCCATGGGTGGGTCTCTCACGTCGTTATCCTGAGCGTACCCGTTTGTTCGGCAAAGTCACCAATCTCACCGACTACGGTGCGTTTGTTGAAATCGAACAGGGTATTGAAGGTTTGGTCCACGTTTCAGAAATGGATTGGACTAATAAAAACGTGCATCCATCTAAAGTCGTTCAATTAGGTGATGAAGTGGAAGTAATGATTCTGGAGATTGATGAAGAACGTCGTCGTATCTCCCTCGGCATGAAACAGTGCCGCCCAAATCCTTGGGAAGACTTTTCTACCGGATTTAACAAAGGCGACAAAGTTTCTGGTCAAATCAAATCAATCACTGATTTTGGCGTGTTCTTAGGCTTGCCTGGCGGTATTGATGGTTTGGTTCACTTGTCCGATTTGTCTTGGAATCAAACCGGTGAAGAAGCCGTGCATAACTTCAAGAAAGGTGACGAGGTTGAAGCTGTTGTCCTCTCCATTGATGTTGAACGCGAACGTATTTCTTTGGGTATCAAGCAGCTGTCAGGCGATCCGTTTACTAACTTTGTGGCTACAAATGACAAAGGAAGTCACGTGAAAGGCACCGTGGGAGCCATCGATCCCAAGGGTGCAGTGGTAATGCTTGAAGATGGCGTTGAAGCTTACTTACGCGCCTCTGAAGTTTCACGCGATCGTGTTGAAGATATCAGCAAGCATTTGTCCGAAGGTGATGTGATTGAAGCGGTTGTACTGAACGTAGACCGCAAAAATCGCACGATCAACCTTTCCATCAAAGCGATGGATATGGTGGAAGAGAGCAATGCTGTGCAACGTACACAAGCTGAAGCGCCGACCAATGCCGGCACCACAAGTTTGGGCGCGCTGCTCAAAGCAAAGCTTGGAAATTCACCTGGCGATCAGTGAGTTTACCTGCTATGACAAAGTCTGAGCTGATTGCTTTGTTGACTTCGCGCTATCCGCAGCTTGTTTCAAAAGATACCGAGCTTGCAGTAAAGACGATACTCGATGCGATGACCCAAAATTTGGTAGAAGGGGAACGCATCGAGATTCGCGGATTCGGTAGTTTTGGGCTTAACCATCGTCCGCCGCGTCTGGGGCGTAATCCCAAGACGGGGGAGAAGGTACAAGTGGCTGAGAAGTATGTTCCTCACTTCAAAGCCGGCAAAGAATTGCGCGACCGCGTGGATCACAAGTAAAACAACAACGGACCTCCCTCTCATGGCCTACCTGATCTGGGTCGTCCGCATTCTCCTCTTTGTTTTGCTCTTTGGCTTGGCCGCTCGTAATACTGATATTGTGCATGTGCGCGGTTATCTGGGTTATGAATGGCAAGCCCCTCTTGCGCTGGCTTTGCTCTCAGCCACATTTCTTGGTGTGGTGCTTGGGGTGATGGGCGCTGTGCGAACCATGCTTTATTTGCGCAAGATATCTGCAGATACCAACAAAGTTATCCCCGAGATCAATCTAGACCCCATAACAGATTCAGAAGCATTTCCGGTTGAGACTGCAAAGCGTCCCCCCATCTCTTATCGCAAAGCGGGTGAAAGCCTCGCAGGTGATGAAGGCGCCTGAAGCGTGGAGTTTCAATTTTATTGGCTTCTTTTGCTCCCCCTTTTTTTTGGCTTAGGGTGGCTTGCAGCGCGCATGGATCTGCGTCAGTTGCTATCAGAGTCAAGGGCCCTTCCCAGCGCCTATTTTAAAGGGCTCAATTTCCTCATCAATGAACAACCTGATCAAGCGATTGAGGCCTTGTCTGAAGTTGCACAAAGCCATCAGCAAACAACGGAATTGCATTTCACCTTGGGTAGCTTATTTCGCAGAAGGGGCGAATTAGACCGCGCTACACGTATGCATCAGATGTTATTGGATAGGAGTGATTTACCCAATGATCAACGTGTTGCTGCGCTCCATGAATTGGCTCAAGACTATCTGAAGGCGGGCTTATTAGATCGAGCCGAGAGTTTATTCCTTGAACTTAAAGGAACAGAATTTGAAAGCTCTGCAAGCCACTTTCTTCGGGAAATTTATGTTTCTGAAAAAGAGTGGGGTAAAGCCATTGAAGTGGCAAAGAAACAATCGGGTTTGAATGCCTCAGCGCTTCTCAATCGTGATGTTGCTCATTACTTGTGTGAGTTGGCCGCTTTAGATTATTCGCAAGGGAAGGCAATTCAAGCAGACCAATACATTGACCAAGCTTTGGATATGAATCCACGCTGTGTTCGAGCAAGTATTCTGCGAGGAGAGAGCTATTTTCGAGAAGGTCGCGTCAAAGATGCGCTGAAAGAGTGGCTTCAAATAGAAAAGCAGAATCCAGATTATCTGTTTCTCATCACGTCCTTTGTGTTCTCAGCTTATAAGGAATTGGGTCAGCCTGACATTGGCCTTAAGCTTCTACAAGACTGGCTAATCCAGTATCCGAGCCTGGAATTGTTGTCGCAGGTTTACCAAGCAACACTAGAACACAAAGGGCCCGACGCTGCTTTAGCCTTAGCTAAACATCAGTTTTACAACAGTCCTACATTGCCTGCACTGAGCAAATATCTCGAGGCGCAGATTAATGTATTGGGCGCAGCCCATCACCTTGTAACTCAAGACAGTGAAGCGCTTATACCCAATACAGATCGTTCTGATCTTGAATTGACTCAAAAACTTATCCAAACCCAAGTGCAAAGACAAGCCTTGTTTATTTGCCAACATTGTGGCTTTAAGGCACGTCAATTTCATTGGAATTGTCCTGCCTGTGGGCATTGGGAGTCTTATTCGCCTCGTCGTGTCAATGACTCTGAAGATATGGCATCTTCACCCGTGCGGATGTGACGATGTCTGAATTCTTTTCTCCCGTCATCGTTGCCCTGGATGCTTCAACTGCGTCGGAAGCGTATGCATTTGCTGATCGTCTTTCCCCCAGCCTGTGTCGGTTAAAAGTAGGTAAGGAACTTTTTACTGCAGCGGGGCCAATGGTTGTAGAAGGTTTGCAACAGCGTGGATTTGACGTTTTTCTAGATTTAAAATTTCATGACATTCCAAATACTGTGGGTGCCGCTTGCAGGGTTGCTGCAGCCTTGGGGGTATGGATGGTAGATGTGCATTGTTCAGGTGGACCTGCGATGCTTGCTGCAGCAAGAAATGCAATGGATTCAGTTTCTAGGCCGCCTTTGTTGGTGGGCATTACTCTTCTCACCAGCTTGCAGTCTGGGGACCTTCAGCAGATTGGTATAGAAGGACCAATCAACGATGCTGTCCTTAGACTGGCGGTTCTCGCTCATCAACATGGCCTCGATGGAGTGGTGTGTTCTGCTGCTGAAGCTTTACTCTTGCGTTCGGCGCTCCCGAACAGTTTTCAATTAGTGACTCCGGGAATACGTCCCGCAGGGGCGGCGCCAGATGATCAGGTCCGTGTGGTGACACCTGCACAAGCAATGCGCCTTGGCTCAAACTATCTTGTTATTGGTCGCCCTATCACTCAATCAACCGATCCCGTTTTAACTCTTCAACATATTCTCGATTCTTTACACTCATGAAAATTTCTATCATCGGAACAGGTTATGTAGGCTTAGTCAGTGGCGCATGTCTCGCAGAGGTAGGCAACGATGTTTTGTGTTTAGATCTCAACCCAGAAAAGATTCGCATTCTAAAATCAGGTGGTATTCCTATTCATGAACCCGGCTTAGAAGAAATGGTTCAACGCAATGTGGCCGCTGGCCGTTTGCATTTCACTACCGATGTGGCAGAGAGTGTAGCTTGGGGTAAGGTTCAGTTCATTGCAGTGGGGACACCTCCCGATGAAGATGGCTCGGCAGATTTGCAGCATGTAGTGTCGGCAGCTCGCGCCATTGGTCAATTCATGACGAAATCAAAAGTGGTGGTGGATAAATCTACGGTGCCTGTGGGCACAGCGGACAAAGTCCGAGCCGCGATTTCAGATGAGTTAGCTAAACGCGGAAGTGATGTGTCTTTTTCAGTGGTTTCTAACCCTGAGTTCTTGAAAGAAGGTGCTGCGGTAGAAGATTTCATGCGTCCTGATCGTATTGTGATTGGAGCAGATGATCCTGATGCAATTCAGGTGATGCGAACGCTGTACGCTCCTTTTCAGCGTAATCATGAACGCTTGATCGTGATGGATGTGAAGTCCGCTGAGCTCACTAAGTACGCAGCGAATGCGATGCTTGCCACCCGTATTTCTTTCATGAATGAATTAGCTCTACTTGCAGAACGATTGGGCGCAGATATTGAGCATGTTCGACAAGGTATAGGATCTGACCCCCGTATCGGATATCAGTTTTTATACCCTGGTTGTGGTTATGGTGGATCTTGTTTTCCTAAAGATGTGAAAGCAGTGATTCGTACCGCCTCGGAACATGGAATGGATCTTAAGATACTCAATGCAGTGGAATCAGTGAATGATAGACAGAAATCCGTGTTGCTTGACAAAATTGTGTTGCATTTCGGAGAGAACCTCCAGGGCCGTCGATTTGCTTTGTGGGGGCTCGCATTTAAACCCAATACAGACGATATGCGTGAAGCGCCCGCGAGAGTTCTGATTGAGGGCCTCAGGGCAAGAGGGGCAGACGTGGTGGCCTATGATCCTGTTGCAATGGAAGAAGCGCGCCGCATCTATCCTGGCTTAAATGAGTTAACACTGGTGAGCGCACCGATGGAGGCAACGGAGGACGCAGATGCCTTGGTCATCGTGACAGAGTGGAAAGCTTTCCGTAGCCCTGATTTTGAAGCACTCAAATCAAAACTAAAAGGTGCTGTCTTGTTTGATGGACGAAATCTGTATGAGCCTCAAGTTGTGCGTGATGCGGGGCTGACCTATTACGGAATCGGTCGACTTTAATTGTTGAAAGAATCCTATGTCTATCCCCCCACGTCCTCCGGTGTCCCCTCTTTCTCCTAAGTTGGCATCATCAATCATCGCTCAGTTTGGGGCCGCACGTGTTTTGGTGGCTGGAGATGTGATGCTAGACCGATATTGGTTTGGGGAGGTCAGTCGTATTTCACCCGAGGCACCGGTTCCCGTCGTTCAAGTAAAAAAAACAGAGGAGAGGCCGGGCGGAGCAGCGAACGTTGCACGCGGAGTAGCTGCGCTCGGCGCTTGGAGCCATCTTGTTTCTGTGGTGGGTGACGATGAGCCTGGCCGTAAGTTGGCCGAAATACTCAAACTGGAGCATGTTGAAGCGGAGCTCCATCTCGATCCTGAATTTTCAACTACGGTGAAACTTCGGGTCATTGGACGCCAGCAACAGTTGCTGAGAATTGACTTTGAAAGTAAGCCAACCCATGAAGTACTAGCAAACAAACTCGAGGCCTTTCAAAGATTGTTGCCTGACGTTGATGTTGTGATTCTTTCTGATTATGGTAAGGGTGGATTAACACATATTCGTCAGATGATTGATGCAGCACGCGCAGCCTGTAAGCCTATTCTGGCTGATCCTAAGGGCGATGATTACGAACGCTATAGAGGAGTGACATTGCTGACTCCCAACCTTAGCGAGTTTCGACAGGTAGCGGGAGCCTGGAAGGATGAAGAAGAAATGACACGCAAAGCGCAAGCCTTGCGCAGTTCACTTGATCTAGATGCCCTTCTTGTTACGCGCAGCGAAGAGGGTATGTCTTTGTATCGTGAAGAGGAAGTAGTGCATGAACCGGCTAAAGCGCAGGAAGTATTTGATGTAAGTGGGGCAGGCGATACCGTGATTGCCACCTTGGCGGTGATGATTGCAACAGGAGCTGCGCTTCCTTTGGCAATGCGCGTTGCAAATCTGGCGGCAGGTGTGGTCGTTGGTAAACTAGGGACTGCAACTGTGACCGCTGCTGAGTTAGCACGGGAACTTGAACACTTCGACTTATCCTAAAGGATCTCATGTACACCATTGTTACGGGAGCGGCTGGATTTATTGGCTCCAACATGATTAAAGCACTGAATGCCCGCGGCGTGGATCGTATTATTGCGGTAGACAATCTTTCACGCGGGGACAAGTTTCGTAATCTGGTGGATTGCCAGATTGCAGACTACATGGATAAACAAGAGTTTTTGAGCTTGATTGAACAAGACGCTTTTGAAGGCGAGATCGATTTTATTAACCATCAAGGTGCATGCTCCGACACCATGGAGCATGATGGTCGTTACATGATGGCGAATAATTATCGCTACACCGTTTCTCTGTTCCGATTTTGCCAGACACACGACATTCCTCTGATTTATGCTTCTTCAGCAGCGGTCTATGGGGGGAGTGATACATTCCGAGAGGATCCTGCTTGTGAATCGCCTTTGAATGTATATGGTTATTCCAAGTTACTCTTCGATCAATATATTCGGCAGCATTGGGATAACATCGAGTCGCAAGTGGTAGGGTTGCGCTACTTCAATGTTTACGGACCGCGCGAACAACATAAAGAACGCATGGCATCCGTAGCTTTTCATCTTGCAAATCAATTTCGCGAGCATGGCAAAGTCAAGTTATTTGCTGGTTGCGATGGGTATGCTGATGGCGAGCAGCGACGCGATTTTATTTCTGTTGAAGATGTCGTGAAAGTGAACTTGTTTTTTATGGAGCATCCTGATCGTTCGGGTATTTTCAATTGCGGAACAGGGCGTAGCCAAAGTTTTAATGATGTTGCGGTTGCAACTTTAAATGCTGTGCAAGGTAAAAACCAAAGCCTTGCTGATTATGTTGCACAAGGAATACTAGAGTACATCCCTTTCCCAGAAGCCCTCAAAGGGAAATACCAAAGTTTTACTCAGGCGGATGTGAGTCAGTTGCGTAGTACAGGTTATCGCGAGGAATTCCTCACTGTCGAACAAGGAGTGTCGCGTTATGTACAAAACGCTTGATCAGTGTATAGGTAATACACCTTTGGTCAGGCTTCAGCGCCTGCCAGGCCAAACCAGTAATCATTTGCTGGCCAAATTAGAGGGTAATAATCCTGCAGGTTCAGTGAAAGACCGCCCAGCAATGTCGATGATTACGCGCGCGGAAGCGCGGGGAGATATTAAACCTGGCGATACACTCATTGAAGCTACAAGTGGAAATACGGGCATTGCGTTAGCGATGGCAGCGAGTATCAAAGGTTACCGCATGATCCTCATCATGCCCGAGCACCTTAGTATTGAGCGCAGGCAAACCATGCGCGCATTCGGCGCTGAATTGCTGCTGACTTCAGAGAGAACTGGCATGGAAGG
>Ga0114963_10002349_pt1 | contig 12972 bp, 11 predicted proteins | sample C_131016_EF_Meta_FD_87019 | JGI IMG/M metagenome (GOLD analysis project Ga0114963, IMG submission 87019) | Freshwater microbial communities from Lake Croche, Canada to study carbon cycling - C_131016_EF_MetaG | ecosystem: Environmental > Aquatic > Freshwater > Lake | place: Lake Croche, Canada...
TATAAGCCCATAAGTTCGGCTTGTTTATCAAAATTAGGTGCTTTTTTTCTAACTTCTTCAAAAGTACCCTCCGCAATTATTTTGCCCTTATCAATAAAAATTACTTTATCCGCATACCTAATAGAAGATAATCTATGGGCAATTAAAATCACTGTAACAGAACCCTTGAGTTCTTTTATTGAATCAGTAATATCTGACTCTGTCTTGCCATCTAATGAACTGGTAGCTTCATCTAAAACCAGTAACTTTGGATTTGTAAATAATGCCCTAGCAATACCAAGTCTCTGTTTTTGTCCACCACTAATCTTTACTCCTTTGTCACCAACATAAGTCCTTGTACCTTGTGGAAGTGAGTCAACGAAATCAGATAAGTGGGACAAAAGTAGAGAATTATTTATTAAGGTAATTTCATTTGGTACTACATCAAAACCCATCTTTATATTATCTTCAATAGACCCGTTCAAAATAAAAGTTTCTTGTGGGACATACCCAATGGACCCTGGCCATTTCTTTATTGCTTCGGCAGGTTTAATGCCAGAAATCAATATCTCGCCAGATTCTGGGGTGAGCACACCAAGTAAAATATCAATGAGAGTTGACTTGCCAGATCCAGACGCTCCAACAATTGCAACAGTTTGCCCGGATTCAACGTTAAAGCTTATGTCTTTAATTGCGTAATTACTATCATTTGAATAGCTAAAGCTAACACCATTCACTTCGATATGTGATTTAAATTCCAAGTGATCAAAACTTAAAATGTTTTTTTCTTCAGATAAATACTCTTTTCCGCTTAACACAGTACATAATTCTAAAGTTGGTTGCGCTCTTCCAAGTCCACTTTTAATGCCAATTAATCCCTGTTGAACTCGCAATATTGCTGGTGCAATTCTTGCTCCTGCTGCCATAAAAACAAGCAAGTTTGCCACCGCTCTTGAAGAATCCTGTAATGCAAATTGAGCAGCTCCAATAACTAAGGCTCCGAACACAATTGAAATTTCTATTACATATTTACTTAAATTTGGCAAAAACTGTAATTCCGCACTTGCTATAGAAACTTTAGTTCTGATTTTTTGAATTTCCTCTGCATAATAAAGTCTTTTGTTTCTTACAAAATTCTCTCGATATGAGCCTAAAATCTCTAATATTTTTTCGTTTCCTTTTATTGAATAATTGGAATAATGTGTACCATATTTAACTGCCCTAGAGTGCATTAATTTATACAAAATTACTCCTAGCAAACCAAATAGTGAAAAAGTTATTACAGCCATTGCTGTGTCGACATATAACAGACCTACGGCCATAATCATTAATAGTGATATATCAGATATCAATACGATGAAAGTTCCAATTATTTCTAATGTTATAGCTCTTGCTCCTTCAGTAAGTGCATAGAGTCGTTGTGAATCAGATTTTTGATTTATACTTAAAACTGATTGGGTGAGTAATTTGTTCAACAAAATATATGTAAGTTGTGCACTTTTTCTTCCAAGAAAGCTTAGAGATTTGTATGTAATATAGGCTGATAAAAGTGTTTTGACTGCCAAAACTATGATTGCGCTAAAGCCTATAATTGTAACTTGCGCCTGAAAACTGTAGTTTTCAATATTAATTACTTGAAGAAATTTATATACTCTTTCTCCAGGTTTATTAGAACTTAATCCCCTCGCAGCAATAGCTCCTGCAATTCCAATTAGAGCAACACCGACTAAATCTAAAATACTTAATAGCGATTGTATTACTGAAAAAAGTATGGCTTTTTTCTTATCTTTCTTATCTAGAATATCAAAACACACTAAAATTGTTGACTTTTTTAATAAATGTCTTACCCTAAAATCCATGAACATACTGTATCAACTCACTTCTAAAACAAGCCTAAAAGCGTTTTAGTGAGCGCTATTTGCTATAAATATATTTAAATTGCTTGATATACTTAGTCAAGGAGAGGGTACAAAGTGGCTAAAGTTTTAATAGTAGGCGGTGCTGGTTACGTTGGTGGATGGTTCACCGATCAAACCCTAAAAGCTGGACATGATGTGCGTGTTTTTGATAACTTAACTTATGAAGATTCTTATTTGAAAGATGTAAATTTTGTCTATGGCGACGTATTAGAGTTTAAATCCTTAATACCGCACTTAAAATGGGCCGACACAGTAGTATGGTTGTCTGCACTTGTTGGAGACCCTGCTTGCGCCATTAACCCAAAATTGACGAAACGCACAAATATTGATTCAGTTCTACATTTAACAGAAAATTTTGATGGAAGAATTATTTTTCCATCTACTTGCTCGGTTTATGGTGCGCAAGATGGATTGTTAGATGAAAATAGCAATGTGGGGCCATTGTCCTTATATGCAGAGTCTAAACTTGAGGCAGAAAGAATACTTTTAAATAGTAAGGCAACTCCAATAATCTTTCGACTTGGAACACTATTTGGGCTCAGTGATAATTTTGCCCGCTTAAGAGTAGATTTAGTTTTAAATGTTCTGACAATCCGAGCAGTAATTGAAGGAAATATGAGCGTATTTGGTGGAAATCAATATCGCCCACTTCTCCATGTAAGAGATGTATCAACTGCAGCTATCGATCATATTTCTAGTGATATAACTGGGGTGTTTAACTTACACACAGAAAATATAACCGTATTAGAATTAGCAACTAGAATCCAAAAAATTGTAAAATCAGCAAGTATAGAGCAAACCGAAATTTCATTTCAGGATGCAAGGAACTATAGAGTTAGCTCTGAAAAAGCGAAAAAAATGTTAGGTTTTAATCCAAATTGGACAATTGAAGATGGAATAACGGAAGTTTCGGAAGCAATTATTCAAAGAAGGATTAAAGATGTTGGTAATCCTAGATTTAATAATTCTGAAAGTTTGCGATTGCAGATAGGGGTAAATAAATGAATCTAGATTTTACTGAACCAACTGTTCTCAAAGGTGGAAGTGCAACTGATGATAGGGGAAGTCTTTTATTTATAAATGATTTAGTTTTAAGCAATTTTAAGCGGTTCTATACAGTGCAAAATCATAAAAGTGGGTTTATCAGAGCTTGGCATGGGCATCAAAAAGAATCTAAGGCTTTGATTGTACTTAAAGGTAGTGCAATTATAGGTGCCGTGAAAATGACAGACACAAAGAATCCAGATAAATCTGAAAAAGTAAGTAGATTCGTTTTATCTTCCTCTTTGCCCTCTGCAGTTTTCGTACCAAATGGTTATGCTAACGGTTTTATGACTTTAACAGACGATGCGCTAATTTTAATTTTTTCTTCTTCAGAATTAAAAGATAGCTTAGACGATGATTATAGATTTGATTTTGATTATTGGAATCCGTGGATCATTGAACCAAGATAAAAGTGTCGATAGACCAATGGTCATGGTATTGGGCATAAGGCCAGATATAATTCGAGCTAGTATAATCATCCGGGAACTAAGATCAAGGTTAGGCAATAATTTCAAGCTAGTTTGGTCCGGACAGCATTATTCGGAAAATTTAAAAGATATATTCTTTAAAGAATTAAATGTTGGTGCCCCCGATATTGAACTGAATATTAAGGGTGACACCGACTCGCAGTTAGTTTCAGACATGATTTTAAAGTTAGGAGAAACTTTTCATAAATTAAATCCGTCGGTTGCAGTATTTCTAGGAGATACAAATACCGTAACTGGAACTATCGCAGCAGGGCAGCTTAATATCCCAATAGTGCACATTGAAGGTTGCATGCGCTCTTATGATTGGACAATGCCTGAAGAAAAATATAGAACTACAGCTGATCACTTGAGTGATTATATTTATGCTTATTTGGATGAATACAAAAACCAGGGAATAGCAGAAGGAATCCCGGGCCAAAATATAATTGTTACGGGAAATCCTATTGTTGATGTGCTTGACGAGTATTTTTTATCTAATAAATTAAGGATGTCAGCAATTGATTTAAAAAATTTACTGATTAACAAATATGCAATCCATGATGAACCTTTTTATTTAATGACTTGTCATCGGCGAGAAAATATTGAAAACGAGAATGCAATTAAAAGAATATTAACTCTTGCAGAAAATCTAGGTTCTAAAGTAATATTCCCGGCAGGCTATCGAACCCAAAAGCAAATTAAGAAATATGGTATAAATATTTCGAAACAAATAATTTTAGTTGACCCAATTGGTTACTTAGAGTTACTGGAATTAATCAATATTTCTAGAGGGGTTTTGACTGATTCTGGAACCATTATTGAAGAAACATCTATACTAGGAATACCATCTATTCAAATGCGAAAATCAACTGAAAGACCCCAGGTTTATGATTTTGGGTCTGCTATTAAGTTTGATCCGTTCGGAAGAAAAGACATAAATGAGGTAATACTTGACTTTAGAAACCTAAAAGCTAAGAGTTGGAAGCATGAATTTGGGGACGGAAAAGCATCATACAGAATTGTAGATGACCTGGTTGATAGGTACTCTGAAAACAATTTTAACGGTCACCAACCATCAAAAAGAGAGCCGTACTCTCTAGAAAGCTACAAAGGTTGATTAAAAATCGCCTGCTCAGAAACCATTTCTTCAATTCCGGGCGGATTTTTATATCCAGCAAGTTTCCAAATATTTGAGTTAAAATCTTTTTGATTTGTGGATAAAGTACGGTCCACATGATTTGAACTTATAGTTTCGTTTATATTTATGTCTTCTCTATTATAAATTTTAGAAAATAATTTTAATAAGTTAGCTTTAGTTACTATATCGCTTGGAATTATATGATGAACCCCATGGTTAAAATAATTAGATTTAACTAACCCTAAAGAAATCTTAGCGAATTGATGAGTCGTAATTCCATTCCAAAGATGGTCAGAAAAACCATTTATTTGCGCGTCTTTGGGTTGAGTTAAAAACCATTCAAGCAATGATGTTGATCTACCAACTTCTGGACCAATAATTGACACTCGTAAATGCATAACTTTATCAGATGGAACTTCTCCTAAACTTTTAGTTTTCCCATAAACATCTGTTGCATCGTGCAAATCCGATTCAGTGTACATACCTTTTTTCCCACTATAAACACAATCTGTAGCAATTTGAATAATTCTTGCATTTGTTTCTTTTGCAAACGCCGCTAAATCTGCAGGAAATTGTGAATTAATTTTTGTTGCGTTTTGAATTGAATCTAGATTTGTTTCGTTTATATGTGGCTTAATAACTCCAATGCAGTTAACAATCCAATTTGGACGATATTTATTAAGTGAATCTACTAAATTATTATTTTTAGCATCTAAAACTAAATGCTCAGCTCCGGGCTTCCTTGAGGTGCCTAGAACTTCAAAACTGTTATCACTTTCAAAAACTTTTAAGCAGGCGCTACCAAGCATCCCCGTAGCACCTAATATAAGGATTCGCTTCATTTTTGCCAATCTTTTAAATTTTCAATATCATTGTACTACTAAAGTAAAATGTTACTTTAATCTAACATTAATTTTGCTATTAATCTAAATAATATGAGTAAGCGTTAACCTACGAGTAGAGTTTTCGCATTTTCTCGATTCCAGATTGCAGATTGTACTTCCTGTTTATAATGTCCGTATTTATCCTTGACGCATTATCAACTAGCAAATCATCAGCTAATGATATTTTAATTGCATCAACCATGGAATTGATATCCCAAGGGTCAACTGTGAACCCATTGATCCCATTGTCAATAAAATGATGAGCAGCTGAATTATGGCTCTGTATTGGGAAGGTTCCATGCATCATGGCCTCAACCATAGAGGTGGAAAGGCCATCTGAAATTGATACCCCTACATAGGCCCGAGATTTTTTGTAGTATTCCATAAGTTCAGAATTATCCATTTTCCCTAAAATTTGAATACTTAAATTATGTTTAGATGACAATAACTCTGCTTGTATTTTAACTGAAGGAGATTTATCCGCTGAAAATATATAAATTCTGAAGTTTGAAAGGTAGTCACCCAAAATATCTAATGCCCTTAAAATATTAAGTGCTCTTCCAGGTATGTCTTGGTAACCTTTTATTATTAGCCCGTCCCGTGAACTCGGTAAATCATAAGCCCCATGTACTATTTTTTCTGAACCTACACTTATATATACTGGAGCAAGAAAATCTCCACTAAAACCAAGCTTGATTGCTAATTCTAAATCTTCTTCTCGCTCAGAAGTTAATACGTCAGTCCACGCTAATACCTCGGATAATCTTTTCTTGTGTGAATTAATTTGGCTATAAAGTAATATGTCACTGCCCCATGTAGAAGAAATAATTTTACAACTATTGGATTTTAAATTGCTAATTGGAATAAATAGATAGGCACCGTGTTGCAGTTCATGAAAGTGGATTATATCTGGTTTAAATACTCTAATCGATCTTGCAAGAGACAAGCTCCGCCAATTGGTGCCACACAATAAATCTAAAGTTTTGAAAATAGCCCAATTAGATAGCGTTCCAACCTTAAAGTGGAATCTTCTAATTTTAGTCTGGCTTTTTAAATACTTATTTGAAAATTTGCATTTTGGAGAATCTGAGGGGAAAAGGAAAATGCGGTTAAATATTTTCTGCCTTTGCAGTTCATTAACCCATTTTTGAAGATGTGGTGAATCGAGCATACCTACAATTAAAATTTGTTTTCCGGTTCTATTTTTTGGATTAAACTGATAAATGCTTGGAATAAGTGAGTAAATCTGGATAAGTGCTTGTTTATATTTCATTTAACTCGCCAAGTAAGGATTCCGTGTAAATCAAAGCTTGTTCATTTGAGTCAGGATTCATGCAAGAACTTAAATTTGTGAGTAAATTGGGAAGTTTTTTTATCTCAATCCTTACAATTTCCTCTATATTTGTATTAGTATATAAATCAGCATATAGCTCTTCTCTTAACTTTTCACCAAACTGAAGTCCAATAATATTTGTTTTAAATTCCTTGTTCATATAGCGCGATAAATTTTCAATTATTTTAGTTAGGAGAACTTCACTGCCCATGTTTTGTACTAAAACTCCATTTGTAGACATAATCCCGGCAGACAAAATTAAATTCGCAGCTTCGTCATGAGACATAAAATATCTAGTTACTAGCAAATCTGTTAGTGTTACTGGAATATTATTTTCAATCTGATGTATAAAAGTTTCTATAACAGAGCCTCGAGAAGCAAATACGTTACCAAACCGTACAGAGCAAGTTCTCATTTTATTTTGAGTGTTAAACATTTCGGTAATTAACTCGGTGATTTTTTTAGTTTTTCCCAAAAAAGAAGTTGGGTTTGCTGCTTTATCGGTAGATACATTTATAAACTGCTTAACGTTATACTCTTTTGCAGCAAGTAAAAGATTATATGTCCCGACTACGTTTGTAATAAAACCCTCTCTTTGAAATCTTTCCAAAATTACTAAATGTTTAAGTGCAGCGGCATGTAAGATTAAATCTGGCTTGTATTTTTCAAAAATTAGTTTTATTCCCGTTAAATCTTTAATATCAGCGACTATGCATTTATCTGAGTGCGAGGCTGCACTATCTGAAATACTTAGTGCCAAGGCGTGAAGTGCTGATTCATCTCTGTCTAAAAAATAAACATTTTTTACGCCTGATAAAATTAATTTGCGAGCAACTGATGAACCGATGGTTCCGCCAGCACCAATTATTATAATTGTCTTATTTTGATAGTAATTATATATATCCATTTCTGAAACTACAATATTTTCCTCACGTCCAACTATTTCTTTAAAGAAATTTGGCGAATTATGAAACTCTGAATTTAATAGGAATTTTTTCATAATTTATGATATCACTTAATAATTTAATTCAGTTGGGTAACAATTTCCTAAATGGGGTTTTTCTAAGGAACGCAACTGCTTTATAACTGATTGGGAATAGAAGTAAATACAAAACGATTCTAGGCTTGCTTCCCTTTAGCCAGCCCTGATTAATACTCAACGCTTTTAGCATCCACTCCCTGCCAGGAATTTCATGTGTAAAATAAGAGAGTAAAGCTGCATGATAGTAAGCATGTGATAAAGCTGACTTTGTAATTTCTATGCTTAATTTGTATTCTTTAGTAAAATTTTCCATTAATAAAATTCGCTCTTTTGCCATTAAATAACCTTTAGATTTAATTGAAGTTGAGTCTTGATGATTACGCCATTGGGCCATATACCTTGGAATTCGAACAAATCTTCCGTACTGACTCAGCTGAAGCCAAAATTCATAGTCACTAACGAACCTATACTTGCTGTTTCTTCCACCGACAGAAAGTGCAATTTCTGTTCTGAAAATAGAGCCAGGTCCAGGTATACATTTAAACTGCCCAATCAATAAATTCTCAGAATAGTCATCGGTAATAACTTTGGAGATTAATACACCAAAATCATTGATCATTAACCAGTCTGGGTATACTGCCACCACTCCTTTATCACGATCTAGAATTTTTTTTGCAAGAGTAAACAACTCTTCACTACACAAAGGATCATCTGCGCTTACAATTAAACAGTAGTTACCTTGAGCCATTTTTAAGGCTGAGTTAATTGCATTCGCTTCACCCATATTAGATTGGTTAATAATTTTAATTTTACCTTCGTATTTTTTAACAATTTGCAGGGTTCCATCATTTGAACCATCATTAACTATGATATATTCGAAATTTATACCCTTTGTAAATTTAAATACAGACTCTATCGTTTCAGTAATATATTTTTCACAATTGTATACAGCGGTAATTATCGTGAAATCAAATTTTTTATCCATGATTTTTTGTTTCGATAAATTTTTCTAACTGTAATTTGAAATAATCTTTCGAAGGGCTCATACTATTCTCATAAGCAAGCGTAAAACATGGTTGACCTTCCACAAATTTTGTAGCTATGCTATCTTTAGATTCTGCGCACTTAATAAGAATCTGTGACTGCCTGTACCTTGTTGAATGCCACTCGAGTCCGGTTTTAAGCCCTGAAATTAGCGTTAAAGAAGAAGCCGCCAATAAAAATACTGCAATAAATTTTTTATTATTACCAACCTTCTGGATAAGGCTTAAGATTCCAATAATAAAAATTAAAGATCCAGTCACGTATCTTGGCGCTGCAACAGCTTGAATATCTGATGGATTGCCTGTATATCTAAACAAAAATAAGATGCTTATGAATATCAAACCGCCAAGCGTGCAATTTCTGTTTAACAATATATCTTCAATTCTGATCTTTGAGCGATTTTTTAGTAGGATCCACAAAGAAATTATTGTAAATAGACTTCCGGTTACCATAGGTAAAGTTGGTTCAAATCTGCTAGCTGGAACGAAGATATTTCCTATCAAGGTTAACAAATACATTAAGGACCCGATGGGATTCTTAATTATATTGAAAATATTCCCAATATTTTTGTCAGCTTTAAAACCAGAGCCATCTGACATTTTAAGCAGCGGAATTGATAAAAAAAATATTATTGACGAAAAACTTACTAGGATGGTAAACAATTGATTTTTAACAGAAAAAATATATCTTTTTCTTTTAAATGCTTTATATATTGTTTCAACTAGTTCAATTATTGGAAGTATTATACCTAAACCAATTGTTAGTGGCGCAAGTATCACGGTTAAGCCAATCAAATATTTTTTAACATTAGAATCTTTTTTTTGTTTAAACCAATAATAAATACCTATAAAAAAAATTGCCATCATCCATCCATTACAAATGGGCATGAATAGATTTTGCATTTGTTTATAATTTGCAGAGATAAGTAAAGCTGAAATAATGAATACTAAATTTGATTTATCGCCTAAATGCATAATTTGTGACTGTACTAAAAAAAATATTCCAGTGAAACCCATAACTATAGTTATGAGTGATATTAATTGTATATTACCGGCTGATATATACCCAATTAGATATATTAATGCTTTGCTTAAAAAAATTTGGTGTCCATTCACAAGCTGAATTGAATGGATATCAACTAGGTTTTTCTCATGCAAACTCCACCCGATTATTAGCCAGTCGTCTGCAAAAGGAAATAGAATTGGTTTATAAAGAACGAGATATAAAGGTATTAACGGTAATAACATTGCAAATATATAAATAAATTTCTTATTTTTTAAAGTCAAATTATTTTTCACTAGACTCATTTTGACTCAAGTTATGAAAATAAACTACTTTATAAATTCGAATTAGATATTCCAAAATAATTCCTAGAGTTAGACTTAATAATGAAACTAGTAGCATCAAAATTGCTGCTAAGCTTGCCCAGCCATTTACTGAAGCTTTAATTCCAAAAAAGTATGTGGTTAATATGGTGAAAATAGAAATTAAAGATAGTATAAAAATTATAAAACTTATTTGTGCTATTTTTCTTATGAATTTACTACCGTATAGAAGTAGCCCGTCCATCGCAAGACTATATTTTTTATTTGTATCAAAGTTTGATTTACCTTTGCTTCTAGGATTTCTATTGTATTTAATTATTTTTATATCTTTAAAATTAGCACTTATATAGCCCCGAATAAACAGTCCATTGGAAGGAAGTAGTGCAATTTTTTTATAAACGGTTTTTGGAAGTAAATAAAAATCTTGAAAATTATTTATAAATTGACCGTCTGAAAATTTATTAAGGCTATAATAAAATACTTTCCTAGCCAGATTACTAAATAAGCCACCAGGGCGTTTATTAATTACTCCAGCAATTATTTGGGGCTTTTCTAGCCAGAGCTCAATAAACTTAAACAGTACATCAATTGGATCTTGAAGATCGGACTGATAAATTGCAAATGCGTCGCCAGTAGCTTTCCTCATCATATCTTGAATAGTTTCTTGAAATGTTAATTCGGTTGTTAAATTATATACTTTAATTCGTTGATCACTGTCTGCCCATTTTCTTATGAGTTCCCAAGAGTCATCAACGCTAGCATTATTATTAATTAATACCTCAAAATCAATATTACCAAATTTCTGATTTGATAATAATCTAGAAATATATAAACTTAAGTCTGGAATATTCTCATATTCGTTTTTTACTGGAATTGCAATAGAAATTTTAGTTTTCATTTTAATCTTCTCATCGCGTAGACTCTATTATTGCGTTTGCCTCAAGTTTTGGTTTAAAACCTATAACATTTTCCGGAAATTTTACCATTGGATAATCTGAATCTAATGAACTAAGTTTTTGATCAAAAATAGATTGATTCGTATTTAAAATACATTTATTAATAATTTCTCTAACTCTTAGGTGTAATACTGGCTGAGCACTTGATATTTTTTGATTTGATACTAAAGATTGCATAATTGCAGCACATGCATCAGTGACATAAATTACTGGTAAAAACTGATTACCGCTTGAAAATATCTTTCCTTGTGAGTTATCTTTATTAAATCGCTTCATCGTAGGAAATAGTCTACTCTCTGGCTCTCCCGGCCCTGTTACGTGTGGCAGGATAACACTATGTGTCGATAAAAATTTGTTTGAAATCTCTAATTCAGAAATTAAATTTCTAAAAGCATTTTTGTGTAAAGTATAATTATCTTTTCTACCAAATTCAATTTGTAATTCAAAATAACTTCCGATTTGTACCCATGTTAAAGTATTTTTGCGATTGATTAATAATTTTTCCAAAATATTTAACGGATACAAAATATTTGCGATTATTGAATCGGTAAAATTTGCACTTGGTGCTGATGAACAGAGATTTATAACATAATCTGGCGATAGGTCTTCGATATTACTTAATTTTTTTTTATCTGCAATGACAATAACTTCGTATTTATTTATTAATAAATTATACAGGTGGTTTCCAATAAAACCATTCCTACCTAGCAGTAAAATTTGCTCCATTAGAAATTTAACCAGGGTGGAGTTTTGTTTGAAGATTCCCGTGCAAGTTTTGTTAATTCTAGTTTCTCCCTAAGAGTATCCATTGGCTTCCAAAAACCATTGTGTTCATAAGCCATTAATTCACCTCGTTTAGTTAATAGTGGCAATACTCCAGTTTCGAATGGTTCATCGGTTCCATCAAAGTACTCGAGAACTTTAGGTTCTAAAATAAAAAATCCGCCGTTAATTCTTCCTACATCTGACTGATTCTTTTCACTAAAATTTGAAACTTTACCATTTGTAATTTCTAAGTATCCAAATCTGGCTGGTGGTCTCACTGCTGTTACTGTAGCTAATTTGCCATGAGATACATGAAATTCAATCAGATTAGTTAATGAAATATTAGCTAAGGCATCACCGTATGTCACCAATATTCGATCGTTACTATTCAATTCTAAACACATCTTAACGCGGTTACCTGTAAAAGTTTCTATTCCAGTTTCATAACAATTTATATCCCAATTTGATAGAACTTGATTAGATTCTAAGGCCCATTTTTTTATAATTTCGCCTTTATACCCGGTTGCAATTATAAATTCGTTAAATCCTTGTTTGGAAAAAATATTCATTAAATGCCACAAAATTGGTTTACCATTAATATCCACCATTGGTTTTGGCTTATCTTGAGTTTCTTCTGAAATCCTAGTGCCTTTACCACCAGCCAATATGATAACTTTCAAAGATTTACTCCCAATATTTTGTGAAGTGAGATAATTACAAAGTCTAACATTGGCTTAGTTAAGCCAGGCCAAACCCCAATCCAAAAAGAATCTTCCATGATTTTGTTTGTATTTAATAAATTTCCAACTACCCTACGTGGTGTATTCATAAAGCCTGGTTGTTTTAATATATTGCCGGCAAATAATAATCTTGTGCCTATATTTAATTCATTTAACTCTTTTACTATCTTATTCCTACTTTTTGGTGACGATTCCTTAACGGTTAAGCAAAATCCAAACCAAGATGGATCACTATTATTCGTTGCCTCTGGCAGAACTAAAAATTCAGATAAAGATTTAATCCCATCATTTAAGTACTGCCAATTTTCCCTTCTCTTGCTAATTAAATTTGGTAATCGCTCAAGCTGAGCTAGGCCAATCGCTGCTTGTATATCGCCGGACTTCAAATTGTATCCA
>Ga0114963_10002353_pt1 | contig 12967 bp, 31 predicted proteins | sample C_131016_EF_Meta_FD_87019 | JGI IMG/M metagenome (GOLD analysis project Ga0114963, IMG submission 87019) | Freshwater microbial communities from Lake Croche, Canada to study carbon cycling - C_131016_EF_MetaG | ecosystem: Environmental > Aquatic > Freshwater > Lake | place: Lake Croche, Canada...
CGAGCACCAACGGATTATGAGTCCGCTGCTCTAACCAAGCATGAGCTAGAGGCCCTATAATCGTTATTGAATAACTACGACCTTTCTCACTACTCGGTCGTCGTCATCGTCTTCAGGACCTTCATAGTCTTCAAGCAGCTTGTCCGTTCTGTGATATTCACTATACTCAACCTCTCCCTCGAACACATCACGAACAACCGGCGCGACCTGCGTGCGCCAATAGTCATTGTATCCATACGTAAAATGGATTTCGGCTTCTGCATCGAAGCCTTCTAACAGCTCAATCAGTTCAGATACTTTCATTATGCATTCCCCTCTCTCATCATGTTAAACTAATTATAACTGGCGCGAGAATAAAATCAAGCCCTGATGGACTCGACTGCTGCGAACATCTTGCGCATCTCCACGACCAGGTGGGCATACGCTTCCTTCTCTTCCTGATAACAACTCTCGAGGTTGTCTCGCGTGTACTCCATCGCATGGATGAAGTCAGCATCCTTGTTGACGTGCTGCTGCAGGAACGCTTGGATCTGTTCCATGATTGCCAGTGCTTCTTTCGTGTTCATCTCTTCTCCCCTTGTGTCAGTTCGTTAATTATCGGTCAGGCCGAAATTAAAGTCAAGCGACTTCTTCATCCCAGGGATCTGTGTCGATCTCAACGATCCCAACCTTGATCACTCCACCCTCCGAGCTCACCTCGAACGGAGCATCGAACTGGATGAAGTTCATCCCGAAAACCGATTCATCCTCCTGCTCAACCTGAATCAAGCCAATCGAACCCGAATCAACCGGATAGTTGCGACCGTATTGATCCCGATACTCTCCGTCGCCGTATGCAGTGCGAAGCACGGCGAACTTACGACCATCTTTGAGAGTGAACTCTCCATCCAGACACGTATTGCCTTGAATCGTCAGCTCACACACCTCAGCCCACTCATCCCTCAGGATGTAGCAGAGATCGCCCACAGCGTAAAGTCCCGGTTCAAACATTTCAATCTCCTCTCTCAATGATGATTAATTATAGCCTGGTGAGGAAATAAAGTCAAGAGGCAACCCCGTAGCTGAGGATAGTCGTGTCGCTGTCGAACTCATCAACGAAGTTGAGCTTGTCGTTATCAAGAATGTATTGCTTGATGTTGTCCAGCTGGTCTTCAGGAACCTCGACCTGCTGCTGGAAGTACAGAACCGTCTTGTACACCACGTTTACCTTAGCCATCTCACGTCTCCTTTCTCTCAATGTTGAACTAATTATAGCTCAGCACGAGAATAAAGTCAAGCGCTTTCCTCATCGAAGTCGTCATCACGAGGAACGAAACCGATAACCTTCTTCGTAGTACGGCCGAATGCGAACTTAGTATGTCTCATATTTGAAAATTCAAAATCGATAGGAGGCTTAGGAGGTGTCCATCCGTGAACTCGTTCGTCAGGAATTGCACCAAGGGATAATAGAACGGAATCTTTTCCAAACTCTTTGCGAAGAAGATATTTAACATAACCAAAATCACCATAGCCCTTCGCACGGTCCTCGAAGAACTTTCGAGTAACGGAACCATCAACTAATTTAATATCAGCGTATAACATAGCTCTATTATGGCCTATAATGAATAATAAATCAACGCCTCATTGTAGCAGCATCAATAGCCGATTCTTCATTAAAGATAGGCTGAAGACAACTCTTGTGCATAATGGTAATACCTACCATATTGGTACCAGTATAACGCTTCTCAGGAGCTTTGAATGCGCAATATGAATTATCATCACGCGAAGGAATGCGATCATTACTACCGCGGTAATTATAACGAGGAATACCAGTATTAAAGAATCCCATCATTCAACTCCGAAATGTTCTTGTAAATCTCGTCTAATAAACTTCACGGCATTGTCCCAAATATCATTACTACCACCTCGTTCAGCATCGTCTACAATGCCTAAACATTCCGCCACAATCAACTCGGCGAACTTTTCCGCATCTAGACAATTGGCTTGATGATTCCAACATTGTTTCTCAAACTGTCTGATTCGTTCGTTCATTCTTCAACTCCGAAATGTTTTAACATTGCTCTATGGTCTTGTTCATCGGAAAAGGCATAATCGGCACATTCCCGCACAATCAACTCGGCAAACTTTTCCTGATCGAAATGAAGTCCATCTAATCTTCTATCCCAACATTGTTCAGCAAGTTCTTTAATTCGCTCGATCATATTAGCTCCCACAAATCAGACGAACGCGCCCATCGGACATCGGAATGAACTTCTCAATAAAGGTATGATGATCGTTAGATTCCTGAATAGCCTTATCGGCAGCCATCCACAAATGCATCCAAGACACTTCACCGTTAATCGGGTTACTAGTAATGGGAACCTCGGCATCACTTTCCCAGCCCTCAAATACCAAAGTAGTACCTCGGATTTTATAATCGTCGTAGATATTCTCGACTTCGAAAATAGACCAGGTAGTATGAAGACCGTTAGCCATTCGAATCTGTTCAAAAACATCCATTTGAGTATTGAACCATTCGGCTTCCTGCAAGCGAACGTTTTTGAAGCCCTTTTCAATACCCTGCCTGGCTTTTTGAAGAGTATTAATCAAACGAGGTGAAAGAACATCCTCAAGCTCTTGAATAGCGCTCTCAAGACGACAGATGCCATTATGAATGCTTTCTTGCTCTTCTTTAGTAAGAGTAAACATTACGCAACCTCCTGCGAGTTCTTCACGTCAAAGATTTGAATGTAGGTGTTTAGGAAGTCGGCAAGCAGCGCTGCTTGCTCAGGATTGCGCGCAACCAGTCGGTTGGCAATGAAGCGAATATCCATATCGCCAGCCTCGATGAGGTTGAGGATAGTTTCGCCGCGTTGATCGTTCGTCAAGTTCGTCATGTGTGTGTCTCCTTAGTTAACAAATACAGTATACAGGGGAAAAGAAATTAAAGCAACCACAAAAGCCCACTCTACAAAAGTAAACTGGTCAAGGAACTTTAGCAATCGAGGGCATCTATTGTCCATCCAATAGCGATATCGACTCATGCTAACCTCTTTCGAAGTCCTCTTGACAAAAAATGCATCGACATACGCCCGCTGAAGCTCTTCGACGAGCATCTGGAATTTCTTCCCCGCAGTCAATACAATGCGACAGGCTAGGAGCACGGGAGAGACCTGCTCTCACCCTCGCTACGGCGTTCTCGCTGAGATGGATAGCATGTAGCTGACCCATCTCGGATTCCTCGAAGTTCTGTTCCCGGGCGTGATTGTCAGAAGCAATCATATTCGCTACTCGGTGCACTACGATAGACATTAGAGCTAGTTGATGTACCTGTATTAGGGCAAACGTAATACAGCAAGTCTCGACCCATATAGTCTTCTTCGATATTGAGAAACTTTACAGCATCAGCCTTATGATCTTCCCCGCACTCGCGGCAACGAACAAACATGCTAGCCATTGCGAAGCTCCTTTTGAAGGTTCTGCTTACCTTGCTTGCGATAAGCCTTGTTGGTCTTACCATGCGCACCACCCTTGCGGAAGTGCGCATGCACTGCAAAAAAGTTCCTAGGTTTCATTTCGTTCTCCTCACTCAACATAGACATTGTAGCGTGACGAAGAAATAAAGTCAACTAGTCGTAGTTGCTCCACTCCGATACGGTGAAGTACATCTTTAGATAGATTTTATCGCTATCTTTGTATTTGGTAGCAACGTAATTAAAGCCACCAGTACTAGTATAATAGTCTACCGAATCAAGATCTGGTTTTAACGCTGCCTGCTTCAATACTCCATCGCATACCTCGCGAAGATATTTACGGGCATGCTTTTTCATATCAGGAATAGTAGGAATTTCGTTACCGGTAGTAGCCCATTTCCAATCCAAATGTTCCATAACTTCATTAACGCATTCCCAATCGAAATAATCGATAAAATCGTCAATTGTTTCTTGAAGATCGAAAGGCTTAATAATATTATCGCTCATTAGCTTTTATCCACAAAGTTCTTAATACGGGCTGCCAATTCAAAAGAAGCTTCAATTACTTCTTCTGCGGTAGCGTCTTTATCCGAATTCTCCCATGCAATATGATATGCTTGACGAAAGATATCGAGACGAAGTTCGAAGGGTGATTTAATTACATTCATTAGTTAATCTCCTTAATGTGTTTGCATTTACCGTGATACTTAAAACCTGTGCATGTACAGCGTTCTACACCATTCACGTTTGTAATATAATAAACGTTACCTTTTGAACCTTGAATAATTCGAGTATTCTTTTCAGCTTCTGCTTTAATAACTTCGAATTTACGACCTCGTTTATCGAAGTCCATAGGGGTAGTAAAGGTAACCGGTTTCTCTCCATCAGCCTGATAACCCAGAAGCTTGTTCTGGGAATCGTCGAGGTAATAGATATGGTTACTCCACCCCCAATTAGTAACTTCACGAAGAGTAATCATAATACCTCCTTAACCATTAACCAGCATATAAGTCGCCAGGCTCTTCCAGTCCGACTTACCCGAGTTACGAATCTTCGCAACCATCAGCAGCGTACGCAAGCTAATCTCACGAGCCTCATTACGCTTCTGCTTAATCAGATCAAGAGCATCGACCTTAACCGACATTGCCATATCCGGCTGAAAGCTAGGAGTATTAACGAGAGTCTCCATGCGCTCGATCTTCTGATCGGTCGTCATAGACAGGTCAACGTTCATCGAACGCGAACGAATAGCCTGATCGATTTTCGATTGCGGCATATTCGAGATGAACACGACTCCACCCTTGAACTGAAAGAAACGCGGCAGATCGTCAATACGCGAAGTATTCCACGAGATAATGCGACGATCGTACGAATCGAGCGCACCCTTGAGCAGGTTAAGCGCATCTGCGTCTTTCAGAATGCTATCGCAGTCATCGAAAACGATAATCGAGTTACGGTTCTCATACAGAACTCGATAAAGACCCTTCGCAGTCGAAAAGCCCTTAACGATGCGATAAGTCGAACGCGGAGCAGCATCCTCACCCGGTTCCTTTTCGCTGAAGTCTTTCAGACCAGCAGCCTTCAAAGCAGCTACTACCGTAAACGACTTGCCAAGACCGCCTTCGCCAGTAATAACGGCCGAAGCAGTCTGACCCTTCGCGACCATCGTCACGAGATCCGAAGTAAAGTCAAAACGCTGATTAATACCGAACTGCGAAACCGGTTCAGCAGCTTGAGGTACGAAGCTCGACGAGCTCATCTCGCGAACCTTCTTGTTGACATACGAAGCGTTCACCGAACGAACAACTTCGACACCGTCGATCGAACCGACGAACTTGTTACCGACTTGAGTCACAGAAATCATTTTCTCTCCTTGTGTGTGTTTTCCCTAACGACCAATACATGATAGTGTCGCTCGGAAATAAAGTCAACCCTTGTGGTACGCATTGACGATCTTCGAAGCTTCGGCAGCCTGGCGATCGAACGCCTCAATCTCCCAAGGCAGGTTGCGATAGCTCTCATAGGTAGTACCGCGACCTGTATGCTTGCGTCCGTTCCAGACGAGGCGATAACCATCGACTGCCAGACGACCGGTCATGTACTGCTCAACGTGAACCATCTCATGACCGAGCGTCTCAGCCATGTCCTTGAAGCTCGGCAGAACCTTTGCGTTAAGCAGCACGGTAATCAGTTTGCCGTTACTGCTGCGGATGCACTTGCCGTGCGTGCGCTTGGTTTTGAGATTCTTCAGGTAGTATATGATACGAACATCGTTACCTGCATCCGTCAGCTTTTCGCGCAACGGAGCTTCGATAGCCTTCTTCGCTGCTGCGACAACCTTGCGAAAGACTTCCAGGTTACCCTTCATGTAGGTATTGATCTGGACGGTAGTGAAGACGTTTTCGTCTACTTTGATATCGGTCTTGTTGCTGCTCATCTATGTCTCCTTGTGTGTGTTTCCCTAACAACACAATCATTTTACGAGCGCTCGGAAAAAAAGTCAACCACTTTCTTTCACTCAATCTCAACTACAGATAGATAGTAGTCTCATCTCAGAAAAGAAGTCAACAGTCTTTCCCTATGATAAGCATGTTCTTGATAACTGAAAAGGCCAGTCAACGCAAGTTTCTTCATCTGTTTGAAGAAGAAAAAGATGTCTATGTAAGCTACCCTCCAAGACAGTATTTTATAGAACTTTTAGAGAAAGTTTCTGACCCTAGTCGCATAGAGGTTTGCATAGAGAAATACAAAAAAACATATAATTGTGAGGTAAAGTCACTTAACCCCACTAAACGTAAAAGAAAACCAGGCGAGAGAAGACCTAGGCCAAAAGGTCTAACTTACAATCTTACTGAAGAAGATATAGAAAGAAGAAAGAAACAATTCGACAAAGAGAACCATCCTAATGTTAGAAAAGGTTTCAGTGAAGAGCATAGAAGGAAGTTATCTGAAGCTAAGAAAGGTAAACCGAGTAATCATACCGGTAAGAAGCATAAACTAGAATATAAAATTCTAATGTCTATGAAGCTTAAAGGAAATAAGAATAGCACAGGCTTTGAAATTACTCATAATCCATTAACAGGTGACTTGAAATGGATTAGAGAAGGAGAGAAGCTTCCTGATGGATATCGTTACGGGAAAGGGAAAGCTGTAGCAGACAACTTTAATAAATAACAGGTCACTCAAGGAGACAATCATGGATTTCTTTCAAATAGTCTCTGAGGTGGGTTTTCCTATAGCTTCGGCAATAACTGCCGGTTACTTCGTTTTTCTTACATTAAAGTTTATACTAGCAGGGGTAGTAAGTTCTGTAAAGTCACTTAGCAATATTATCATTGCGCTGGACAATCGTGTCAAGACAATGAATAATGATGTTATAAAAATAGATATTTTAATTTCAAATGCTCTGGGCGTTAAACCTGACATTGATCGCATTTCGCGAGCAGAAGGTCAAACCGACGCTCGGAGGGACTGATGAGATTTGTTAACTGCATACTTAATTTGCTTAGCGACAAATCACTTATGCTAGATCCCGAACTCCATATAAGTGAATTAGGATGGAATGAGGGTGATGAATTTGTTTTAAAGATAGTATCAGGGGTAATGATTTTAATCAAAAAGGATAGCAATGGACATAGTCCAGTTCGTAAATAAGTTTGGATTTCCGATTGTTGCTGCCTTTGGAATGGGCTATCTTATATTATATGTTTGGAAGTGGACAACTACTGAGATTAAACCAATCGTATCAGAAACAAATACAGTACTCATAGCATTAATTGATAGAGTAAGAGCATTAGATAATGATTTAATTCGTCTGAATGAAAAAATTAAAGTTATTATATCCTTAAAAGATAAGAATGATGGAAATTAAGAGCTATAGATCTATTTTTGTTTCTGATATTCATCTTGGCACTAAAGATAGTCGTGCAGACCTTCTTAACGACTTTTTAACTTATAATACATGCGAGAACCTCTACCTTGTTGGTGATATTATCGACGGGTGGAGAGTTCAACAGAAGAAATGGCATTGGAAAAAGTCTTATACTAAGCTAGTAAGAAAGATTCTTAAGCTTAGCAGTAATGGGACTAAAGTAATTTACGTTACTGGTAATCATGACGAATTCCTTAGACCATTTGTAGGAACATTTACTCTAGGCAATATTGAGTTCGTTAATCATAAAGAACATGTTTGCATAGAGGGAAAGCGTTATCTAGTAGTTCACGGCGATATGTTTGACGGTATTACTAGACTTGCACCTTGGCTTAGCTTCTTAGGTGATAAAGCTTACGACACTCTATTATGGCTTAATAACGAATTCAACTGGTGGAGACATAAGTTTGGATTTGGTTATTGGAGCCTATCAAAGTACTTAAAGTATAAAGTAAAAAAGGCAATTGACTTTGTATTCAAGTTCGAATTAAATATTACTCAATATGCTATTAAAAGAAAGTTTGACGGCGTTATCTGTGGGCATATTCATACACCCGAGATAAAAACCGTCAATGGAATAACTTATATGAATAGCGGAGATTGGGTAGAGAGCTGCTCTGCTCTAGTTGAAAATCATGATGGAAGCTGGGAGATTGTTTACTGGACTAGCCTCGTTGAGGGCGCTCCAGAATCTCCGTCACAAACAGATTAGCTTTAACTTGATCTTCAAAGAACCTTGTATGACATTCAAGGTTTGATATCTTAAACATTACGATTAATACACCTCCTGGCTCACTGCAGCTTGCTTTAATAAGCCAGCTGCCTACCTGTACTGTACCTGCAGAGACATATTTCGTTCTTTTACGCGGCGAGCCTTTTTGAGATTTTTTGATTGTCATAGCTTGTACTACCCTTAAAATTAAGAAACAGTTCTTCTTCTTTTGAATAGGCTTCGTCTTCCCATTCCTGGTTATTAGATAGACATCCTTTCCAGTATGTATTAAAGCCGCTTGACTTAAGTTCCTTTTTTAAGTATTGCTTAGCATGAACAAGTTCATGTGCAAGGGTCGTAATAAGTTCATCTAGTGATTGATTCTTGTTAAGAGAGATAGTTAATTCCGAATCAACAAAGTCATAATTAAAGTCACAATAGCCTAAAGCATCCAGTTTGCATAGAGAAATTTCAATATCGAGAGGGTTACTCTTGCGAGTAATCTTTAACTCCGATAGAAAATACTCAGCAGCTTGACGCAGAGTTTCACGCTTTAGTTTAGAGGTAGTACCTGTTATAGAGATATTAATCATTTGAATGAGTCGAATACATTCTTTTCAAATTTACGTTCTGACTTAATGCGTTCACCTGATGAAGACTTATCGAATATAGGACCGTCATCGATAATTCCATCTTGAGCACCCTGTTCAACATTGTACAGCTTCATCTTAGCCCGATCAATACCAACCACAAACTTACGATGCATAGAAGGATCATTGTACCGGTTCTTGAGTTGTTTGACCATAATCTGGCCAAGGTCTTCCATCTCCTCGGTACTAATAAGAGCGAACATAAAGTCGGCAGTCGCCGGAAGCCCGAAACTCTCGCTAGTGTCTTCGAGACCGAGATCAGTGTTAGTATAACCTGAACGCGTAGTTTGAGTAGCCGACACAATTGGTACATTAAACTCAACCGCCAGCCCCCGGATCTCTTCCGCGATTGACTTAATGTAGGTGTATGAGTTAACAGTGGATCCATACTTTAGTCTCGACGAGGTGCAGATGTTTAAGTAGTCAATGTAGATTATATCTGGAACGAAGTTTTTCTTCAACTTTAATTCGTTCAACAAATGCCTGAAGTGAGCGGCGCCTGCAGCAGCAGTAGGATACTCTTTAATAATTAGCTTACCAGTAGTCTTACTCTTTACTCGTTCGATCTTCTTATCGTATGCCTCTTTAGGTAGCATAGCGAGCATGTCAAGAGGTTCGTTAAGAAGGTTAGCATCAATACGTTCTGCGATCTTCTCTTCGGCCATTTCCATCGTAATGTATAGAACATTATTACCGTTTAGAAGATTAGCAGCAGCGCAGTGACACATAAACAAGATCTTACCCACACCAGTGCCTGCTAGTGCAATATTAAGAGTCTTGAGAGGTAGACCACCTTTAGTGATTGTATTAAAGTAATCTAGGTCGAATGGAACACGCTTTTCTTTCAGGTGATAGAATTCATAGCGTGAATTGTAATCGTCTAGAAAATCGTGACCGATATGAGTATCGAATGAGACAGAGAGAGCAGTCGAGAGAAGGTTAGGGATAGCTCCTTTACCTTGATCGCTAATACCATTTAGAATCTGAATCGATTCCATAATAGCATTATAGATGGCTTTCTCTTGACAAAACTTCTCTGTATTATCAATCAGCCATTGGATATCACTATTATCTGCTTCTAGCTTTTCAATCTTATCTTGAAGCTGCTTAGCCTCATCATCATTAATACCGGTAACACTATCTACTTCGAGCCGAAGAGCAGTCTTAGAAGGTAGATTATTATACCTATTAACATACCCGGTAATAACGTTAAAAAGAATACGCTCAAGCTTACCTTGGAAGAAGCTATCTCTAATAAAAGGTAGAGCTTTTCGCGCATATTCTTCGTTATAGATTAGGTTTGAAAAGATTGCATTTTCAATCATCGGTTGTTACAGTTCCTTCTCCATAACTAAATTCCTTCTTCGCAAACTCTTCAAGCTTTGCCATTATCTCTGGCGTGAAGTACTTATCTGGATTACGATTAATTTCCTTACCAAATATTTTAGAGCCGTCTGGCAATTCATAGCGAGTAGAGCTCTTAATAAAGATACCAGCCTTTTCTGCTAGGTCTAGAAGGCCGTAGTAGCGATCGAGGCCCTTGTCGTAAGTAAGTAGCACTTCTGCTTGTCCGTGTTCTTTTGATAGACGGGACTTATACATTTTGACTCGGATAATGTTACCGATAATTTCATCACCGTCTTTTTCTTTCTTTTTGCTGAGCATTGCAATAGTGCTGGCAGCGTATTTAAGACCTGAACCACCTGATACCTCCTTCATAGGGACATAAGAACCGACCATCTCATAAACGTGATTAGTAACTAACATAGGAATACGAACTTTAGCTAGCTTTAACGTCAACACCCGGAAGGTAGCTTTAATGACTTGCGACTTTGTCATATCGCGAGTATCTTTACCTTCTAGACTGTCTTCCATTTCCTTAGAGGTTGATAGCAGTCCTAGAGAGTCAAGTACAAACATCATAGGCGGACGCTTGTTCTCAGGCTGCTTATCATACGCATCAATCATCTTAAGTGCGTGTGTCTTAAACTTCTGAATAGTATCTGGCTCAGCAATAATTACGCGGTTAGTATCGATACCGCGATCTTCCATCATCTTCTTAGTTACTGCTGCTTCGGTGTCGTAGTAGACAACTCCTCCTTCTGGGTTCTTGTCAAGGAAGGCTCTAACGACACCAAGTACGAAGAAAGTTTTACCAGTAGCGGACTCTCCTGCAAAAGCAGTAACTTTGTTATCAGGTACGCCACCATAGAGGCTACCAGAGAGAACAGCGTTGAGAATATAGCTGCCAGTATCAATAAAACCACCAAACTCAGCACTACCACTGCCGTCAGCGGCAATACAAGTATCCTCATCTTTAATTGTCTCCACTAAATCTCTAAAAAAGCTCATTGCATATCCTTTTTGATATATTAATCCCACAAATCCTGAAAATACTTACCGAAGAGTTCTAGACCTTCATTGATACGTTGCAGATGCATCATACGACCGTCCCAGTCACATTCCCCTCGAACCTTCCATTTAATTTCTTCACCCTTGTACCAATCTATCTCAGGCTTAACTAGCCAGTATTGCTCTTCCCAATCATCGTCAAGCACTTGCTCAAATGACCAAATCATCTTGTCCAAGATTTCAATCCAATGCTTATGACCAGCATCCCATGCATCTTGATTACCGTCTGCATAGAAGTCAAAGCATAGCTGAGAATATTGATCCGATATTTGTTGAAATTCAGGAAGGCTACCTGGGGCGCCGTGCTTAGTAGCCTTAAGCTGCTTAAGCATAGGAAGGATAATAAGAGCGAGCGTATGATCCATACCCCATGTATCCCACTTATCGATACGGATATCAATCTTACGCTGCTTGTCAGGGTTCTTAGGGTATTTGCCGATATGGACTTTCAAAATATAGCCTCCTCGAAGTCATTCCAATCTACAACTGGCTTAATTATACGAGGCTCTTTTAATAAAGTCCAACCCGGCCTTTTTTTGATATATGATTTAGCTTCAGCGATACGATAGAATCGTCTGAACTTATCACCAAAATCATCTACTGCATAGAAATAATACTTCACTTAATATTCATAAGAGATTCTGAGTCAATCTCTATTATACCATCCTTTTTATTTTTTTTCCAGCTGTTTATTTTTTCAACTGGGAACTTAGGAATTTTAGGAAGCTTAATTTTAGTTTTGGTTTTAGCTAGTCCAATATTAGCAGCAATAAGAAGAGTCACAGCAAGCGGATCGAAAACCAGAACTAATAAAACTATAATCCATTTAACTGCACTGTCAAGATCCGCTTGACTGTTATCTCCATAAAGAAGATCTGCAATGTATTTAATTGGCCCAATTTCTGCAGTCTGCTTTATTGATTCCTTGCGTAAGGGCTGAGCCTTAGTATTGAGTTCTTTAATAGCTGAAGCTGCAGTGCTAATTTCAGAAGATATTTGTTTGCGTTCTCTTTCTTGTCCTTTACGAAGTTTAATAGCGGATTCAGTATCAGATTCAGCGACCAAACGGTCGAGAGAATTAAGAGACTTCTGAGCATTTTCTACCCTCCTTTGTTCTGATTCGATCTGTTGTTCTATTAATTTAAGCTCAACTAATGTATCACCGCTTAGTGCGGTTTGATCAGAGTGCGCACGGGACAAGAAACCAAACGTTCCCATGCTGGTAATTAGCATTAACACACTAATAGCAGCTATTAAATAATATTTTATAGCTGATGGGCAAATCTTCCAATTTCTATAGAGCCAGGATACAGAAACGACTTTTGCAAATTCAAGAGCCGATCCCATAATCATGACCGGTACTACGGCTGCAGAGAATATCAAAGTTAAGCCTACTATTGAGTAGTAGGCTGCAGCGATTGAAAGGGTTATTGCAGAAAGAAGTACTAGATAATTGATCAACTCTCGTATACCTGTCGTAGTTTATCTCTGAATGCTTCGATTTTATCTACCCTATTGGGCCAGTAAATATACTCTTTTTCTGGATTACTTGCAAGGTTATTAAGAAGTGGAATAAACATATTATACATTCTGTCTATCTTCTTCTGTGTATCGGTCGCGGCTTGGGAAGTAGAAGATAACTTCTCTTGTACTTCCTGGACCGCGTTTAATTCAGATTCATCTACAAGGCTAAAGCCAAAATCAAAATCGTCTTTTAATTCCATTTTAATATTCATTATCTAAAAATATACTCTATAAATGAAAGGAAGCCTTCTTTAAGTTTCTTAGCTTTCGGCTTGACTGCTTGAAC
>Ga0114963_10002354_pt1 | contig 12965 bp, 14 predicted proteins | sample C_131016_EF_Meta_FD_87019 | JGI IMG/M metagenome (GOLD analysis project Ga0114963, IMG submission 87019) | Freshwater microbial communities from Lake Croche, Canada to study carbon cycling - C_131016_EF_MetaG | ecosystem: Environmental > Aquatic > Freshwater > Lake | place: Lake Croche, Canada...
ATCTTTTCCGACCCGAACCTTGTAAATATGGATTGTATCATGATTGACGATAATTACAAGGATCGGCTCATGAGGTACTGTCAAGCAAACAAGTTGGGACTTCCAGATTATCCAATTGTTACACACTTGAATGGAGTATTTACTATTTCAGTGACTATCAACGGTGCAAACTTGGGGCAGGGGAGTGCAAAGACGAAGAAACAAGCTGAACAACTGGCAGCCTATGAGGCTCTTATTCAGTTAAAAGAATTATAAGCTTTCAAGTAATGAAGACTATCATAGTTCCAAAACGAGTTCATATCATAGTTCACGATCGTCGATACTATTCAGCAAATATTAATGATCGCCAACACGTGTATTCTTTTTTACAAGTTGACTCTGCAAAAAAGTGTACCAGGTTTTTAGCAGAATTCAAACACAAGTACAACAAGTTTCCGATTCTCGATGAAAATTCTTTGAACCATGTGGGTCTGAAACCTGTAGCACCCGCGAAGAGAACACCTATTGATGTAATTTTAACAAATGAAATGTATATACAAGAAATGGACATAGATGAATTACAGGCAAAGTGCTTTCTATTTAACATTGGATTGATAGGCGTGAATAATTTTGATTACAAGATGGAACCTCATAAAATTACACTTGAATTTGGAGCAGCTGATTTATTACCAAGTGACAAACCGAATTACATTGATACAAATGCACTTGAGACACTCCTTGATATGTAAGTGCGTTAAAATATATAAAAATATATACCAGTAAAAAGTAGGCTCTCATAACTCAGTTGGTCAGAGTGTCAGGCTGTTACAAAGCACTCGGTGCAAGATACCTGAAAGTCGTAGGTTCGAACCCTACTGAGAGCGCTCCTGGTTCTATCGTCTAATGGTTAGGACGCAAGACTCTGAATCTTGCAATCGCGGTTCGATCCCGTGTAGAACCTTTATTTGTGTAATATATGATAAACCCTTTGTTTTATTCCGTCTGCAATGATTTACATCTTCTGATAAAGAAGTATAAATATGAACGAGGTGAAATAAAACAAATAATTTTACAAAGAATGTGTGAAATTGAAAAAGGTACATCAGTCTACAAGATACTCTACAAACGAATTTATTTGAAAACCATTTGATCAATGTCTTTGTTTGGAACATTACCCTTGATAATTTTATTCTTTACATCATGCGTCCCAATGACAATGGCAGTTCCCAAATTTTCGTGAGTTTGATCGTGACGAATCTTGAAACTTTCACCAACCTCATGAAAGGGACTCCCTGCAGTTGTTAGTACAAAAAGATCACCTTCAAGTATAACAACTTCATGAGAACAATTTAGGGAAGTATTTGTAAGTGGATTTATAGTTTCATCAGTTGGAAACATTGGTAAAGCATCCGCATCAAACTCGTAAGCACTATCACAGTCACTGTCACTGTCGTACACCATTTTTACTTACTTTTAGTGCGGGTCTCTTGTTTATATGTATTAGAGAACAAACCTACAGTACTATCAAGTATGCACCCAGTGGTTCAAGCTCTTATTGAAAAAGATTATGCAGCGCAAAGATCTGAGGAATGGCTCGCGCTACGCGGGAAGATGCTCACAGCGAGCGATGCGGCGACAGCCATTGGAGTCAATAAATATGAGAAACCGGATGAACTTATTCTCAAAAAGTGCGGACTCAACAAGTTTTCAGGAAACGAGGCGACGGAGCACGGGAACAAGTACGAAAACGTCGCCCGAGACTTGTATTGCGAAAAATACGGCGAAGTTGCTCACGAAATTGGTCTGCATCCTCACCCTCTCTACAATTGGCTCGGTGGAAGTCCCGACGGAATCACCGAGTCTGGAAAACTTTTAGAAATCAAGTGTCCCTTGAGACGTAAAATTACTGATGAAGTTCCAGAACATTACCTCCCACAGCTCCAGCTCCTCATGGAGATTCTCAATCTCGAAGAGTGTGATTTCATTCAATACAAGCCTGAAGAACTCACTTGGCCAAATCCTCCAGAGTTTATGGTGACCCATGTGAAGCGCGATCGACAGTGGTTTGCAGAACAACTCCCAATCATGGATGCGTTCTGGAAAAGGGTACTGTGGCACCGCGAGCATGGGTACGAGGAACTTTTACCAAAACCAAAAAAGACGCGGGTCACCCGTAAAAAGACTCCAGTCAAAGAGGTTTGTAAAATAGTATCATATGAAGAGGACACAGAAATTGAAGAAGAGGTATAAAAATAATAGTGTCAAGTAATATATGAAGTATGTGGTACTCGCTAAAAAGGGGTGCACTGGATGCGACGAAGCTTACGAATTCCTTTACGAAAGAGGCTTTGACGTTGACAAGAGAATGGCTCAGCCGTCTGAACTCTTTGGTCAGGGAATTTATCCCCAAATTATACGAAACGGTCAACACATCGGTGGATTCTACGATCTCCAACATTTATTCAACGATCCAATCTTACGACCCAACCCGAATCGTTTCACAGTTTTTCCAATCGAGTACCCAAGTCTCTGGGAACTCTATAAAAAGGCTCAAATGTCAAATTGGACAGCTGAGGAAATTGATTTTAGCAAGGACATGGATGACTGGGAGTCCCTCTCCGACAATGAACGCCACTTTATAAAAACTATTCTCGCATTTTTTGCCGCCTCTGATGGAATTGTGTTTGAAAATTTAAGTTTAAACTTTGCACCCGAAGTTCAAATTTCAGAGGCGCGGTCGTTTTACGCGTACCAACAACACAATGAAATGGTTCACGGTGAAACATACAGCCTACTTCTAGAAAAGTACATTCGTAATAATACCGAAAAGGAGTCTATGTTTCGAGCAATTGAGACTGTGCCCTGTATCAAGAAAAAGGCGCAATGGGCTATTGAATGGTTCAACCCCGATCGGCTCTTTGCCGAGCGTCTTATAGCTTTTGCGTGTGTGGAAGGAATATTCTTCTCGGGATCTTTTTGCGCCATCTTTTGGTTGAAGAAGAGGAGTCTCCTCCCCGGTCTCTCATTCAGTAATGAACTCATTAGCCGTGATGAGGGACTTCATCTCGAGTTTGCAATCGAACTGTTTCACTTGCTAAAATGGAAGCCCCAAAGTTCCACAATTACTGAAATTATACAGTCAGCCGTTGATATTGAAAAGGAGTTTATTCTCGAGGCACTTCCGTGCAAGCTCATAGGTATGGATTCTGAAAAAATGTCGCAGTACATTGAGTTTGTGGCGGACAGAATACTCAAACAACTCGGAGTTCCACCCGTCTGGAACACAAAAAATCCTTTTGATTTCATGGAAAATCTCGCCCTTGATGGAAAGACCAACTTTTTTGAAAAGAGGGTCGGTGACTACTCCAAATTTGCGGATAATAGCGGACCCATCGATTTTGATGAAGAGTTTTAGAACAGTTAAAAAATAACCTACATATTAATAAAATGAAGGTTCTCAAACGTTCGGGTCAACTCGTGGCGATCAAGTTTGATCAGATTACCACTCGTATTACAACTCTTACCAAGGGACTTTCGAAAGGTGTCGATGCAACCAAGATTGCTCAGAAAGTGTCATCATCCATATATGACGGAATTTCAACTCAAGAAATTGACTCCTTGTCAGCTGAAATTGCAATTGGAATGATGACGGAGAATCCAGATTACGAAATCCTAGCTGCTCGTATTGTGGCGAGTAACATTCAGAAAAAATCGGCTAAAAATTTTCACGCATGTATGAAACACCTCTATGAGGTGGATATCATCGATGCAAAAGTCTGGGAAGTTGTGAATACAAACAAGACCCAACTTGTTGTTGACTCGTGTCGAGACTTTGACTTTGGGTACTTTGGACTCAAAACACTTGAGAAGAGTTATCTCATGTCCGGTGAAACTCCTCAGTTTATGTTTATGCGCGTCGCGGTCGGTATTCACTTGGATGACATTCCACGAGTCCTTGAGACGTATGATTATCTATCGACTGGTAAATTTATTCACGCAACTCCAACCCTGTTCAATGCCGGGACCAAACGCCCCCAAATGTCGAGCTGTTTTCTTCTTGCAACCAAAGATGACAGCATTGATGGCATTTACGACACGCTCAAACAGTGTGCCAACATTAGCAAGTGGGCGGGTGGCATAGGTCTCCATGTTCACAATGTCCGAGCGAATGGATCCGTCATCAAAGGTACAAATGGTATTTCAGATGGAATTGTCCCCATGTTACGAGTCTTCAATGCGACTGCGCGGTATGTCAATCAAGCGGGTCGTCGCAAGGGATCGATCGCAGTCTATCTCGAGCCCTGGCACGCCGATATTCTCGAGTTTCTCGAACTCCGTTTGAACCAAGGGGATGAAGAGGCGCGAACCCGCGATCTATTTACAGCGCTCTGGATACCCGACTTGTTCATGAAGCGCGTCAAGGAGGGTGGATCGTGGTCACTCTTTTGCCCTTCTGTCGCACCCGGTCTCCAAGATGTATACGGTAAAGAGTTTGAGGAACTGTACACCAAGTACGAGACGGAGGGTCGCGCTAAAAAGATGATCAAGGCGCATGATATTTGGACCACAATTCTCAAGTCTCAGACTGAAACGGGTACTCCGTATATGTTGTACAAGGATGCTTGTAATGAAAAGTCGAATCAAAAGAATATTGGAATCATTAAGAGTAGTAACTTATGCGTCGCACCAGAGACGAGGATTTTGACTCGTCATGGGTACAAGAGAATTGATTCACTCGGTGAAAACACTGAGATTTGGAATGGTCAAGAATGGAGTACCGTAAATGTTAAAAAGACGAGTGATTCATCACATCTGATTCGCGTTAACTTTAGCGATGGCACTCACATAGAGTGTACAGAGTATCACAAGTTTCACCTCGTTGATGGGAATATAATTGAAGCTGCGAATCTTCTTTGTTTTAATAATGAACTTTTACACTGGGCTGAAGAAGATGGTACAAAACATGAAAATATAACTGTAACATCAATCGAGGATAACCAACGATTTTCCGAGACGTGGTGTTTCAATGAACCAAAACGCCACACGGGAATATTTAATGGTGTTATTGCTGGTAACTGTACAGAAATCTTGGAGCACACCAACCCAGAAGAAGTGGCTGTGTGCAATTTGGCATCCCTCGCACTCCCAAAGTTTGTTGAAAAGGGCATTTTTGATTACAAAGGTTTACACAAGGCGGTTGAAGCCGTAACATGTAATTTAAACCGAGTTATTGATCGCAATTTTTACCCGATTGAAGAGGCTCATACATCAAACATGCGCCACCGTCCCATTGGTATCGGCGTTCAGGGTCTCGCCGATGTCTTCATTCTGTGTGGACACGCCTTTGACAGCAAAGAGGCTTCCGAGATGAATAGTGCTATTTTTGAAACTATTTATCACGCAGCAGTTACAGAGAGTGTTCGACTTGCCGCAATCGAGGGACCCTATGAAACATTTCAGGGTTCACCATTTTCACAGGGTAAATTCCAGTTTGACATGTGGAAAAATCCAAAGATGAGCGGTCTCTGGGACTGGGAGCCACTTCGAGGAAAGCCTCTGCGAAACAGTCTCCTCGTGGCTCCAATGCCAACGGCGAGCACTTCTCAAATTCTTGGCAACAATGAGTGCATCGAACCGTACACGACAAATATTTACCTCCGAAGGACACTCGCGGGTGAATTTGTTGTTGTGAACAAACATCTTGTTGAAAAACTTGAGGAATTGGGGATTTGGTCCAAGGATATGAAGGATCTTATGATTCGAAACAGTGGATCAATCCAGTCAATTACTGAAATACCAAAGAATATCCGAGACTTGTTCAAGACTGTTTGGGAGATTAAACAAAAGGTTCTCATCGACATGGCTCGCGATCGCGGGTGTTTCATCGATCAGAGTCAGAGTCTCAACTTGTTCATGGAGGAGCCAACTGCGTCCAAGTTGTCAAGCATGCACATGTATGCTTGGGAACAGGGTCTGAAAACGGGGATGTATTATCTTCGAAGCAAAGCCAAAGCGCGACCAATTCAGGTTACTCTGGAGCCTGAATGCAAAATGTGTTCGGCGTAATTTCTACATGTACTCAAGTGTATTTGCAAGATTTGATGATTTAAATTTTTTACCATTTTCATTGTAGAGATTTGGTGTTCCATTAACCAGATTTCCTTGGTACACCATTGACAACGGAAGATTCTTTATCATGGTCCAAAACATCTTCTTTCGTGAATTCAAATTTTTATTGTTCCAATTGGCTGGTCTATTACCAGAATTTTTCCATGATTTTATGGCTGTGTTCACGAGACCATTTCTTTGCACTCCATTTATTTTTAAATTCTGACCGTATCCAAGGTACCGTATGTTATTTGGTTGTAATGGGTTGTTTTGGTAATATTGCGACTTTCCGAGCCACACAAATTCCTGTTTTACAAGAGCTTTTGAGAGTGAATCAAGAAGGTTCTCGAGACAGGGTCGACCGCTCAGTTCAGAATTCAGACGGTCGCGGTACGCTTTTTTGTTGTTATCATCCATTTTAGAGTACTCTTTAGCCACATATGAAAACTGTTTACGAAACGTCTGAAGATACTCGCGTGGAGTTTTCTTTTTGAGTTGGGGAAGACTCTTTCGAACATTTTTCACATTTTGAACAGTTTTGTGAGAACCTGGTTTATAGTGACACACACCTATGACACCTGTTATGGCTGAAACTGGATCTACATTTTGACGAATCATATTCAGAACTGTATCAACTTTATGCTCAAGTTTTGCCAAGACTTCAACATAGTAATCAAATCTCCCATCTTTTGAGAGACTCAATAAAAATTGTCTCCTTGGATCAATATTTCTTGACTTGTATCCCCTAAAGACACTCTGAATTTTTGTAACAGCTGGAACAACCTTTTTGTTTTTATATCTCTGGGCTAAAATAGTATTTATCACTTTTTTATAATTTCCACCTATTCTATTGCCAAAACTTTCCATCTTTTGTAATTGAGCATTTGTTGGCATTTTTTTATTCAACAATTTCAGGAACCCTTCATTTGTAAGTCTCGACTTTCGGAAAGCGGTCTGAATCTTCGTAGCGGGTCCGTGCATTTTATTCACAATCATGTTTCGAGCCAGATTCAAGTTTTCCGTTCCATAGACTCGGTTCGCATATTCTGATAACTTTCGCAGATTCACATTATTAGGAATCTCACCTTCTTCAGTGTTGAGTGAACGTTTCCACTTTCGGTACTCTTCCAGAAACTGTTTATTTGTTCGAATCTTTTGACGAAACGCCTTTTGGATCCGAGTAGCTGCACTTATATTTTTTGCGCTGTTAATGGCATTTCGGAGACTTGGTTTACCACTTATTTTTTGCGCAAGTCGAAAAGCCCTGTGAGCCATTCTGTCGTATGCAACCATGTTTACATTTTCACCACGACGAATGCGATGTGTTAAATTTTGGAGCCGAGTTCGTAACCTGAGAAACTCTTTTGTATCATCCATACTTTACAAAAATATTTTTATAAAGTATGGTGGAATTGTTTCAGAAAATGGCAAACTTTACAGGTTCGTACCTTCAGTCACTTGATCTAAAGTACACATTTGAGAAAAAGACGTATCCCGAATATGTCGCAGTTGAGTACACGTGCTGTGAATACCTCATAACTGTGAACATGTCCACCATCACACAATATCCCATCATTTGGGCTCGAATACAAAAAGACGCGCTTCTTGGTCCCCAATATAGATTACTTGAACAGTTGGAAGAATTCAAGAGGGATATTCGAACCAAATGTATTCTCGACCGAGTACATGAGATATAAAAATCCATCACTATCTGCGTTTTGTTCATAAATTGTTCTCATTGTTGAACTTGTTGGTGGCAAAACATTGTTGACAAAGACAAACAGCGCTTTTGTAGAACCCAAGTCGACCCTCTTACGAATAATATTTATAAATTCACCAATTGTCATAACAGCCGGAACGAGATACTTGCACTTGTCAATGTCGGGTGTATTTTTATTACCTGGTTTTACTAAAATTGGTACACGATCCGGAAACTTTTTTAAAAGTTTTGCTGATTCCATCTTTCGTTTATTAATATCTAATGTTTTAAACTCATCCATATATCTTCCCAAGATTTTTTTGATATCCCACTTTCAAAACACCATGGGTACGTTGGATCACCTATAAAATTAACCGCGTTGACACCGAGACTCATACACTCGGTGCACGTCGCAAAGTTGTCGTCTATCAAGAGACCAATATTGAGATCTCGGCAAACATCCGACTTTAAAACTTCTTGAGGCGTGTAACTGTTTGTGAGTATCACATCTTCAAAGATTCCAGGGTACCACTTTTCAATCCAATCTTCAGTTTTTGTACGAACAGAATTTTGTCTTCCAGTGACAACATACAACTTGTTACTTTGTTTTAAAAGTTTCAAAACTTTTTGAGAATCTTTTATGGGTTCCAATTTCATAAATTCTGGAGACTCGTAAAACTGGTGTACCATTTTTTGGGACTCTTGTTCTGAAATTTTGTAAATGTCTCGGTACAGGTACGTAAACTTTTTTGGTAAAGCCCTGGGACGTTTCCATTTCATCATACCTGGTAAAAATGGAGTGAGAACTTCATCGACATCAATAGCAATTTTTTTCATCATGTTTAAAAAACGTGTACAAAATTTACTCGGGTTAAAAACGAAGTAGTAGTAAACAAAGAATGTCCAAGTTTGCTGAGAACCACACGTTCAACTACCTCGCGACTCTTAACGAGTTTCGTAAAAGTTATCCAGAGGATCATCGTCCCTCGTGGGTCAAGATTACAACCATTACAATTACTTCAAAAAATCTCATCAATAAACAAATTGATCTAAAAAAACTGAGAACAACTTTTAAAAATACAAAAATTCGAGTGAAAGGTTCTTCATTTGAAGGATTTGAATGGGAGATGAAGCCAGCTGATCCCAAAAAGAAGGATATGTATAATCAGTTGACGCTTGGTTACGTTGATCAGTACAGTAAAAAGTCGATAAAGGTTTTTTCGAATGGAAGTATTCAGGTTGCGGGGTGTTCAAACTTGTTTGACTGTAATCAAATCATAAAACAACTGATACTTTTACTCAACACATATTTAGACTTGGAAATACCATTAGAGAAGAGTAGTTTTAAAGTTGCAATGATTAATTCCAATTTTAGTTTGAATTACAATATCAACTTGATGGAGACTTCTAGATTGTTTTTTGAAAACAAAATGTTTACTGATGTTGAATTTAATCCGGACAATTATTCGGCTGTCAAGATTAAATTCAAGCCAGCTGAAGACATGAAGGAGGTTACAACGAGTATTTTCAGCACTGGAAAGATTATAGTGACTGGAGCCGAAACACTCAAGGAGATTGCCTTTGCCTATAACATTATTAATCAACACATCAATGCCCACAAGGATCAGATAAAAGTTTCCAAGACGGTAGTCACTGATGTTTTTGATACAGTCTATGGGTACAACATTGAGGACTGTATAAAGTATGTGACGGAAAAAGGGTACACCCCGTGGAACTTTACTCGAACGAATGCTCCGATTAATTTCTAGGCTGATATTAAATGTCAACTCGTTTAGGAATGGCGGATGGTCGATGCTTCACAATCAGCACAGCTGATTCTCTCTTTAACAATTACGTCATGGACAAGAATGGTATCCCTCTCGTGGACAATTACCGTTACCGGTTGTTTCTCCAGAGTCAGGGTCCTGCAGCAGTAGAAAAAATAGTTGGAGCAGCTCAAAACATAGGTAATAAGCGTCTTAACGGTAGCATACTGTGTAACGAATGCAATACCCCTCTCCTTGAGATGCCCAATACGTACTAGACATCGAGTGCGAAGCACTCGTACCTATTAAAAACTTGATAACCTTATATTATAATGGCAACGTGCTCTGGTAAAGAAGGTTGTAAAGGAAAAGTAATTTTAGATGGAATGTGTTGTCGACATCTCACACAAAAGTGTTCCATTTGTCTTGACAATGTTGGGAGTACAAATACTGTGAATAGCAAGCGACTTAGTTGTGGTCACTCGTATCATGTAGATTGTATACTCAATTGGTTTGTCACGTCAAATGAATGTCCTGTTTGTAGAGCTCCCCAAGATGATAGTATTATAAAATTCAAAACTAAAGTGGAGGAAAACCTCAGAGAAAAGTATCGAGATGCTATACAGTCGCTCGAAGATCAGGTTCTCGAAATGAGAATGGCACAAATGATTTTTAATGCACTTGGAGGAGACGAAGGTCCCGAGTTTGTTTTTCATTTAAATAATCAGGGTACTAATTAATGTGTGAGTGTTCTATTTGTTTGAACCCAGTACGGTACACCCGAAAATCTAAACAATTAGAATGCGGTCACTTGTATCATGGTACGTGTATAGAACATTGGTTATCCACAGGGGGTAACACATGTCCCATGTGTCGAAGTGAAGTAAACAAACCCACATTCAAAGTAACTATTACAATTGAAAATACAGATACAAGTAGGGTTACTAGAGATGAAATTATAGATGAAGAAGTTATACGGATGTTACTTTCGCGGTTTAGTATTTCTAGAAATGCAACAAGTGAATTGGTAATAAGTGCAAATGACTTAGAAGAACTTGAACATATTATTTCTGACTTTGGAATCAACTTCAATACCTCTATTCTTGACGCACATTGAAGAACAAAATTTAGTATACTTGTATCCATAATTACGATCCGCCTTTCGGGGATCTTTTATAACTTTACCACTTGCATCATACAGGAGAGGACCGGTTGCCCATCCCAACTTGTGACTCCAAACATTTGCAGGAACATTAATTGTATTGCCAGCAACTGGCAATTTTTTAGGAATTCTCGAAACTGGAATTTTGAAAAACTTGGCAATTTTTGACGGAGTATCACCCTTTTTTACAGTGTATTTAACAAGCCCATGTTGTTTGTAAAAATGGAAATCTCCAGTTGAACTGTTGTAAATATTTTTTGGCGCTACAAACATCATAATTTTATAAAAATTCTTTTTGCAACGAGAAGTTGGAGAAACCTTGTAAACCTTTTTAGGGTTATCCGAAATAACTCTTTGTGTAAGACCCTTGCATGTTTTGTACGTGTGAAATATACTTGACATTCCAGAATGATTTCCTGGTACACTCTTGTTCATACGGTACAGGGCGTGGTCGCCAACCGCATAAGCGTAGCAGTTGTCCACGTGGAGACCCGTACCACCCCACGGATACCATGAATACACACTTTCACTCCCAGATAAAGGAAGACCAACATTCCGCATTTACTTTTACTCAGAAATAAAAACTTTGCTTCTAATAAATGGGTGGTCTTATACAGCTCGTTGCCTACGGTGAACAAGATGTTGTTCTTACGGGAAATCCAACAGTTACATTTTTTCAGGCTGTTTATAAACGTCACACCAACTTTGCAATGGAGACTATCCAGCAGACGACAAACGGACAGATTGCGACGGCGGCTATAACAAGTAATTCACGCATTACAGTGGTTCTTGCCCGAAACGGAGATCTTGCGGGTGAAATGTATCTCGAACTTAAATCAAACACAGTTTCACTGGGGACAAATGTGTGGAGCGGATTTTCAAATGTTGTTGGAACACTTGACGGAACAGCTTGGATGGCTGAGCGAGCCATTTCTGATGTTATATTATCAATTGGCGGACAGCAAATTGACAAACACTACCAGCGCTGGTGGCGTCTGTACTCTGAGTTGTACCTTGACGAAACCAAGAAAATTCAGTATGGAAAAATGACAAGTAATCCAAATCTTTCACTTGGCTCAGCTAGTAATAATAATGGAACAGTGTATCTCCCTCTCTTGTTCTTTTTTAACAGAAACCCGGGTCTGTACCTTCCTTTAATTGCTCTCCAGTACCACGAGGTTCGCCTTGATTTTGATATTTCACAAGAGTTTGTATCATATTTTAGCCCATCATACTTTAATGTGTGGTGTAACTATGTATTTCTTGACCAAGAAGAACGAACCATGTTTGCTCAAAAGGGTCACGAGTACCTCATCGAACAGCTCCAGTACACTGGAGCGTCCAAACTAACAGGTGAAATCACCGCTGTGGGAGCTTCAAATGCAACAACTACAAACACTACATTCTTTCCACGTGTCACATATAACCACCCAGTCAAGGAACTTGTGTGGTGTATTACACAGAATTCGTCTGGTGCTAAACAGCTTTGGGACTTTACAGATGATGCTTCGACTCCAAATCAAGTTATTATTACACCAAATGTATCCAATAATATAACAAGTAATTCGTATGTACCAATTTCATATTCAACAGGTACACCTGTTCAGAGATTCGGTGTTACAGGTAACACATCTACACAGTGGGTCGAAGATGGAAATACAGCCGGTGCATCGTATGGTCCTCTTGAATCATTTAAACTCATTATTAATGGTCAAGATCGCATGAAGGCTCAAGCTGGTAAATACTTTAACCAGGTTCAGCCCTATTACCACCATACTGGTAATCCATACCCGGGTATCTACTCGTACTCATTTGCACTTAAACCGGAACAGCATCAACCATCCGGTACATGCAATTTTTCGCGAGTGGACAATTCTCAAGTAGCAGTTACTCTCAAGACTGGTATAAAACAGTTTTCATACCTTGAAATGTTTGCAATTAATTACAACGTTCTTCGTATTCAATCTGGTATGGGTGGGCTTGCATTTTCAAATTAAATTATTATTATATACTAATGAGCACAAATATTACAAATGGTCGCAAATATAACACAGGCGGTGGTGGTACCGGTGATGGAGCAACCGGAGCAACCGGAGCAACAGGAACAACTGGCGCAACCGGACCAGCTGGTGCAACAGGAGCTGGTGCAACGGGACCAATCGGACCAATCGGACCAATCGGACCAGGTGGTGGAGCATCCGGAGCAACAGGAGCAACAGGGGCAACAGGGGCAACTGGAGCAACAGGAGCA
>Ga0114963_10002355_pt1 | contig 12958 bp, 9 predicted proteins | sample C_131016_EF_Meta_FD_87019 | JGI IMG/M metagenome (GOLD analysis project Ga0114963, IMG submission 87019) | Freshwater microbial communities from Lake Croche, Canada to study carbon cycling - C_131016_EF_MetaG | ecosystem: Environmental > Aquatic > Freshwater > Lake | place: Lake Croche, Canada...
AGCGAATTCAATTCACCCTTCAAAAGGGCATTTGTCAGGGCATGTAGGTACTGGTCACGGACCTTTCTATTCCGTTCCATGGCAAGAGGGCCGGGTACTTGTGCCATTGTGGTCATAAAAAGGTCAGCAGACGTCTGTATGATTCCTGCTACCATGGCAATATCACTCGCCTTGTATAGGGGCAAGCGATTCTGTAGATCTCTCACGATGGCCGTGAGGAGGGGTTCGCCATCGAGAGTTTTGAACAAGTTCTCATATGCCTCACCCTGTAGGAAGGGATTTTCCTCTGTCTTCTGTTGTGATATGACCTTCGACATGAAGTCGCGTAATTCCATGATGAATTGCTTGATGAGGGCACGATATGCATCTATTTTCTTTACAAGTACTTCCTGTTGCTCTATATTCAATTCCTGATCAGTGAATCCATAACTCGCCAATTCTACAGTGGCATCGGCGAGACCAAGAGGGTAGAGGGGCTGGTTTCCGAGCCAATCTTCAATAGGAATGGAGCCGTTTGTGTTACCATCTTCTCCTATTGAAATGATTCCGCCGGTTGTAGGAACATCGGGAATTCCCTCCAACTTTTCGAGAATTTCACTCACGGTTTCAGTGGTGTACTGGCTAAAGGCAACATCAAGCGCCAGACGCCCTGAACGTGTGGAACCGAGATTTCTTCTTTCTGACAGAGGAAAGATGAGTGTGGAATGTATAGAACCCTCTTCGGCCTCGTCTACAACACGAGGTGGCTCCTTCTCACGAACACGAGTGGAACGAGGACCAAGACCACGTAAGAGACTGAGCTCAACTTTTGCTACTGAATCGCTAGTAATCATATCGTCTCTGCTACCCTTGAAATCTTTGTCAACATAGAGTTCGGGCAGACCATCAATCGGTTCTCCAACGGGGGCGCGCAGAAAATCTGTGTCCTGTTTGAATTTCTTCAGATTATCCTCGTCGCCCACAGACCATGTTGAGTGGTAGGTTTCATTGAGAGTTTTCCACGATAGATACCACTCGGGCAAAGAATCGGCCGAGATGTTCTCGGATTGAATTCCACCCAGCTGCGTCTCCATGTATTGTACGGTTTCGTTCACGACATCCTGTAGGTAATGTATATCCACTTCTGCTCCAGGAACCTCCACAGGATCTGGTGAGGGATTACCCATGGCAATTTGCCGAACCGCCCCAAACGAGTGGTCCAGGTAGAGCGCTTTCCTCGCCTTTAGAACAGGTCTAGAAAGAGGAATCGTCTTGGCTGCGAGAAGTTCGCCGAGAGTAATGTAGGACGTAGGAATTTTCCCGGACGGCTCTCCAGAACGAGAATAAGTAAGAATTGAATTGCGGAGATTCATGAATTGCTCTACGAGCAAACGAATCTCCTTCTGCCGTTCAGGGTTCTTCTGCGAGGCGATATCCAGAGCCGAAATCAGATCCTGTAACATGTCATTCCGCTGGAGATTGTCGGGGTAGGTTCTTTCGGTGACGGAAACTTCTGTTATCTCACCAGCGATTGCTTCGTTGAGCACATCCTCAAAAGCATAATCTGCTGCAGCCTCCTCTTCTGCGGCAGCCTCAGCATTCCCATCCACCTCTTCTTCCATCGTTGGTCCTTGGCGAGGCCTAATCACGGCGAACCCCTCGTCCCGAGGAATTCCACGAAAAGCGAAATCAATTTCCGAGTTGGCACCTGTAGCATCTATCAGGAATATTTTGTCGACCATTTCATCAATTCCCTTTATCTTGTAAAGTGGTCCTACCCCGCCGTCCCTGTTAAATGTTTCAGCAAATTCACCAACTTGGGCATTGATTTGCGCCACAAAAGCGGGGTTGGTGCGCTTAGAAATACTGTACAGGTGTTCGATTCTGAGAGAGGGGTCAAGGTCACCATCCACAATAGGAATATCAACAAGGCGATCTGACACACCTTCAGGAAGTATACGTATTAAATCTTCATCAATATAATAAATTCTTCCACGTAGTCCGTCAATCTGTCCTCCCAAAAGGAGGACTGTATCACCAAGTTCAAACGATATATTTTCATCACCCATAGGCTTCCCCTATGCCTTACTTTGAAATTTGCTTGTGAACTCTGGGCGACTTATCTCCGGAGATATTAGGTATGTTCGGAGCAGTCCGATATATAAACTTAGAACATAGGAAGGATCGAAAAGACCAAATTGAAGCGGAACTTCACAAAATGGGAATCGAGAATTTCAAACGATTTCCTGCGGTAAAAGAAGAATTTGGTGCTCTTGGTTGTTTAAAATCTCATTTGAATCTGTTGAAAGAGGCAAAAGATAAGAAATTCAAAAATATTTTAATTCTTGAAGACGATTTTGAATTTTTACTTTCTAAAGAGGATTTTTGGAAATTAATGGAATCTGTAAAAGATTTGGATTACGATGTATTATTATTTGGATATAACAATGGGAATCTTAAATCTGAAAAAGTTAATGATGTATACTCCAAAGTTTTAGAGGCACAAACTACATCGGCATATTTGGTAAATGAAAAATTCTATGATACCTTTATAAAAACATTTGAAGAATGTCTGAAACAGTTAGTTAAAACACAGGATATATATAAATATCCTGCTGACCAATGTTGGAAGACAATTCAACCGCAAAATAAATGGTATGTATTTCATACAAGAGTAGGAAAACAAAGAAAATCATTCAGTAATGTTGCAAAAATAAATGCAAATTATCAGACGGGTGGAGCATCGCCGTTTGGAGCAGTACGATACATAAATCTAGAGAAAAGAACTGACAGGAAGAAGGAAATTGAGTCTGAACTTCGGAGAATGGGGATTGAGAATTTCAAACGATTTCCTGCGGTGAATCATGAAAAAACTGAAATAGGTTGTTTTTTGTCTCATTTGAACCTGTTGAAGGAGGCAAGAGATAAGAAACATAAAAATGTTCTGGTCTTGGAGGACGATTTTGAATTCGTCGTGTCAAAGGAAGATTTTTGGAAATTTATGAATTCCATAAAAGATTTGGATTATGATGTAATTATGTTTGTCTACAATACTCAGGCACATGAAGATTTCAATGATAACTTGATTAAAGTGAAATCAGCTCAGACTGCAGCAGGTTATCTTGTGAATTCAAAATTCTATGACGCCCTCATAGAAAATTTTGAGGAAGCACTTCCGAAATTTATTGAAACAGGAGAACACTGGCATTATGCGAATGACCAGTGCTGGAAAAGTCTACAGCCCCACAGCAAATGGTATGCATTCAGACCCAGCATAGGAAAAGTTCGGGCTTCTTACAGTGATATCCAAGGAAAACAAACAAACGATTATCGGAGTACTATTGGTGGTAGTAGAAGATCCAAGACTCGTAAGAGCAAGAGTCGGCGTAAAATGGTCCGCAGAAAAAGAACTAGAACTCGGTAGAAATGTTCAACAAACGGATTGTTCTTATAACCAGTCAGGGTATAAGAACATTCTTTCAGGGTTTTTTTGGAGCAGTAACTTTTACAGCATACAATAAAATATCCGAGCAAAAATAATTTTATCATAGTAGGTAGTCTGTGATGGATTCAAAAATAAAATTTTATTGTATAAATCTGAAACATCGTACGGACCGCTGGAATACGTTTTCAAATCAGAAGGCCATCAAAGAAATAAAAGAAAAACACAACTTTGAGCGGTTTGAAGCAGTAGCCGGATCAACGGTTGATGTGCAAAATGATTCGCGGATATCTATGAGAACAAAGCGCAACATCAAAGAATCTTTGCGCAGAGATCACGAAGACTTGAATACTACCGGTGGTATTGGCTGTTATCTGAGTCATACCGACCTATGGAGAAAGATTGCCGATGGTTCTGAACCATTCGCAATCATTTTTGAAGATGACACAAAACTCCCCGACAATTTCCTAGAGATATTTGAAAGGTGTTTCAATGATAAAAATCTCTTACCCGAAATGCCCGATGTATGGACTTTTTCACACGGTTGGGATTTTTATTATAAAAATCAAGATAAACTTTTACCTCACGAGCGTATGGAAAATCACAGGGGGCCATGGATTTTTAACACATGTCCTGGCGGATTAAACGGTTATTTCATAACAAAGGATGGGGCCAAAAAATTATTGGAATCCGCATTTCCAATTGACATGCACGTGGATTTGTATATTTGCCTTTGTACTGAAATAAAGAACATCACATGTGTAGCACACAAGGATTTGATTTTAAGTCTTCTTACTGAAGGGAAGAAATCGGACATACAGCTACCAGGAGTATGTGCGATGTGTGATATTCCCAATAATTTTCAAAAGAAGGGTCTTGTACTTGTAAATCTTCCTATTGTAGTTGTTGCAGCGATTGGTCTTTTTCTATTATCCTATGTTGGAAAGGGGAAGAGGCGTTAGTCCACCTCATCCACCTTCGGACCCGGCGCCGCACCAGCTGTTGCATCCGTAGCCCCATACATGGACATCAGCATCGGGCGAATCTCCTCCTCTACTCCCTTCTGCCGGTCCTTGTACACCTGCGTCTCCTCCTCCTGGTGCGTATCGAGCCACTCGATATGCTCCTTCAGGATATCCTCGGCCTTCGCCACAGTGTCAGCATCCATCTTCTCCTTGACCTTCTCATCGCGGAAGGAGTTGCGAGCATTGTAGATGTAGGACTCCAAGGCATTCTTGGCCTCCACACGCTCCATCCGAGCCTTGTCTTCCTCCGCTGAGGCCTCGGCCTCCTGCACCATGCGCTCAATATCATCCTTGTTCAGGCGGCCCTTCTCGTTCGTGATCGTAATCTTCTGCGACTTACCTGTAGACTTCTCCGCCGCCGACACATTGAGGATACCGTTCGCATCCACATCATAGGTCACCTCAATCTGCGGTACACCGCGAGGCATCGGGGGAAGGCCCTCCAGGCGGAACTTGCCAAGCAGGCGATTGTCCTTCGTGAACTGGCGCTCACCCTCAAACACACAGATGTCAACCGCCACCTGGTTGTCCGAGAACGTCGAGAACGTCTGTGACTTCTTCGTCGGAATCGTGGAATTGCGCTTGATGAGGGTAGTCATCACATTCCCCGAAGTCTCAATGCCAAGGCTGAGAGGTGCCACGTCGAGGAGAAGGAGATCGGCTGTGGCATCACCCTTATTGTTGCCACTCAGGATGTGCGCCTGTACCGCAGCACCATAGGCAACCGCCTCATCGGGGTGGATGCTCTGGCAGAGCTCCTTACCATTGAAGAGTTCCTTCAGAAGCGCCTGGACACGAGGAATGCGGGAAGACCCGCCGACTAGCACTACATCATCAATCTCGCCCTTAGCCAGCTTGGAATCCTTGAGCACCTGCTCCACCGGACCCATACACTTGCGGAAAAGGTCGTCGCACAGGGACTCAAACTTTGCACGCGTCAGCACCACCTGGAAATCCGTGCCCTCGGCGAGGCTGTCTACCTCAATCGTTGCCTGATTGGAAGTCGACAGGGTCTTCTTGGCCTTTTCAGCGGCCAGACGGAGACGAGCCAGAGCCTTCGCATTCGTGCGAATATCAATCTTGCTCTTCTTCTTGAACTCCTCAATGCCCCACTCCACAATACGCGTGTCAAAGTCCTGACCGCCTAAGTGGGTGTCACCGCTGGTGGCTAAAACCTCGAACACACCGTCCTCCACTGTGAGCAGTGACACATCGAACGTACCACCACCCAGGTCAAAAATCACCACCTTGCGCTCACCCTTGCCCTTGTCATTCAGGCCGTAGGCGATACAGGCTGAAGTCGGCTCGGCGAGCAGACGCATTACGTTCAGACCGGCGATGCGACCGGCGTCCTTGGTGGCCTGGCGCTGGGCGTCGTTGAAGTAGGCCGGCACCGTGACTACCGCGTCCTTCACCTCCTGGCCAAGGTAGGCCTCGGCCATCGCCTTCAGCTTACCGAGTACGATGGCCGACAGTTCCTCAGCGTACATGCGCTTTGTCTCACCCTTGTACTCTACCTCAATCTGCGGGCGGTTCTGGCCGTCATCCACTACCTTGAACGGCCAGGTCTTCATGTCACGCTGGACAATGGGATCGTTGAAGTTACGACCGATCAGACGCTTGGCATCAAAAATGGTATTTGTGGGGTTCGTAGCACTCATGGACTTTGCGGCCTCGCCTACAAGACGTTCGTCGCCAAAACTAATTACAGAGGGGACACTGCGATTCCCCGTATCAGAAGAGATGATTTCTACACCACCGTTCTTCCACACCGCCACCATCGACATACACGTAGCCAAGTCGCACCCGATCACATAATTCGTGGAAGAGGACATTCTTCTCTACGGATGATATGCCATCCTGTTTTAAGTATTAGTTGCGTGAAGAAAAATTGATTTTTATTTATTGTAAGAACCCTGTAGAAAATAAAATCATGGAGAAAATTGTGGAAAGTCTCAAAAGCGATTTCTTCAAGACTGTTGCCACCCTTACAAAAAAGCAACTGGAAGGCACTCTTACTTACCTCAATGACAAATACTATAACGAGGGTCTCAGCCTGATTAGCGATGAAGACTATGATCGCCTTCGTGAAATGTTAGTAAAGAAAGATGCGAACTCCAAAGTTCTGAAAAATGTGGGAGCCGAGGTCACCAGAGAAAAAGTCAAACTTCCCTTCTTTATGGGATCCATGGACAAAATCAAGCCCGATAAGAATAATTTGGAGACCTGGCTCAAAAAGTACAAGGGTGATGTTTGTATTAGTGACAAGTTGGACGGTATCTCGGCCCTGGCCGTGAAGGATGGTCCCATTATGCGCCTGTATACTCGTGGTGATGGTATCACAGGCCAGGATATTACTCACATGATACCACACATACAGATTGGCAACATTCCAACGCTTGAAACCTTCGCAGTTCGTGGTGAATTAATCACGACCAAGGCAAATTATGCCAAGGTAAGTGAAGGAAAACGCGGGGCCAGACAAATGGTGAGTGGTCTGGCCAACCAGAAAAAACTTGACAAGGAACGAAAGGCACTCATGTCTCTCATAGATTTTGTTGCTTATGAAGTGATTGTCCCTGAAGGTTTGACCCCTGTCCAGCAATTCACCCTGTTGACTGAACGTTCATCATTCAAGGTGGCTCGTCATGAAATCAAAAAAGAAGTCTCAATCGAGAGCCTCAGTGAATTGCTTGCCAAGCGCAAGGCCTCATCTCCGTATGAAATCGACGGAATCATTGTAGCCCACAATGCCGTATACCCCCGTACGAAGGAGCGCAATCCGGAACACGCATTCGCTTTTAAGATGGCTTTTGCCGAGCAACAGGCCACCACGGAAGTGATCAAGGTCATCTGGGAGCCGTCCAAGGATGGCTACTTGAAACCCACTGTAAACTTTGAGCCGATCAACATTGGCGGTGTGATTATTCAGTATGCCACAGGGTTCAATGCGGCGTTCATTGAGACCAACAAGATTGGTCCTGGGGCTTTTATTGAGATTATACGTAGCGGTGATGTGATTCCATATATTAAGGAGGTCAAGGCTATAGCCCCTGATGGACCGGCTATGCCCACGCTCGCCTGGCATTGGAATGAAACTCATGTTGATGCGATTCTGGATGATGTCGGTGACAATGCCGAGGTACAGAAACAGGTCCTGTTACATTTCGCCAAGACTCTGGACATTGCCTTCTGTGGTCCGGGTAACATCGCCAAACTCTATGAGGCCGGTATTAAGTCTCCCCAGGCCCTGGTAGCCGTTAAGGGACCTGGTCTTGAAGCAAAGGGTTTTGCAAAGACGAGTGCTAATAAACTGGCAGACGCAGTTGCTACGGCAACTAAGGCAGCGAGTTTGGCCCAATGGGCTACTGGATCGGGGATCTTTGGTCGTGGCCTCGGTATAAAGCGCGTCGAAGTGGCCCTAGAAGTTGTACCAAAAGATTATAAGGTTACACCCGATCTTGTTGGTAAAATCATGGCACAGGGCGGATGGTCTCGGGAGTCGGCCACGGCGTTTGTTGGTCGTCTGCCTGAATTCAGCCGATTTATGGAAAGTGTTGGCGCAACGACCGAAACCAAAATTTCAAATACATCTACAAAAACGAAATCCACAAAGTTTGCCGGCCAGATCATTCTCTTCACCGGGTTTCACCCTAAGGATCTGGAGGCAGCCGTCGTAGCACAGGGAGCCGAATTAGCCGACACCTTCGTAAAAAAACTTACAATGTTGGTGGTAAAAGATGAAACAGTTGATAACGCAAAGACTCAAAAAGCGGTGGCATCCGGCATTCCAATCAAGACGGCTGCTCAACTGAAAGAGATGTTAGCTTGACCTGCCCGCTGAACACGGCTCTGTAGAGCCGCACGCACAGACTGCCTAGGCATTGTTGCCATAGTGCCACCCACGGCCGCCCAGTCTTTGGCCCAGGAAGAGAAGAGGGCAGCACAACCACGAGCAGCCTTCACTAGAGCCGTACGCGCCGTTAGCTCCTTTCCATCCTCAACTGCAATACGAATCACCATTTCATCCTTCAGAGGGTGTGGTACCTTGTAGCCGACAAAGGTGATTTCTCCAGAATCCATGAGATTCTTCTCCATCCAGGTCGTCAGGAGGTTGCCCAGCGTGTGATCCTCCTTCTGAAAGATGAAGTCAAATCCCTTCATACGGGCATCGGCAGGACGAATCTGAACGGTCTCGGGAAGGTCGCCAGCATCCATCGAGGAGTAGAAGGTGGCCTTCTCCTGTAGAACCTGTAGGGCACGGGCCACAATGTAAATAGGGTCCAGAACACCTACTGATTCAACAGTGAAATCAAAACTGTTCGGTTCATTTTTATCGTTGACCTTGTAACAACGAGCAATCTCCATTGTCTTAAACTCACGCTCAAGCTCCCCCTTCTTTGTCTGATTTGCTTCCAGTTCAGTTATGCTCAACTTCTTGTAGGTCTGTAGCCACTTCTCAAAGTATTCCTTTACACGCTCGGGATCATTGTCCAGAGTATAATTGTAAGAACACTGGCTTACGGGAATAAACTGGGCATTTTCACGACCTGTTCCAACCGTGGCACGAGCCTCAAAATTCAAAGTCTCCGGCTCTTGAGTTCCCACGCGACCCTTCAGTACGGCGATCAGGGCAGTATCTTTAGAGTAGGCATCTAGGTGGAAGAACTCCATACTCGGAATGGGCAAAGGCTCCTCATCCGGGCCACGATTCTTTAGAACCCGGATATCAGCTGCTACAATGTCTTTTGGATCCGAAGAATCATTGGAAACGGAGAGCGAGAATGTATGGCTCTCAGGCGCCCATTCTAGCGGATTCGGAACATGAATTGGAATTAAGCCGATGCGATGAGCCAGCATCTCATTGCTCATTGGAGTACTGTTCTTTGTAATCTTGATATCGGTTGTAGTTCCATCTTCCAGAATATTTGAGCGAAATGCTACGGTCTCCACTTCTGTGAGAATGGCACGGCGAAGCGTGTTCACATAGGCAACATCTGTCGGAGTAAGTTGAAACTTAATAACTAGGCGGGATGGTTGAACTAAGTTCTTTATTACTGACTCTACAGGAGCAACGGTGCGAGCTTTAAAGGGACGACGCTGAGACATTCTTATATTTATCTCTATGTTCTTTGAGATTCAATTTTTAGACGGGCGCGTAGGCGGTAGCCCCCTGCGTTTAGGTTCGTTTGGAGGGTCTGTTTCCATTTACTAGGAATGGCTATGTCCGGACAAAAGCCAATACATATTTGCTATTATAGCAACCGGTGTCAATGGTCACGCGCATTTATAACAGAAATTGGACAGACACCCTGGAAGGGGATTTTTCATTATGTATGCGTGGATCCTTCACCGTCGCGTCCTCCGCTACCTGGTTGGCTAAAGAAGGTCCCTACTCTTGTTTTGGCCGGTGATCCTGAACCCAAGACGGATTCGGATGTTATGAACTGGTTGTACGAAAAGAAAATGAGTGAAACGAATTCTGTAAAGAAGGGAGGGCAGGCATCGGCTCCTGCTGGAGCCGGCGGAGAGCCTGATGCTTGGAATGTGCAAGAACAGTCAAGTTTTACCAAAGGGTTTGGCTATAGTGGCCTAGATGTTGACACCTCTACGCAGGGGAATGGTGGTATGAGCATACCCGGTGCTTTCTCTTTTTTGAGTGGTGGAGCCGCAGTGGGAGACCGTTCTCAGGCAGGTTTTAATGCTTCACAGGATTCCGGAAGAAGAAAATCAAAAAAGGAGGAAATATTCGATAAACAGTTGGAAATGTATCAGAATGAAAGAAACTCCATTACGCCTAGAGGCCCTCCTCGGGCACTCTAAAAATTGATACGCTTGCTACTGCGGTTTAAAGTTAAGCCGACTATATTGATTAAGGAGCAGATGTCCGACCTCGGGGCGTTTAATACGCAGCTTATTCGATTCTTTGAGCAACTTTCAGAGACGTATCCGGAGGAGCGTGACATTAAACTTGCACTCCAGGCAATCAATGGAGCAAAGTTGATTAATCCGAACCTGATTCTCGACATGTTTTATGATCACGTATGTAGGGATCTGAAACAGCCTATAATGGATGAGAATAGTGAGATTATTATTAAGTATGCCAAGTTGAAGATTTCCACGCAATTTAACGAGATGTCTCCTGCCCTCATGATCTTTGATAAGCTGTGGGATACAATGACTGTGGACAATCAGAAGGTGATTTGGAAGTATCTGAAGGTCCTGTGTGCTCTATGTGAGCGTGCTCGGGCTTCTAAGATTGCTTATTAGACGATTACAACATATTCAGTTTATTAATCATATGTTATGATTAATAAATTGTTTTAATGGCTTCAGCTCTTCAGCGTAAACAGCGCTCCAGCGCCTAAGAGCCTCAGCCACAAAGGTGGCTTCGGCGTAAAGAAACCATTTTCATTATTCGTATACAGGATAAGAATGGCCACCAACGATTCCGACATGTTTGGAAAGAAGTACGATGAGTTTGCCAAGGATCTTTTGGAGTCGTATCCTGAGATGGCCGAGCAGATTCAGGCTGCCATGTCTTTGGCTCCCGAGGAGCGTGTGGCCCGCTACCGTTCCGAGGTATTTGAGAATACGCGTACGCTGACTCCCGCCGAGCTCACCACGGCTCCAGGCAAAATTCTGCCTGGAGTGATTCTTACTCCCGAGATGTGGGAGACCACTGGAAAGAAGAGTCGCATCATCATTTTTGAGTATCTCTCTATCCTCAATCTCTGTGTGGCCTTCCAGAGCGGGTCAAGCTCCGAGCAGTTCACAAAGGAGTGGGCAGAGCGCACAATGAGAGATGCCCGTGCTTCCATGGATTCTATTGATTTTGAGAAGTTGTCCGAGAAGTTTTTCAGTGCTTTCGGAACCAAGGGTTCGGCGCTTCCTCCGTTTCCTGAGAAGTTTCTCAAGGGGAAGTTGGCCAAGCTCGCCGAGGAGATGGTTCGTGAATTCAAGCCCGAGGATTTCGGCTTTTCAAAGGAAGAGTTGGAGGCCTGCGAGCGCGACCCGGCAAGAGCATTTGAGATTCTGATGAAGGGTTCAATGGGTAATCCGAAACTCATTCAGTCAGCCATGGGGCGCATCGCCAAGAAGCTTCAGGATAAGGTAGCTCGTGGTGAGCTGAAGCCTCAGGAACTCGTGGAAGAGGCCGATTCACTGATGAAGGAATTCCAGAACCATCCTGCCTTTGTGGAACTGATGGAGGCCTTCCGTGGAATGTTTGGTGGTGATGATGCGGAAGAGCTGACGCGCAGAGCCACCAGAGACGATCAGAGCCGTCTATCTATTGTACAGGCACGACTCAGAAAGAAGTTAGAGGCGAGAAGGAACAAAAAATAAGGGTACTTACTGATAGAGAGATGAGCAAGATATTATGTGATCCTTATATCTGGGAAAATCCGGCCATCATCCTTGACACGCACATATTTCCCGCCGATTACACAAGATGTATGAGTGACCGTCTGAATCAAATCATTTATGTGGGTGTGGTATTCGGGCTCCTAGGTTTTGCTACGGCCCACAAGTTGAATTCGGCAGTACCAATTGTTTTGGCAGTCTTTCTGGGGCTGATTGTAACTGGAAAGTCGTTCTACAGAATCGCTCAGATTATCAAACACCGTGAGGGTTTTGATAATCCCGACAAGATGTCTCCGAATGTAGACGTGATTGGCAAGAAAAACGAGGGAATAGAGTCTGCGCCTGTAGAGGGGGGTGGAGACTTTGTAAAGGGCTCAACTGAGACGAATCCGACGGCCAGAAATCCGTTTATGAATGTACTTGTTGATGAGCTTAAGTATAATCCTAAACGTCCTTCTGCTGCGTCAGTATTGGACCCCGAGGTGAGGGTCACACTCGACGAGTTTTTCAAAACGGAATTTTACAACGATCCGACGGATGTTTTTGGAAAGACACAGGGTCAACGGCAATTCATAACAATGCCTTCTACAAGTATTCCGAATGATGTGGATTCCTACCAAAACTGGCTCTACAAGATCCCTGGTAAGACATGTAAGGAAGGAGGTCGCGAGGCCTGTCTCCCGGGTACGGATGGGGCTGCCCTGCCTTGGCTCAATCAAGAGGCGAGCCCCTCACTGTCCGATCAGCAGATACAGAATGCTGCAATCAATCGTAATCCGACACCCTATAATGGTTCTGGTAAGATTGGTAGTGCAGCCCTTTAATTACGTTTCATACGCTGAGTTTTGAGGCGAGGGCCACCCTTATTTTTACAGGTGAATCGTTTGAGAGTTTTGCCACGTGTCTGGATGACTGACTTTGTACAAATCGCAATTGCGGCACTCTCTTTACTTGAACCAGCACGTGCTTTCACCGTTTTTCCTACGCTTTTGATACAACGACAGAACTTATTGGCCTGTCTTTGTCTCATCTATTGAAACTCTGTAAAATAAAAACGGAATGATATGGCAGAGAGGATGGAGATCAATCGTCTTACGAAAACAAGAGACGATGCCTGTGGAATTGACCAGTACTACAAGCAGTCAAT
>Ga0114963_10002356_pt1 | contig 12958 bp, 10 predicted proteins | sample C_131016_EF_Meta_FD_87019 | JGI IMG/M metagenome (GOLD analysis project Ga0114963, IMG submission 87019) | Freshwater microbial communities from Lake Croche, Canada to study carbon cycling - C_131016_EF_MetaG | ecosystem: Environmental > Aquatic > Freshwater > Lake | place: Lake Croche, Canada...
CCGTAGGGCGGCTGGGCGCTCCCGTAGGGCGGCTGGGCGCTCCCGTAGCGCCAGTCATACGGCTGGGAATACCCGGCCGGGTTGTGGCCCGGCGCCGCTTGCTGATTCGGCACTCGTTGGCCGGGCTGCTGCGGTGACGAATAACGCGGGTCTTCGGTCATGGTCGCTTGTTTGCTCTTTCTGGCTAGAGACGCGCGAACGCGATGGCGTGTTGAGACAAGCTTGCCGTGCACTACTGAGAATCGACTGAGATGACACTCGGTACGGACGATGCGGTGACGTCATCAGGGCCGAAATCGCTGATTCTCGGCATGATTTCGCTATGGGCGGACTCTGACCGGTAGACCGACGCGGTCGGCTGCCCGGGCAAAAGAACATAAAAAGTTGTTCCGGGAGGCTCACCCCCGGGGATCGTCTCGCCGATCCGGATCATTCCGCCGTGTTTCACCACAACCTGCTTGACAATCGCCAGACCCAAACCGGAACCCGGCATGGCGCGCGCCGACGTGGAGCGGTAGAAACGCTCGAACACCAAGCCTCGTTCCTCCGGCGAGATACCCGTTCCCTGATCGGAGACAACCAATTCGGCGTGGGCAGCGTCGACCTGCCGCAGGGTCAGCCCCACCGTACCGCCAGGCGGACTCCACTTCGCGGCGTTGTCCAGCAGGTTGAGCACCGCACGGGACAATCCCGCTGCATCGCCGTGAACCTGCCAGCCTATGACGTCGACGACGAAGTGAATATCGTTGCGCCGACGGCGAACCCGCTCCAGGCTGCGCTCGACGACCTCGGTCAGCTCGACATCCTCGAGCATGGCGCCGTGGGAATTATCGTCGCGGGTGAGATCCACGAGATCACCGACGAGAGTGGACAATTCCTCGATCTGGCCGATGACATCGAACCGCAGCTCGGCTAATTCGCTCTCCGGAATGGGTGGCGCACCCGGAGCACCGGAGGCCATCAACAACTCGACGTTGGTGCGCAGCGACGTCAGCGGCGTCTTCAGCTCGTGGCCCGCGTCAGCAACCAGACGAGCCTGCCGGTCCCGGGATTCAGCCAGGGAACGCAACATCGAATTGAAAGCCTCGGTGAGCCGGGCCAACTCGTCGCTACCGACCACCGGGATGGGGCGCAGATCATCGGTTCGAGCCACCCGTTCGGCCGCCTCGGTGAGCCGGCCGACCGGCCGTAGACCGGTTCGGGCCACCATGCCGCCGGCCACCGCGGCGATCACCACACCGATGCCGCCGACCGCGAGTAGCACCCATTTGAGTTTGTTCATCACCGCGTTGGTGGGCTGCAGACTCTTCGAGATCAACAGCGAGCTGCCGTTAGGCAGATGTATCGCCAGGACACGTTGGTCGCCGACCGTACGGCGCGACATGAACAATTCGCCGTGGATCACGGCCTTCTCAGGCTGCCCGACCGGCAGGGACTGACCCTGCTGATTTGCGGTGTAGATAGATCGGCCGGGGTTCACCAACATGGCGTTGACGTCGGAATAGGCGGTGCCCTCGATGGCCTTCGCCGGGTCGGCGGCCAGTGAGCCGCTGGCGATCAGCAATTGGGCCCGGCTCTGTAACTGGTTGTCGATATCGGTGTAGAGCGCCGCCGATACCACCGCGTACACCGCGACCGCCATCAACACGACGACCATCGCCACCATCGACATCGCGAGCAGCATCACTCGCCATCGCAACGACAGCGACGTGGTTGCTCTCCCCGGCCTGCCCAGTTTCTGAGCTCGCCGCTTCAGTCCGAACATCAGGGCGGTGTCTCACGCAGCACGTAACCCACGCCGCGAACGGTGTGGATCAGCCGCGATTCTCCTTCTGCTTCGGTCTTGCGCCGCAAGTAACCGACGTACACCTCAAGTGCGTTGCCCGAGGTCGGAAAATCGAAACCCCACACCTCTTCGAGGATCCTGCTGCGGGTGAGCACCCGGCGCGGGTTAGCGATCAGCATTTCCAGCAGTGAAAACTCGGTACGGGTGAGACTTATCGCCCGCGTTCCGCGATGCACCTCGCGGGTCGAGGGATCCAGCGTCAGATCAGCGAACGTCATGACCGCGCCGTCACCGGCCTCCTCCGGGCCGGTGCGGCGCAGCAGTGCCCGCAGTCTGGCCAGGAGTTCCTCGAGCGCGAAGGGCTTGGGCAGGTAATCATCAGCGCCGGCGTCCAGGCCCGACACCCGCTCAGACACCGAATCGCGAGCAGTAAGTACGAGGATCGGGAGATCATCTCCGGTGCTGCGAAGTTGACGGCACACCTCCAGTCCGTCCAACCGGGGCATCATCACGTCGAGCACGAGCGCATCGGGGCGTTCGTTGGTGATTGCCTCCAGCGCCTCCACGCCATCTTCGGCGAGATCGACGGTATAGCCGTTGAAGGACAGGGAACGCCGCAGCGACTCCCGCACCGCACGATCGTCATCCACTACAAGTATGCGCACGGTGACTAGTGTCAACCAACCGTCTTAGATTCGTCTGAGAGACGCGCCGCAGGAGCAGGCGATTCGCTCGCGGATGAACGATTCAGCGCTTGTCGAGATCGATGAGGCCGAGGCGGGCGGCCTTGAGCAGCCGGCGCGGAACCTTGTGCTGACGGCCACCGACGGACACGGTGACGAGACCGGTGGCGGTCGCTTTCCACTGCGCACGCCGACTGCGGGTGTTCGAGCGCGACATCCGGCGCTTGGGCACAGCCATGACGAAAGATCTCCTTGTGAGTGCTGCCGCGCAGACGGGCGGCTGAGTGTGACCAAGGATAGCCGCTGAAGGGCGTCTTCTCCAAAGCGGGCGGGCATTGACACAGGTCCGGACGCAGCGGTTAACCTACCGGTTGGTTGAACCGATGATCGGCTCGACCGACGTGGGAGGCAGGACGGCGCATGACGGCTGACCCCGACCCGGCGACGGGCCCAGTGCGGATAGGCAACTGTTCGGGCTTTTACGGCGACCGACTCGGCGCAATGATCGAAATGCTCACCGGTGGTGACCTGGACTACCTCACCGGCGATTACCTGGCCGAACTCACCATGCTCATCCTGGGCCGGGACCGGATGAAGAGCCCCGAGCGCGGGTACGCCAAAACTTTCCTGACCCAACTCGAGCAGTGCCTCGGTACCGCGCAGGACCGCGGCGTACGGATCGTCGCCAACGCCGGAGGTCTGAATCCGGCGGGCCTGGCGGCGGCGGTTCGGGCACTCGCAGAGAAATTGGCCATCCCGGTGACGGTTGCCCACGTCGAGGGTGACGATCTGCTGCCCCGGGCCGCAGAACTCCCACTCGGCCTCTCATTCGGCGCGGACTCACCCCTGACGGCCAACGCCTACCTGGGCGCCTGGGGCATCGTCGAGTGCCTGAACTCCGGTGCCGACATCGTGGTCACCGGCCGGGTCACCGATGCGTCGGTAGTGGTCGGCCCGGCGGCCGCCTACTTCGGCTGGGCTCGCCACGACTACGACCGACTGGCCGGCGCTGTGGTGGCCGGACATGTCATCGAATGCGGCACCCAGGCGACCGGAGGCAACTACTCGTTTTTCACCGAGGTGGCCGATCTGGGCCATGCCGGCTTCCCGCTGGCCGAGATTCATGCCGATGGCTCCTCGGTGATCACCAAACATCCGGGCACCGGCGGACAGGTGAGCGTCGGCACAGTCACTGCGCAGCTGCTCTACGAGATCGGCGGCGCCCGATACGCCAACCCCGACGCGACCGCCCGGTTCGACACGGTCGCGCTGAGCGACGACGGACCCGACCGGGTGCGGATCAGCGGCGTGCGCGGCGAGCCGCCGCCGCCGACGCTCAAGGTCTCGCTCAACAGTATTGGCGGGTTCCGCAACACCGCGACCTTCGTACTCACCGGACTAGACATTGACGCCAAGGCGGACCTGCTGCGCCGTCAACTGGAGACCGGACTGAGCGTGAAACCCGCCGAGGTGCAGTGGAACCTCGCTCGCACCGACCAGCCCGACGCTGATTCCGAGCAGACGGCGAGCGCTCTGCTGACGTGTACTGTTCGCGACCCTGACCAAGACATCGTCGGGCGTCGATTCTCCTCGGCCGCAGTCGAACTCGCGCTGGCGAGCTATCCGGGATTCCACACCACCGCCCCGCCCGCGGATGCAGCGGTCTACGGAGTATTCACCGCCGGGTATGTGCCGGCCGCCGCGGTAGACCATATCGCCGTGCACGCCGACGGCACTCGGGTACCGATCGCCGCGCCCACGCGCACGCTCGAACTCAGTTGCGCCGATACCCCGCCGCTGCCCGTGCCATTGGCCGGCGGCCCTACGCGGCGGATGCCACTGGGCACCGTCGCCGGCGCCCGCAGCGGAGATAAGGGCGGTAGTGCGAACATCGGAGTGTGGGTGCGCACCGACGCCCAATGGCGATGGCTGGCCAATGCCCTGACGGTCGACGCCCTGCGCGAACTGCTTCCGGAAGCGGCCGATCTGCCGATCTCCCGACACCTGCTGCCCCAACTCCGCGCGGTCAATTTCGTCATCGAGAATATTCTCGGTAGGGGTGTGGCCTACCAGGCCAGGTTCGACCCCCAGGCCAAAGGCCTCGGCGAGTGGTTACGCAGCCGCCACGTCGACATCCCAGAGGAGCTTGTCTCGTGAGCATCTGGACCACGCCAGAACGGCAGCAACTGCGTAAAACGGTGCGCGCCTTCGCCGAACGCGAGATTCTGCCCCATGTCGACGGATGGGAGCGCATCGGCGAACTGCCCCGTGATCTCAGCCTTCAGGCAGGCGCGGCCGGTCTGCTCGGGGTCGGATTTCCCGAGGAGGTCGGCGGTGACGGTGGCGACGCGGCCGATACCGCCATCATCTGCGAGGAACTGCATGAGGCCGGAACCCCCGGCGGGGTGTTCGCCTCGCTGTTCACCGTCGGCATCGCGGTGCCACACATGATCGCCAGCGGCGACCAACGGCTGATCGAAAAGTTCGTCCGCCCCACCCTCGGCGGCCAATTGATCGGTTCGCTCGCGATCACCGAACCCGGCGGAGGCTCCGACATGGGGCACCTTCGCACCATCGCCGTTCGCGACGGTGACCACTATGTGGTCAACGGCGCCAAGACCTACATCACCTCCGCCGTGCGCGGCGACTACGTGGTGGCCGCGGTGCGCACCGGCGGTCCCGGCGCAGCCGGTGTCTCACTGTTGGTCATTGAGAAGGGCACGCCGGGATTCGAAGTCAGCCGCAGGCTGGAGAAGATGGGCTGGCGGTCATCGGATACCGCCGAGCTTTCGTTCGTCGACGCCCGGGTGCCGGCCGAGAATCTGGTGGGCGCGGAGAACTCCGGCTTCGTCCAGATCGCGCAGGCCTTCGTGGCTGAGCGCATCGGCCTTGCCGTACAGGCATACTCAAGCGCGCAGCGCTGCCTGGATATCACCGTGCAGTGGTGCCGCGACCGTGAGACGTTTGGCCGACCGCTGATCTCCCGGCAGACAGTGCAGAACACGCTGACGGAAATGGCCCGGCGCACCGATGTGGCGCGGGTGTACTCCCGCAATGTGGTGGAGCGTCAACTGGCGGGAGAGGACAACCTGATCACCGCGGCATGCTTCGCCAAGAACACGGCAGTTGAGGCCGGCGAATGGGTGGCCAGCCAAGGCGTGCAACTCTTCGGCGGGATGGGCTACATGACCGAGTCGGAGATCGAACGTCAGTACCGAGATATGCGGATCCTCGGCATCGGCGGCGGGACCACCGAAATTCTCACCGGCCTGGCCGCCAAGTCGCTGGGTTATCAGACATGACGCGATATCAGACATGACGGCCCTGCGCACCACGGTGGACCCATCCGGTCCAACCTATGCCGACGCCGCTGAGGCGATGGCCGACAAGCTGGCCGAACTCGACGCAGAGTTGGCCACGGCACTGGCGGGCGGCGGTCCCAAATATGTTGAGCGCCATCATGCGCGCGGCAAACTGACCGCACGCGAACGCATCGAACTACTCGTTGACGAGGACTCGCCGTTCCTGGAACTGTGCGCGCTGGCCGCCTACGGAACAGACTTCACCACAGGCGCCAGCGTGGTGACCGGTATCGGCGTGGTCGAAGGTACCGAGTGCATGCTGGTAGCCCACGATCCGACCGTCAAAGGCGGTACCTCGAACCCCTGGACACTGAAAAAAGTGTTGCGCGCCAATCAGATCGCGCGGGAGAACCGTCTTCCGATGATTTCACTGGTGGAGTCCGGCGGGGCCGACCTGCCCACCCAGAAGGAGATCTTCATTCCGGGCGGCCAGATGTTCCGGGACCTGACCCGGCTGTCGGCCGCCGGTATTCCGACCATCGCCCTCGTATTCGGCAACTCCACCGCCGGTGGCGCATACATCCCCGGCATGTCCGATTACGTGGTGATGATCAAGGAGCGCTCGAAGGTGTTCCTGGCCGGACCGCCACTGGTGAAGATGGCCACCGGGGAGGAGTCCGACGACGAATCGCTCGGCGGGGCTGAAATGCATGCCCGAACATCAGGACTGGCCGACTACTTCGCCACCGACGAGCGTGACGCCATCGGCCTCGGCCGACGCATTGTCGCCCGGCTGAATTGGGTCAAACAAGGTCCGCGGCCGCATCCCACCATCGACCCGTTGGCCGACCCTGAGGAACTGCTCGGAATCGTCCCGGCCGACCTGCGCTTCCCGTTCGATCCGCGGGAAGTGATCGCCCGGATAGTCGACGGTTCGGACTTCGATGAGTTCAAACCGCTCTACGGGGCTTCGCTGGTCACCGGATGGGCACGCGTGCACGGCTACCCGATCGGCATATTGGCCAACGCCCGCGGCGTGCTGTTTAGCCAGGAGTCGCAGAAGGCCACCCAATTCATCCAGTTGGCCAACCAGTCGAACACCCCACTGTTATTCCTGCACAACACCACCGGCTACATGGTGGGTAAGGCCTACGAGGAAGGCGGCATGATCAAACACGGCGCGATGATGATCAATGCCGTGTCGAACTCCACCGTCCCGCACATCTCCCTGCTGATCGGGTCGTCCTACGGCGCCGGCCACTACGGCATGTGCGGGCGGGCCTATGACCCGCGGTTCCTGTTCGCCTGGCCGAGTGCGAAATCGGCCGTGATGGGCGGAGCGCAGTTGGCCGGGGTGCTGTCGATCGTCAACCGGGCCGCCACCGAGGCACGGGGACAGCAGGTCGACGAGGCCGCCGACACCGCACTGCGGGCTGCGGTTGAGGCGCAGATTGAAGCGGAATCGCTGCCGATGTTCCTGTCCGGACGGCTCTACGACGACGGGGTCATCGATCCCCGCGACACCCGGACCGTGTTGGGAATGTGTTTGTCCGCCATCGCCAATGGGCCGGTCGAGGGGACGTCGAACTTCGGCGTCTTCCGGATGTGAGGGCGGCCAGCCCAATGTCTATCACCCGAGTCCTGGTTGCCAACCGCGGCGAGATCGCCCGCCGGGTCTTCGCCACCTGCCGGCGCCTCGGCATCGGCACCATCGCGGTCTACACCGACCATGATGCTGCTTCACCTCATGTCGCCGACGCCGATCACCGAGTCTGGATCGACAGCTATCTCGACTCGGAGTCGTTGATCGCTGCGGCCCACTCGTCCGGCGCCGACGCCGTGCACCCCGGCTACGGCTTCCTCTCGGAAAACGCTGATTTCGCCCGTGCAGTAAGCGACGCGGGCCTCGTCTGGATCGGGCCGCCGGCCGCGGCGGTCTCCGCGATGGGCTCCAAAATTGAGGCCAAAAAGTTGATGGCGCTCGCCGGTGTTGCAGTCCTCGCCGAACTCGACCCGGCCTCCGTCACCCGGGAAGAGTTACCGGTGTTGGTCAAGGCATCGGCGGGCGGGGGCGGCCGCGGCATGCGGGTGGTGACAGAGCTCTCGGAGTTGGCAGCCGCCGTCGGGTCCGCCCAACGCGAGGCGGAAGCGGCATTCGGCGACCCGACCGTATTCTGTGAGCGCTACCTGGCTCGTGGCCGTCACATCGAGGTGCAGGTGATGGCTGATCAGCACGGCACCGTGTGGGCCGTCGGCGAACGCGAGTGCTCCATCCAGCGCCGCCATCAGAAGATCATCGAGGAGGCACCTTCGCCTCTGGTGCAACGCATTCCGGCGATGCGAGAACGGCTATTCGAGGCCGCACGGTCAGCCGCAACCGCGATCGGATACACCGGTGCAGGCACCGTGGAGTTCCTCGCCGACGACGATGGCGAGTTCTTCTTTCTGGAGATGAATACCCGGCTACAGGTGGAACACCCGGTCACCGAACTCACCACCGGACTCGATCTCGTCGCACTGCAGTTGACCGTCGCTGAGGGTGACGCACTGCCCACTGAACCGCCGCCGACGACGGGTCATTCGATCGAGGCCCGGCTCTACGCAGAGGATCCAGCACGAGGCTGGCAACCGCAACCGGGTCGGATCCACCATTTCGACGTGCCAGGAACCGCAACGCAATTCGGACCGCTGCCGACAACCGGTATCCGGCTGGACTCCGGCGTCGTCGACGGCTCGGTGGTCTCTATCCACTACGACCCGATGCTGGCCAAGGTGATCTCCTACGCGCCTACCCGGTCCCGCGCCGCGCAGATGCTTGCCGATGCCCTGGCGCGCACTCGAGTGCACGGTGTGACCACCAATCGTGATCTGCTGGTCAACGTCTTGCGCCATCCGGAATTCCGTGCCGGCCACACCGACACGGCGTTCTTCGACACGCACGGATTGATCGAACTGTCCGCGCCTTTGGCCGGCGAGCATGTGGTGCGACTCTCGGCTGTGGCTGCCGCACTGGCTGCCGCCGCACACAACCGCTCAACGGCGACCGTGCTCGCCGGGATTCCCGGGGGGTTTCGCAATGTGGTCTCAGGCAACCAGCAGAAGGCCTTCCGGGACTCCGACGGTCGGGAGCACCGGGTGTCATACCGAGTCACCCGCTCCGGGGTGGATCTGCCCGACGACCCCGAGATCGGCTTGCTCTCGGCAGCCCCGGACGAGGTGGTACTGGTCGATGCCGGTGTCGCCACGGAATACCGGGTAGCCCAATACGGCGATGACGTCGACGTCGACTCGGTGCATGGCCACGTCGCGTTGACCGCCCTGCCCCGGTTCCCGGAGCCCGACTCGGTGGTCGAGCAGGGATCCCTGCTGGCACCGATGCCCGGATCAGTGATCCGACTCGGCGCGGGCCTCGGTGACACTGTGAAAGCCGGGCAGCCGTTGGTGTGGCTGGAGGCCATGAAGATGGAACACACCATCACCGCCCCGGCCGACGGTGTACTGACCCAACTCAGTGTGTCTGTTGGACAACAGGTCGTGGTGGGCGCAGTCCTTGCCCGAGTAGAGACGCCCGAGTAGAGACGCCCGAGTAGAGACGCCCGAAGGAGATCAGCAGTGACAGACACCAGTTTCATCGAGAGCCCCGAGCGAGAAGCTTTACGCAAGTCCGTCGCCGCGCTCGGTGCCAGTTACGGCCAGGAGTATTTTCTGGATAGGGCTCGCAACGGTGGCCACACCGACGAATTGTGGCGTGAGGCAGGTGAACTCGGCTTCATCGGGGTCAACCTTCCCGAGGAGTTCGGCGGCGGTGGTGCGGGCATGTACGAACTCGCAATGGTGATGGAGGAACTCTCAGCAGCCGGCTGCCCGCTACTGATGATGGTCGTCTCCCCCGCCATCAACGGCACAATTATCGCCAAGTTCGGCACCGACGAGCAGAAACAGCGCTGGGTTCCCGGTATCGCCGACGGCTCCATCACCATGGCGTTCGCCATCACCGAGCCCGACGCCGGGTCGAACTCACACCGCATCACCACCACCGCACGCCGCGACGGTAGCGACTGGATCCTCAGTGGCCAGAAAGTGTGGATCTCCGGGGTCGATCAGTCCCAGGCCGTCCTCGTGGTCAGCCGTACCGAAGAGGCCAAGACCGGCAACCTGCGGCCGGCCCTGTTCATCGTGCCCACCGACACACCTGGATTCACCTTCACCGAGATCCCGATGGAGCTCGTCGCGCCGGAGAGCCAGTTCCAAGTGTTCATCGACGAGGTTCGGCTGCCCGGTGATGCCCTGGTCGGTGCGGAGGACGCCGCGATCGCGCAGTTGTTCGCCGGGCTGAACCCGGAGCGGATCATGGGCGCGGCCAGCGCGGTGGGTATGGGGCGCTTCGCCTTGGACAAGGCCTGCGATTACGTCAAGACCCGGCAGGTGTGGAAGACCCCGATCGGCGCGCACCAGGGGATCGCACATCCGTTGGCGCAGAACCACATCGAGTTGGAACTGGCCCGGCTGATGATGCAAAAGGCCGCCACGCTCTATGACGCCGGTGACGATGTGGGTGCGGCCGAAGCCGCGAACATGGCCAAATACGCCGCGGGCGAATCCTCCACCCGCGCAGTGGATCAGGCGGTGCAATCAATGGGCGGCAACGGCCTGTCTCAGGAATACGGCGTCGCCTCGATGCTGGTTGCCTCGCGACTGTCCCGGATCGCACCCGTCAGCCGGGAGATGGTGCTGAACTTCATCGCGCAGACCTCGCTGGGCCTGCCTCGGTCGTACTGAGATGGCGCCGCTGGTTTCGTATGCGGTCGACGGCGCGGTGGCTCGGCTGACGCTGGATTCGCCACACAACCGCAATGCGCTGTCATCGGTTCTCGTCGAGCAGTTACACACCGGACTCCGCAGCGCGTCCGCCGACTCCGCGGTGCGCGCCGTCGTCCTGGGCCATACCGGCGGCACCTTCTGCGCGGGCGCCGACCTGTCCGAGGCGACGGCCGGTGACCCGCAGCAGGCCGCGGCTGGGCGCGCCCACGAGCTAACCTCGCTGCTGCGTTCGATCGTCGAGTGTCCGGTGCCGGTGATCGCGGCTCTGGACGGACACGTGCGGGCGGGCGGAATGGGATTGGTCGGAGCGTGCGATATCGCGATCGCCGGGCCGCGCAGCACCTTCGCCCTGACCGAGGCGCGCATCGGGGTGGCGCCGGCAATCATCTCGCTGACCCTGCTACCCAAACTCACGCCCCGCGCGGCCGCTCGCTACTACCTGACCGGGGAGACATTCGGCGCACAGCGCGCTGCCGAGATCGGATTGGTGACCGAGGCGGCCGACGACCTGACCGCCGCCATCGACGCGGTGACGGCCGACTTGGTCAGAGCCTCGCCGCAGGGACTGGCCGCGTCGAAGGCATTGACCACCGCAGCCGTGCTGGCCGGTTTCGACCGCGACGCTCAGCGTCTGGCAGAGGACTCGGCCCGGTTATTCGTCTCCGAGGAGGCCCGGGAGGGAATGCTCGCGTTCCTCGAGAAGCGGCCACCGCGGTGGGCACCCGGGTAAAAGGGTGTGACGGTTCGATGAAAGACCTTTCGCGCAGAGGACGACGGGTCGTACGCTCAAGACGTTATGAGCAACCCGACGTCGCGTGATGCCTCGCCGTCGGCTTCCGACGATGACCGGATTCAGGTAGCCCAGTTGCTGTCCGAGGCGGCTTCCAACGGTCGGCTCACCCTCGATGAGTACGAGGACCGGCTGGCGAAGGCCTACGCCGCCACCGACTACGAGGAACTCGAGCACCTCACCGACGACCTGCCCGAGACGATGGAATACCGGCGCGGGAAAAGTCGGCCGGCACCGTCGACCATGCTGATGGCTATCCTCAGTGGATTCGAGCGCCGCGGCCGCTGGAATGTGCCCGGCCGAATGACCACCTTCACACTTTTCGGCGGTGGCGTGGTGGATCTGCGCTACGCCGACTTCACCTCCTCCGATGTCGAGATCCACGCCTACTCGATCCTGGGTGGGCAATCCATTGTGTTGCCGCCGGAGGTGAACGTAGAGGTGCACGGCATCGGGGTGATGGGCGGTTTCGACCAGAAGGTCGACGGCACGGGCACCAAAGGTGCACCAACGGTGACCATCCGCGGCTTCTCGCTGTGGGGCGGGGTGGGCATCAAACGTCGCAAGCGCAGTTCTACTGAAACAAGTTGAGCAGTAAGCAATTTCGGCCCCCTCCTGGCTAGGAGGGGGCCGAAATTGTCGAGCGGCTCGTGGACTAGCCTGCGCTGGCAGCCGTATCAGCCGAACCGCTGGCGGCCGGAGCCGCCTTCGCGGCTGCGCCGCCGATGGCCGACGCGATTTTCTTCGTCGCCCGTTCCACCGCGCTGCGAACCGGCCGCTGCTGCCTACTGGCCTTGGCCGGAGCATCGGCCGGCTTAGTGGCCGCCGGGGTGCTGTCGGCAGTGCTGTTGGGCACCGCGCTCGACGGGCTGTCAACCGACGGTGTGGTGTCGGCAGGCGTCGTGTCGGGCTTGGTGGTTGCACCGGTATTGGCGGTCGCATCGGGCTTAGCCGTTGGGTCAGGCTGAGCGGTCACATCGGGCTTAGCCGTTGGGTCAGGCTTGGCAGTTGGTTCAGGCTGCGTGTTCGAGCCTGCCTCAGTCGAGGTGGCATCGACCGCAGTCGAATCCGTCGAAGCAGTCTCGGCGGCCTTGATGTCGCCCGCCTTCGGGGCCTCAACCGATGCCCTGGTCGCCCCCGCCTCAATCGAGGCCGGCTTGGCCTCCGCAAGCGAACTCGCGGCGGCAGCAGCGGACTGGACGCTGGCCAATGGGTACGGATTCGGGTTGCCGCCCGTTTCGATCACACCGAGGACATAACGCAACACACCCGATATGCCCGCGTAGCTGCTGCCGTAATCGTAGAAACTGTCCTCTGTGGCGAACGCGGGCCCGATATAGGAGCCGATTCCGCGGTAGAGGTATTCACCGATCAATGGAACGTTTTTGGCCAGGACCGCAATATTGGACAGCGCCGCAATATAAAGGGTTGACAGGGCAAGAGGACCCTGCCAGGCCAAAGTGATCAGGCTCGACAGCGCCGGGTTGTACAGAGGGCCGGGATCGCGATACGGCGCACCGAGGAACGGATACTCCGTGATGTATTGCAGGAAGGGGGCCAGTCCGCCCTCGTAGTA
>Ga0114963_10002358_pt1 | contig 12956 bp, 10 predicted proteins | sample C_131016_EF_Meta_FD_87019 | JGI IMG/M metagenome (GOLD analysis project Ga0114963, IMG submission 87019) | Freshwater microbial communities from Lake Croche, Canada to study carbon cycling - C_131016_EF_MetaG | ecosystem: Environmental > Aquatic > Freshwater > Lake | place: Lake Croche, Canada...
GCTCCTGTGTAACCTGTTGGACCTGTTACGGTACTCGAAGCGCCAGTAAAACCGGTTGGACCTGTTACACTTGGTCCAGTAAAACCGGTTGGACCTGTAACAGTACTCGAAGCACCTGTGTAACCTGTTGGTCCTGTTACGGTACTCGAAGCTCCTGTAAAACCGGTTGGGCCTGTTACGGTACTCGAAGCGCCAGTAAAACCGGTTGGACCTGTTACTGTACTCGAAGCGCCAGTAAAACCGGTTGGGCCTGTTACACTTGGTCCAGTAAAACCGGTTGGACCTGTTACGGTACTAGAAGCACCTGTATAACCTGTTGGTCCTGTAACAGTACTAGAAGCACCAGTATAACCCGTTGGTCCTGTTACACTAGGACCGGTATAACCGGTTGGACCTGTTACAGTGCTTGCTGAACCAGTAGGACCTGTTGGCCCTGTAACTGAAGCACCTGTAAAACCAGTTGGTCCTGTTACTGTGCTTGCTGAACCTGTTGGACCTGTTACATTAGGACCGGTATAACCCGTTGGTCCTGTTACTGTGCTTGCTGAACCAGTAGGACCTGTATAACCTGTAAAACCAGTTGGGCCTGTTACACTTGGTCCAGTAAAACCGGTTGGACCTGTTACGGTACTAGAAGCACCTGTAAAACCAGTTGGACCTGTTACTGTGCTTGCTGAACCAGTAGGACCTGTTACACTAGGACCGGTATAACCAGTATAACCAGTTGGACCCGTGACTGTACTTGAAGAACCAGGTGTTCCAGTTGGTCCTGTTAGACTAACACCAGCTGATCCGGTATAACCAGTTGGACCTGTTACTGTGCTGGAAGAACCAGTAGGACCTGTTACACTAGGACCGGTATAACCAGTATAACCAGTTGGACCTGTTACTGTGCTGGAAGAACCAGTAGGACCTGTTACACTAACACCTGCTGATCCGGTATAACCAGTTGGACCCGTGACTGTACTTGAAGAACCAGGTGTTCCAGTTGGTCCTGTTAGACTAACACCAGCTGAACCAGTATAACCAGTTGGACCTGTGACTGTACTCGAAGAACCAGGTGATCCGGTTGGTCCTGTTAGACTAACACCAGCTGATCCGGTATAACCAGTGGGACCCGTGACTGTACTCGAAGAACCAGGTGATCCAGTTGGTCCTGTTAGACTAACACCAGCTGAACCAGTATAACCAGTTGGACCTGTTACTGTACTCGAAGAGCCAGGTGATCCAGTCGGTCCTGTTACACCATCCAACCCCATTGGTCCTGTATCTCCAACAGGACCAGGTACTGTACTCTTTTCACCAGTTGGACCGGTATAACCTGTGGATCCTTGAGGTCCTTGAGGTCCCTGAGGCCCTTGTAATCCAATGGGACCAGCAGGACCTAGAGGACCTGGTATTTGATTACAACATTTTCTAGAACTATATAATCCATTGTAATCTCGATAATATGATGAATTATTCACTGGAATCATATATTTTATATATTTAAAATATAATTTAATTCTAAATATATATTACAATAAAACAAAATAATGAAAAACAAAATTATGATGAAGGTAGTGGCGCTAAACATAACTTTACACTACCTAAACTAGCAACATCATACTTCACTACTAAAGGCAAATCATTTTCTAAATACATTTCTATTTGATTACAAAGATTTGTACACTTAATGAAATATCCTAAATTTTTCAAAGAAAATTCACCTTGTATTATTTTACAAGAATCTTGTTTCAAGACAAACCCCATACTTCCATCCGACTCAGCACGATGAATTTCAGCGGAAGCAAATTGTCCAGAACATTTAAATATCAACTCGTTGCCTACTGATTTAATTTCTAATTTTTCGGAAATACATGATAAATCCCTTATTATTTTTTGAAAATCAGTCGAAGGTAAATTAATAATCGATGAAAATTTCACATCTGGATATTCTAATTCTTCTGGTTCTGGTTCAATCAACCTCAATTTTTGAGTTTTACATTGTTTAATTTCTCCATTTTCAAATTTTAATGCTAGATGTGATACTATTCCATCAACATAATCAGAATTTTCAATATAAATTGTTAATGTATCATCATTATCAATAGAATTAATCAATTTAAATAAATGAAACATATTCACTCCAATAACTATTTTACTCTTCTTACATTCATAAAATTCAAAATTCTGAGAAGGTAAATACAAATGAGCTAATATTGTATGCGATTTATCCATATTAATTACACGAATACCATCTGGCTGAAAAGTAATATTCGTTTCTAATAATATATCTTTCAATGCTGTCATTAAAGTCCTAAAAGGCGCAATTTGGACTGTTTTTATTGTTAATACATTACTTTCTGTAAACGATTTTTTATCTACAAAACTTGTCATTTTCATTAATTTTCAACATAATCTTTAAATACTTAAAATTCTTTTTATTATTTATATTTTCAAAAATAAACGTACTAAAAACAACTAGACCGTTATTTTTGGCGCGCGACGTGTTCCATATCCATATTTACGTTTTGCGCGTTTAGCAAGCGTCAATGCTTTACTATTTGGGTGACAACCTTTTTCCAAAATATTGAAATCCACAGCTGATGCTTTGCCGCTACTAATAGCACTAGCTAATCTAGCAATTCCCCATGATGGTGCTGTTTGATTTGGACGAGAACCAGACGAATAATAAGCTCCCTCGCCTTTTCGCACTATTTCGGACAATGCTTTTCTTGAACATCCAGTTACTTTGGCTAATTTATTATCGGGTAGTATTCTGTCTATATGATATATTTTTTTAGCATCATCTACATGACTCGATTTCTTAGATACATATGATTTTACGGGTTTTCGTGTATAATATTTTCCCTTTTTATACATTTTCCTAGATTTCATCAACATATTCATTTGCTTTTTTTTATCCTTCAATGTCAATCTTTTTGGTAAATATTTTAAATTTATTTTCATTTACTATATATGTATTATACATATAAAAATATAAAAACATATAGAGTCATTTTTCCATATGGAGGTCGAAACAATAACAAAAAAAGATGAATGTATACAAATGATTCACGCATTATTTCAAAATTACGAAACCAACGATTACATGTTACAAAGAATACATACACAAATTGTCAATTATTTACCAAATACTCTTAAAAATGAACTAGTAAATCACGAGAAACGAATTAATCGAACTCATTATTTAACAAATGAACAGCAAGTTTTCGTTCAAGTATTTTTAAGTAAAAATAAATATTATTATCTACCAAATAACGGGGTTTTTTATGAATATGATGACAAAAATTATTCAATTATTAAAGAAGATGATATTATTCACAAATTACTGTCTTCCATATCCAAAGAAAGAGTTCTACTTGATTGGAAACATAAAACAAAAATAAATGTTGTTAAATTGATCAAAGAGAGAAACCTGTTAAATTCTATTCCTGAATCAGAGACAATACAAAATGTATTGAATTTAATTTATCCATCTTTATTTTCAACAAAGACTCAAGCAAAATATTTTTTAACAATTATTGGTGACAATATTTTCAAGAAAAATCAACATCTTACTTTTTTTATTAGTCAAAACATGAAAAAATTATTAATAGAATTAGAAAACATTGCTTATTTATCCATAGCAAACACCAACACTACAAATAATTTTGTAACAAAATATCATGAAAATCATTCTTATGAAAACTATCGATTATTAAAAATAAACGAAAATTTCTCTCTAGAACTATGGAGGGAGCAATTAAAAAAAACGGGAATTGATTTATTATGTGTAGCTACACACTATTCTAAAAGATATGAAGATTCTGAAAAATTCATAGAGAATAAGTCGGATGAAGAGCTGAAAAATTTTACATTGTATTTACGAAATAATAGTCAACAAGAAATTGTTGATCAATTTTGTTCGCTTTTTTTAAACAAGGTAGATGATAAAGAAAGCACGATTCATTGGAAACATTTACATTTTATTTGGAAACATTTTTTATCTGTAAATTATTTACCGAACATGATTTATTCCAATAATTTGAAAAATATTTTGAAAGATATTTATGATTACGATGAATGTTGCGATTGTTTTCATAATTTAACAAGCAAATATCTGCCAATTCAGAGCGATTTTATCAAATTTTGGGAAAAAACGATTAGTGTTATTTGCGAAAATGTGAATCACGAGACACCACTTGAAAATTTTGATGAGTTGGAAATTGATGAATTATGTATGTTGTTTAAATTATGGACACAAAACGCAAATAACACATTAGAAGAAAAATTATTATCAAATGGTAATATTAACGAGGAAAATATATTAAAAATACTTAAGCATTTTTTCCCACATGTCGAGATTATTGAAAATAAATACGTCCTCAATGTAAAATGTCATATTTGGGATAAAAATAAAGAAATTGAGTCATCGTTTGATTATATAAAAACACAAATTAAAAGTCATCATACGCTAGCACTCATTTCTTTTGACGACGCTTATAATTACTATTATAAATTTTGTAATCAGCAATCCAATAATTTGATCGTCAGTAAACGATATTTTGAAAAATATTTATATTCCAAATTATCCAAGTATATCGTTTATGAAAAATTCATCGAAACAGTTTGGATTGACGAATAAATTCACTTTTACACAATTGGCTATTTTTATCTGTATAGCGGTTAAATCTTCAAGTAAATATTCACTGATATAGTATGAATAGTTATATAATTCGCAAATTAAATATTTCAGATTATGAAAAATATCTAAATTTAATAACTCAATTCCAAGCAACTAATTTTACATTACAAGAGTATACAAACACTTTGAATATAATTGAGAGAAATTCGACTATATGGGTAATTGATTATAAGGATGAACTCATTGGAACAGCAACAATTTTTTATGAATATAAATTTATTCATAATATTGCGAAATCAGCACATATAGAAGATGTATGTATAGACAAAAATTACCGCAATAAAGGTATAGGTAATTTACTAATAAATTTTCTTGTAAATGAAGCAAACAAGGAGAAGTGCTATAAAATTATACTAGATTGTGATTCAACGTTAGAAAAATTTTATAATAAATCGGGACTTGAAAAAAAAAACATTCAAATGGCGAAATATTTCTAATGTCCAGATTTCCAGATGTCCAAATGTCCAAATGTATATTATAATAATTCATTTTGATTATAATAATATAAAAATTTTAAGCAGCGTTACCAGCAGCAAATTGAACGGCGTTACCGGAAGTTTTAACACCTTCACCATCATATGGTGATGGACTTAAAGAATGACTAATACCCGAGCCACCGCGACGCATTTTGTGACGACGACTCATTCCATGTTTACCTTTATGATGTTTACCAGTATGTTTTAGTAAGACAAAACCGAATTTCCCTTTTTTTGTTCCATAACCGGCTTTAATAAGTCTTTTATCCTTCTTTGCTGTTTCGTGTTTTGCTTTTGAGACAATACGTCCACTCTTGTTTTTAAGTAAATGTGTCTTTGTCAAACCACCCGATGTTTTGAAAGCATTACCGTGCCATACTTCCGCTCTTGAACCAATTCTGGTATTGTAACTTTTCCCCTTAATTTTAATTTCAGGCATATAGAAATAGATGAGAAAAAAATATTTCTAAATACAGTAAACTATGAAATTGATTTTACGCGGCGGACGAGCGGCGAGCATATTTTATATCCCCAGTGGCCAGTCTAAAATCTATTTTTTATAGGACCACCACTACCTCCAGGCATTCCTTCTAAACGTCCTAAATAATTCAATGTTAATGGGCTAGTGGCAGTATTTTCTAAATTGTAAAATTTAGGACGACCACCGTAACTGGTTTGAATCGTATTTGAAATTCTCATATTGCGTGAATTATTCGAACTATTTGGATTTGCTGATGTTTTTTTGAAAATTTCGGGCTGACAAACACAATTTTGATAATTGTAAAAAGCAGAATATTCTATCAATTGTCTATATTTTTTAACAGGAGTTTTAGCATTGTTCTGATTCAAATTTACGTAGGAATACATATACTTTCCTTCAATATTTTATTTTTATATGGGTGTTTATGTGGGAATGTATTGTTACTAAATAAAATTGAAATAAATTTGATCCTTATTTGTAAACATAAATTATACTTACTTTATCTAAAATGGATTCTAACAACGACACCAATAATTTAGCCAACAAATATCAACAAAAAACGGATCGTCAGCATATTTTAGACAATCCAGATACATATATCGGTTCTGTTGAGGAAGTTGATTCTGAACTTTGGGTATTGAATGAAAATAGCAAAATAATTGAAAAAAATATGAAATATATTCCAGGTTTGTTTAAATTATTCGATGAAGGAATCGTAAATTGTCGTGATCATGTCGTTAGAATGAAGCAAGCAATTACAAACAAGAATGAAAATTCTGTGCCAGTTACATATATTGATGTTTCTATTCAAGATGACGGGACAATTACAATGACAAATGATGGAAACGGCATCGATGTTGCTGAACATCCTGAATACAAAACATGGATCCCTGAATTAATATTCGGACATCTTAGAACATCAACAAATTACGACAAGACAGAGAAAAAAATCGTTGGTGGAAAAAATGGTTTTGGGTTTAAATTAGTTCTTATTTGGTCTACATATGGTTCAATTGAAACAGTTGATCACATCCGTGGATTAAAATACACACAAGAATTCAAGAACAATTTAAGCGAAATTTGTAAACCGAATATAACAAAATGCAAAACAAAACCATATACAAAAATCACGTTTAAACCGGATTATAAACGTCTAGGAATCGATGGTTTAACACCCGATCTATTGTCTTTATTGAAAAAAAGAGTCTATGATGTGGCTGCTGTTACCGATAAAACATTAAAAGTAAAATACAATTCAAATATAATTCCTGTCAAAAATTTTCAACAATACATTGATTTGTACATAGGCGATAAAAATGAAACTCCACGCGTTTACGAAGAAAACGGAGAGCGATGGGAGTATGCTGTCGCTTTAACTCCAACCAATGAATTTGTACAAATATCATTTGTTAATGGAATTCATACGACAAAAGGAGGCAAACATATTGAATATATTTTAAATCAAATTACAAAAAAATTAGGTGAATATATAGAAAAAAAGAAAAAGGTCAAGGTAAATGCGAATAGCATTAAAGAACAATTGATGTTGTTTGTGCGTTGCGACATTGAAAATCCAGCGTTTGATAGTCAGACCAAGGATTTCATGAATACGCCTTCCTCTAAATTCGGTTCAAAGTGTGAAGTCAGTGATAAATTCATTGAAAAAATCGCGAAAATGGGTGTTATGGATGCTGCGTGCGCTTTGACCGAAGTAAAGGAAAACAAAGCTGCTAAAAAAACCGATGGTGCTAAAGTGAAAAATATTCGCGGTATTACAAAATTAACAGATGCGAATTGGGCCGGAACAGAGAAATCAAAAGACTGTGTTATTATATTTTGTGAAGGTGATTCAGCTAAAGCGGGTATCATATCTGGATTGTCTTCCGAAGACCGTAATATAATAGGCGTTTATCCTATGAAAGGTAAGATTCTAAATGTTCGCGGTGAAACTACCAAAAAAATAGCAGAAAATAAAGAAATAACAGAAATTAAAAAAATTCTGGGGTTAGAGACTTCCAAAGAATATAAAACAATTGAAGATATTCACAAAAATTTGAGATATGGTAAAGTATTATTTATGACCGATCAAGATTTGGATGGGTCTCATATTAAAGGTCTTGGAATCAATTTATTCCAATCAGAATGGCCTAGTTTGGTTGAAGTGCCTGGATTCATCGGTTTTATGAATACACCTATTCTGAAAGCAAGAAAGGGTGACAAAGAATTTATGTTTTATAATGAAGGTGAATATGAAGTATGGAAAGAACAAAATCAACATGATATTAAATCATGGAAAATAAAATATTATAAAGGTTTAGGTACTAGTACAGGTAAAGAATTTCGCGAATATTTCGAAAAAAAGAAAATCGTTGGATTTGAATTCAATGGTAAAACAAGTGAAGATTCAATAGACATGGTATTCAATAAAAAACGAGCAGATGATAGAAAGGAATGGCTTGAAAAATATGATCGCGGGTCATTTCTAGATACATGTGAATCAAATGTTAAATATGAAGATTTCATCAATAAAGAATTTATTCATTTCTCAAAATATGATTGTGATCGCAGTATTCCCAATTTAATGGATGGCTTGAAAATCAGTTTGAGAAAAATTCTGTATTCCGCTTTCAAAAAGAATTTGAATAGTGAAATTAAAGTCGCCCAATTCAGTGGTTACGTTTCTGAACATTCTGGATATCATCACGGTGAAGCTAGTTTGAATGCTGCTATCGTTGGAATGGCGCAAAATTTTGTTGGTTCGAACAATATTAATTTATTCATGCCAAATGGACAATTTGGTACAAGATTACAAGGTGGTAAGGACAGTGCTTCTGAGAGATATATATTTACATGTTTGAATAAAATTACGCGATCTATATTTCCGATGTTGGACGATTCTATTTTACAATATTTGAATGACGATGGGTTGTTAGTTGAACCGATCTTTTATGCTCCAATTATTCCAATGGTTCTTGTAAATGGTTCAAAAGGAATTGGTACTGGGTTTAGTACTGATGTAATGTGTTATAATCCTTTGGAAATAATTAAATATTTAAAAACAAAATTGATGGCTAACGCTAGTGCTAGTGCTAGTGCTAGTGCTAGTGAGAAATTCGCGTTTATTCCATATTACGAAGGTTTCAAAGGTACTATCCAGGATTTATCCGACACTAGCAATGGACCACGTAAATTCTTGATAAAAGGTAAATATGAGAAATTAGGCGTTGATAAAATCAAGGTTACTGAATTACCTGTTGGATTTTGGACAGAAGACTTCAAAGAATTGTTAGAAAATTTGATTGAACCGGGAAATGATAAAGATGGTAAAAAGAAACCGATTATTGTTAAAGATTACGATGATATGAGTAAAGATACGAATGTCGAGTTTACTATTACTTTTGCTAAAGGTAAATTAGACGAATTGGAAAATAGCAAAGCAGATTATGGTTGTAATGGTGTTGAAAAATTATTGAAATTGTTTACTACAAATACAACTAGTAATATGCATTTGTTCGATGCGCAAGACAAGTTGAAAAAATATGAACATGTTCAAGCTATTATAGACGATTATTATGAATCCAGAATAAAATTATATCAAACAAGAAAGGATTATATGATTCAATCATTAGAAAAAGATTTGCTGCTTTTGACAAATAAAGTAAAATATATAAGAGAAAATTTAGAAGGTACAATTGATCTTAGAAAAAAGAAGAAGGATGATGTTATTCAAATGTTAGAAAGCAAAGGTTATGATAAATTAACTAATGGTAAACATAACCACACCGATAACGAAGACTGTGACGCTATTGGGAGTGATTACAAATATTTAGTTAAAATGCCAATGGATAGTGTTACAGAAGAAAATGTGGAAAGGTTAGAAAAAGAACAAGATAATAAATTGATGGATCTTACCAATATTAAAAATACTACAATTTGTCAAATGTGGACAAATGAGCTGAATGTATTAGAACATGAATATTTAGAATATAAAGAAAATAGAGAACGTTTAATGAATGGTTTAGCTTCAAGTGGAGAAAAATCAAAAAAGGTTAAACAAACCAAGCCTTTGAATACAAAACTCGATAAATAAAATAAAAATAAGTGTTTATATTAATTAATTATGGGCGATGATCTTGACGATTTATTTAAGTATTTAATAAGTCCTTATTTAGAATATGATGATTATCGCAACAATTCTTATTGTGGTGATGTTTGTATTCGGGATTATGATGAAGGTGTTGAAGATGTTGAAGGTATTGATGTCATGCCGTTGGATTTAGGATCATTGAGAGATAAACTCCTTATTGATTATTATATGAAACAAAGGTATGGTTGCGACAGCAGATTGGATCCTTGTGATTTTAGTAAAGAAAATAGTCCTGAATTTATAAGTGAATTAAAATCGTATTTTGAAATGGGTGATAAATATTTTAGCAATGATATCGAAAAAATCGATTTTAATAAAAATGATGAAAGACACTATCTTTATAGAGTAGCAATTCCAAATACGAGAGTAAACAAATTAAACAAATTTGTAAACAATTTATTGACAAGTTTCATAAAACTTATAATATGTGGGAAAATTATTTAGCAATATTTAAAAATTTTTTTATCTTTATATTGTATATTATGGAACAAGAATTAAAACAGGCTTTAAGTATGTTAAAAACACATATGACTAAGTTAACTACTACAATGACTGCATCACCGTCAGGTGATTCTGATGTAGATACAATGACAAATAAATTAACTGGTTTAATGACTACATTAATGAACCAATTGGAGTATAGAATGAACCAATTGGAGTATAGAATGAACCAACCGAATATGCCGTCTACATACAATAATCCTCCTACTGCTTTAACTAACTTCGGAATGGCAGCGGGAGCGGAAGCATATCAATGTCTTTTATGTAATAGACCATGTCCAGCTGGCGATGGAGTTTGTGGTCTATGTTCTGGTAGTTATTAAAATCAGTTGGATAGATATAGTTCATTTATTTATAAAATAATTTTTATTTTATAAATTTCTCATTAGTTACAAGGTTGTTCTAAATAGCATTCATTACAGCCGATTCAATTTCCTGTTCAATTTTGTAAAAAAAATTCATTATAAATTTACTTATATCTTCATTTATTTCAGTTGTAATTTTTGACATTAAATTACCAATGTATTTTACGAGTTTCATTGCTAATTGTTCCATAAAATTATCTATTATAACTTTTAATGATTCACCTTCTGATTTTAGATAATCAATTTCTTGTATAATATCAGTTTTTACTTTTAAAATCCACTGACGAACTTTATATCTAGTAGTCATTATACCCATACGCCACAAAATTAAACTCTTAAAAAATTTTGAATCAGATTTTGTTGAAGTGCTATTTCTTTTATGTACATTGAAACTAACATCATTTAACTGTTTATCTGAACATACTACAATTATATATATTACTCGCATAGTAACTTCTATAGCTATTGACACTGGTGTAACAACAGCTGCAGCACCAGGTATTTTACTAATAATCATTGACACAAAAGAAAATAATTTCATAACGTACGGCGTAATCATTAAAAAATTCATCAAAGACGGGGTCAGTGCGTTTTGTAGTTCTTGATATTTTGATGTAACTCTTTCTTTAAAATTTTCAACAGACATTAGTGGCGTCGAATTCACACCAACTATAACATTACCAGTTGGTTCAGTTATAGTTGGTGTGAATTCGACGCCACTAATGTCTGTTGAAATCTGCCAAATATTTCCTTGGTCTGTTCCCAAATAAAAATATAACAACCCTGTACTAGCATAATTTGTTATAGCCATCGTAGTATAATTTTCATCGGGGTTTAAAATATTAACATCTTGTTCATACCAATCTAACCCAAAATTATTGGTTATAAATATTTGATTGTTTGTAAAAGCTATTTCGAATTCAGCTGAATTAGCTGATTCAATTCCCAAAAATGAATTAGGAAGGTTTTCTATTATATTCTGAGATAAATCATAAAAAATAGCTTGGTTACTAGCATCTATGGCTAGTACGCTATCAGTACTATTAAATGATGAGTCAGGGATTTCACTAGCGTCGGTTGTATGATACATTATCACTTGTTGGTAATTTTGAGGATTATTATTGCTCGATATTACAGTCAAATCATAGTATGTTGAATTACCATTCGACTGTGCGTAACTCGTAAATGTGACATACAAACTACATGGATACTCGGCACTATTTATAACTTGAACACAAATATAACTACAATTGGAGTTACCTATATTATCTGGGTTACTACTATAAAATATATATATACAAGAGATATTATAAGCGGGAAGAGTGTCGCTACCAGAAATATCAACATTACTTGAAGATAAAGCAAAGTAACTACCGTCATCTACTATTGAAATACCCGTAAAAGAACGAACGCCGGTTGTGTTTTTTATGTTACTTGTATTTATAATCCCTACTTTTTTAGTATACTCATTCGATGATGCATCAAAAGATACATTATAAGTGTAACAATCATATTTTGTAATATACAGAATATTGTATGAGTTATTCGAAAAAAATTCTCCAGAAGTAGTTACATCGACAATATTATTTTCTGAATTATAAGTACTATCATTATCAAGTTCAATAACAATACCAAAGTATGTCCCATAATTCAGACTAGCATATATGTAACTATTATACCCACTGGTATCATAACTATTGGTACCAGCTACAATAGCATTTCCATTATTATTTGTTGTAATACAGCTAAAAGGTATAGCCGAAGAAAGATCATAAAGAGGTATCCAAACTTGATAAGCTAAATCATAAAAAAAGATATACCCACTGTCGTTACCACTACTATTAATAGTGGTAGCGCAACAATATATATAATCTCCAGTTTGACTAGAAGCAATACATGTTATTTTGCTAATAGTTTCATTGTTTGGAACATTGATAAATTCATTCATTTTAGTAGAAGAAATATCATAATTGACGGTTGTTGTTGTTGTTGTTGTACTCATTTAATTTGTATAAATATAATATTTTTAATTTTTAGAACCAATAAAAATTAATAACTACCACCTCAGCCGTTAGGACCAACTCCATAATAACCTCCACCACCATAACCACCACCTCCGCCGCTATCTCCTCCGCCGCTATAACCGCCACTTTGCTGGTTTTGTATATCAGTTTGTAAATTTGCTTTAGCAGTTTGAATTCTTGAATTATGTCCAAATATTGAATGGAATATCAATTCGAAAAATTCTGATATCCCTTTCCAAATTCCTTGATATTCAAATGCTAAATCTGTGAAA
>Ga0114963_10002361_pt1 | contig 12954 bp, 7 predicted proteins | sample C_131016_EF_Meta_FD_87019 | JGI IMG/M metagenome (GOLD analysis project Ga0114963, IMG submission 87019) | Freshwater microbial communities from Lake Croche, Canada to study carbon cycling - C_131016_EF_MetaG | ecosystem: Environmental > Aquatic > Freshwater > Lake | place: Lake Croche, Canada...
CGGTGTTTTTGAACAGTAAACTTACTGGACTTGATGAGGCACAACTTTCTTCAATAAATCCCACAACATTAGCGGAAGAATTTATGAATATTCTTCAGAAAAACTTCAATGTACCCGAAGATCTCTCACTACCTATTTTAATACAATATGCAACGAGAGCCATTAAAATTAAAATCGATAGTTTGTCCGAACCATTACTGCAACAGCCAATTACAGTAAGTGAACCATATCCCTCAATGGAAAAATATCCACTTTCACCAGACGAACATGAAAATTGGAAAAAAAGACAAGAAAAGCAAAAAGAATCCATTGAAGACAGCAAACAACAAAAAGAAAGTAGTTTAGAAACTTTAATTAAAAAATATGCATCTCAATATCATTCTTCATGCAAATAAATCAAATGAATTATCTAAAGGATTGATGTTTTCAAAACCCTTGGAAAAAGATCAATGTGCATTTTTTACTTTTCCTTATGTTGACGATCATTCGTTCTGGAATAAAAATGTAGATTATCCAATTTCACTTTTATTTTTAGATGAAAATTTTAAAATAAAACATATAGGTAGTTTGGACAAACAACAAGAAAAATCAATCAGATCTAATTATCCTTTAATCAAATATGTTATTGAAGGACATGTAGATCTACCAATAGAAAATGATATAAATATTGGCGACTACTGTTTTCCTGAAAAAAATAAAATAAAAATCATAAAGGTAACAGGCAAAGATAAAAAGAATTAATTAATTACTGGAGAAAAAATGGCAGATAGAGTATTTCCAAACAACTTAAATGTAGACATGGGCTCAAAAACATCGTTTAGTGGTATCAACTGGTCTTTTGTGGAAGAGAGTATGAAAAATAACAAGTATGCTCAAGATACACAAAGCGCAGAAATTATGCGGCTTGTGGAAGAGTTTCAAAAACTTACCCCAAACGAACAAGAAGAAGCGATGGAAGAAATGAAAAATCCAAATGAGCCTGAAAGTGACAGTGAGCAAGGCGATAAAGAAATGCCCGATAATGATGATGAATCAAAAGAGGCTTCATCAAAAGAAGCCAACACAAATACAAAAATGAGAAAAATCGCTTTTACACACCCAAACCAGATTAGCGCAGAGGCTATTGAGGCTGCTCAAGCGGCTGGTGACACTCGATTAGTGAACACAATTCTCGCCGCCAGAAAGGAAAATAGAATGAGAATTGCTTCGGTGATTCAAAAAAACCTCGAAGAATCATTAAAGTTTGCAGAAAATTCTTCTGAAGAAAAAATGGACGAACCCAAGAAAAGTAAGAAAGAAGATAAGAAGGAAGATAAAAAAGAGGGCGATGACAAGTTTGCATCAGCGAATTCATTTACAAAATCTCAGCGCACAGCATTTGTAAATGCTGCACTTGCTCAAGGTATGCCCATCGAATATATCAATGCAATGTGTCCTCCCAAGGTTAGCAAGAAAGTAGCAGAACTTTCTGAAAAAGTAAAAACAGTTTTTGCTTCTAACTTATCTGAAGAAGTAAAAGCAGATGCAATAAAAAGCATGATCAGAGAAGCAAAATTATCACCTGAATCAAAATCAGAATTTGTAGATTACTGGAATAACATATTGGGATATCAAGATAAGAGTTTCTGGCCTTCTGTGGCAGAAGATTATACTGAGAAACAAGGTGACAAATAATGAGTATTTTCAAAAAAGCCTCTGAACTGAATCAACTGCCAGGGTTTGTGAACGATGCTCTTTTTGAGAATACAGAAATAAAATTGGCCGATGAATTCGAATCTTTAATTAAAGAAGCAAATTCATCTAAAGGTGTTTATTCACAGCGCGTAAATGAATTTAAAAAAACTCAAACAAAATCTTATGATTTTTTTGAAACAAATCAATATGCCTCTGAATATGAAAACGGAAAACCAGGGATTCGAAGGGCTGGATACGGAAAGCGGTTTGATGATGAAGTATCGTCTATGTTTAATTCCACTGAGTCGCTGAGAAATCTGAATTCAATCAAAACTTCTGCTAATAATAATTTATCAATTTGGGACCCTGAGTTTGATATGTTACAGAATGCGTTTGAAACCTCTCAAGATATTGAGTTTTCAAATAAGCGCACTGCAATGGCAAAAAAAGACACAAATAAGGCACAATGGGAAAGCGAACAATTACAGTCGATTAGAAAGGCAAAGGTTTTACCGCACAGAGGCTTGGGCATTACTCGAACAGGAAACGAAATGCCATTGAACTCTGAAAAATTCAACAACTTAAGTGAATTTTATGCGGAAGCCCAAGACAGCATCAGAGAAATGATCCGTGAAAGCAATCGAGACAGAAAGAGCAAAATCGAACGAAAAGGAGTAAGTCCTGAGGAAGCCAAATCTCAATGGGAAAATAAAGAAAATGTTCGCGCAAGAACTCTTGAGAATTTAAGCAAAGCATCATTTTTGGAAGATTTTGCTGAAAAAATTCAAGGCCATGAATTTTAAATTTGCACAAACAATAACGGTGGCTCAACTTATTGAATCATTGAAGCAACTTAAAGAAAGAGACGATGCAGAGATAACCAAATCTGAAACACATCGTCTCTCGTCATTGTGCCAAGACCCAAATTTACAAATTGAACTTTTAAGAATCCATCAGTCTTGCGATTTTAAAGATCCTAAAAAAGGCGGAGCAGTGAAAGATCCAGTAACTAATGCGATATATCCAAATACATCAGATTTGTTGCAGGATTTTATTAACAGATTAGAAAAAATTAATAACATGAAACAAACTGTAGGCTCATCATCTTTCAATTTGTACTCTTATTCACAAAAAAAACTTGAAGAAGGCAAAAAGAAAAAAACAAGAGGAAATCCATTTAGGGTTTTGATGGGTCAAGTAGGTAAACTATTAGATCACGGGCTTGAAAAAAGAGATATTGTAAGATACCTCGCTAAAAAAAACATGTTCGACAACAAAATGATCGAAAAAGCCGTGGATATTGTGAAAGAGTATAATAGAAAGAAACACAGAAAGAAAACCACTGCACAAACTTTGTCAAATACAGCCGAAGAATGGCCTACTATGGAAATTGATTATTCAAAAAGATCAACCGCTGAATTGATTACATCACTTTGTTGGCTTAATTCATTAGATAAAATTAATATTAAAAAATATTCAATTGATCATTCAAAGGTTGAAGATAGAACAGGAGTGAAAACTAAAATTAGAAAAATTAAGTTGGCCCTTGCTGACCGTGGTATGTCATCAGAAGAAATTGACAAACTTATAAAATAAATCATGAAAAAACTTACTGGCTCAGATATAATCACAATTCTTAAATCGTCGTCAAAAAACAGTGATGTTTTAAAAGAGGCGCAAAATCTTACAATAAAGGATTTTAACACTGACGATCCTGGTGTTAAAATGTTTTTAAGCGCAAAACCCGATGGTTTTAAATTTGTGCTTGCAGAGGATTGTGAACCTTTGTCCGATTTACTGAGCGGAATAAATAAAGAAATATTTGATAAGGGAATGAGAAAAGCATTCAGCCACTTGCAAGCACTAAAAGGACAAAATTCAGAAGCCATCACATTGGAAACTTCAATAAATGAAGAAAAAATTCAAGCCGATGGATATACTCAATTAAAAACAGCCACACTTTTGGAGTCTTTATCTAAATTTGCAAAATCATCAAAGCACTCAAAAACACTTGCTGAGGCCAGCGGGCTTGTTTCAAAAGGAAACTTTCAAGAAGCAAGCGATTGCGTGAGAAATGTATTTGCTGAAGCCAATCCCGAAAAGAATATTAAACTGGCGTTTACCACAATAAAGAACCAGGTGGGCGAGGCATATCAACTTTGTCCAAAAGGAATTTATATTTGGGGCCAGCCCAGACCAATGCCATTGTCTGATTGCAGAGAATATTGTATCGACGTGAGACTTCATCAAGACGGCACAGTGGGGTGCAATTATCTAAATTGGCTTAACCAAAACTTGATCACCCAAAAGCAGGCACTTAATCTACATGATAAAATTAAACAATCACAAGACACAATGAATCTCGAAGAGGGACAAAGATCAAAGTTTCCAATGTCAGACCAAGACCAATTGGACGCAAGAATCAATAGAAAAGACAATTTAGAAAATGAACCCTGGGAAGAACAACTCACCAAATCTCATAAAAAGTTTGAAAAAATCAAAAAAGACAAACCAGAAGTGATTGTTACAGACGCCGCCCTTGAAACTTTACTAAAGGACGTGAGGGATATTTTTGATGATGACGAATTAGCTACCCTGGAAGAAAGACTAAGAGAAGCAATGGGTGAATAAATGTGTGGTATCGTCTTTGTAAAGATTATGTAAAGCCCATGTTGGACGAAAAACCATCACTTGAAGATGGCAACCCGGAAACTAAGTCTTTAGAAACTCTCACAGATCCATTAAGACCCAAAAACAAATCACTGACACCTACACAAATGATGGCACTTACTCCTGATCTTATGAAGGCGGGGCCAGGACAAAGTGGACAGTATCTTGATGCACAACATCGCTTAAACATGCCTTCTGGCGACAACTTCATAAATACCAACGAATACAATCAGTGAACAAAGGTTTCATGTTAAGATAAATTTAATCTTTCATGTATAAACAGAAAGAGGCATATGTCAGAAAACACAAACTCACTGCCCTCTCTTGCGAGTGTATTGTTTACCACAGCAAGAGATGTGCTTTCAAAAACAAATAATAAATTTGGCAACTCAAAAGTTTCTGGGAAAAATTGGGCAGAAATACGGACCGCAAAAGGCCATAGTTCTGTTAGCCCAAACATGACAAGAATATCCCAAATGATGAGCGGCGGCTCATATCTTAATAATACCACCACTCAACCAAATTTTTATTCACCATTTCTCACCCCCACTTCATTTCAAATTCCTAACACAAGAAAAGAAATTTATTTGTGGGCCAACTGGTGGCGGAATAATGAGCCAAAAGTGGCAGCGGGTATAAATTTTTATATGAATTTTCCATTCAATGGATGGAAACTAGAATGCAAATCTGCAGATGTCAAAGATTATTTTCAAAAACTTATTCAAAAACTTAACTTTCAGCATTGGTTGCCAGAAATTTCGCAATGCTATCATTTATATGGAGATTGTTTTGTTCTTACATCTATAGATTGTCCTAAATGCCAAGGCAGAAGTATTAACCCCCGCAATGAACAGCCATGTGACCATATTGGGGCATCGTGGAAATCAATTACAATTCTTAATCCAGATTCAGTAATGATAACTCCAGGATTTCTTGATAATACACCTACATATGCATATTTGCCAAATGACCGGGAAGTAAGGCTTGTCCTTGAAAGACAACCTCATGAGCAAGAAGCTTATGACGCAATCCCTGATGAAATTAAAAATTTGATTGCGACAAAACAGCCTATCAAATTAAACCCGCTTTGTATTCATCACTTTAAACATTCGTCTGATCCATGGGCAGATTATGGTAATTCATTGGTAAGACCGCTCTTTGTTACCCTAGCTTACAAAGATAAACTAAGACAAGCACAATGGCTAGTAGCAGAAAGACATATTTTGCCTGTAAGAATTGTCCAAGTGGGTGATGACAATCGACCAGCGTCTCAAGCAGACTTAGACGCAGTTCAAGATCAAATTGCCGCTGTTGCAAATGACCCGAACCTAACACTTGTTGTTCCACACGCTTTTGATTACAAGTTTGTCGGAGCAAACGGCCAAGTATTACAGATTTCAAACGAATTCGAACTTATTGACCAAGAAATTCTTGACGGATTGATGCTGAACAAAGCGTTGCTTAATGGCGAAGGGCCAGCATACGGCAACGCCCAAGTGGGGTTGATGTCTATGAACGAAAGGCTCGAAACATGGAGAAGAAAAGTGGCTCAATGGATCGAAGAAAAAATATTCAAACCAAATGCAGAGTGGATGGAGTTTTATACCACGGGAGACGCTGGACAAAAAGAATTGATTTATCCCAATATTGTGTTTGATGATTTAAAACTAAAAGACAATTCACAAACTCTGCAAATTATGCAAACCGCCCAACAACAGGGAGCACTTTCAGCAGAGACATTCATAGAACAACTTGGACTGAACTGGGACCAAGAAGTAGAAAGATTGCGATTTGAACAAGGCATGAACTTCATAAACTCTTCTGAAGTTATGAACACTGATATGAATATAGGCTTTGGCGGTGTAAGCGGAAATGGTTTTGGTGCAGGACTAAACCAACCTCTTACACCTGGAGCACCAGGTGGTGAAATGCCAGGTGCACCTGCAGGCATGGAACCACCTGGTGCCAACCCGCCTGCTGGACCCGAAGTAGGTGCCAACCCTCCCAATGTGCCACCAGCACCTGCACCTACCGCCGCTGTTTTATATCATCAATATCGATTCGCATCCAAATTGATGAATGAAATTTATTTCAATCAAAATTCTTTACATAGTCTAGAAGATAAAAGATATGCGAGCAAAATAGATAAAGAACTAAATGAAAAATTTGCAGTGAATGGAAGAACGTTCTTTGGAGAAATCCCAGAAGATCTTGAAGTAATAGAGCCTTGGGATTTTATAGGACATGGCGATCCCATGAATTATCAGGCCTCAAGAGACACAAGATTATCCGCAAAAAAAGACAAACAAATCTTATATCCTTACAACAATCTTGAAAAGAAATTATATAAACTTGTAATGTCAATGAACATACCCATCGCCTTTTACGCCCAATATCAGGCTGGACCATCTAATGAATATGTCCTTGATGGTGCTTTCCCGGCTATAAAACTAGGCATAGAAGCAGATGGCGAAATATGGCATAATAATAATAAAAAAATTCTTGAAGACAGACAAAGAGATATCAACTTAGCAAGACAAGGCTGGACTATTTTAAGGTTTACCGATAGAGAAATTGAAAAACAACCACGAGATGTAGCAAATGTAATTACACAAGCATTACATAGATTATTAGGTAATGCTAATTCTCAGATTGCGTGAAGGAAATAATTACGTTAATTAAGAAACATTTAATCAAATGGTAAAAAGAGGAATTAGTGGCGGTTTGTTATCAATTGAGTCTTTGTTGGACAAAAATGATAGAATTGCTATGAAAGAACATAGCATGATAAGAACTTCATCTATTTTGCGTGAAGCCGCAAAAATTGGCCTACAGTCTCTTTATGCTGATGTAGATGAAGTTTTAGAAAAATATAAAGACTTTGATATCATCAAAGAAATGAAAGCACGAAAAGGTGCAAATTTACTTTGGGTAAGGGCAAGAGCCATAGATGCTGATGTGTGCAATACCAACGGCGACTACTTCAGCGAAGAAGAACTCACCAAAGAGGTGGAAATACAAGGCAAAAAAATGCCCGCCTATAAAACTTTCGAAGGTGTACCTATCTACACTAACCACAAAAACGACAACATAGAAGAAGCAAAAGGAATGGTTGTCTATGCAGAGTGGGATGATGAAGAAAAATGTGTTTATTGTGTTTTCTTTGTAGATGAAGATGCATATCCAGACATTGCAAGGGGAATTAGACAAGCCTACATTCACGACGTGTCAATGGGATGTTTTCCAGCAGGGACACTTGTTCTTACTGAGCAAGGATATAAACCTATTGACAAAGTTCAACAAGATGATAAATTAGTTGATGCAGAAGGGAATCTTACTTCAATTATTAATAGGCAAATTAAAATTGAAACAGAAAAAGTTTACAATATTAAATTTGAGGGTGGATACTCTTTTTCTTGTACAAAAGAGCATCCCATTTTAGCGATAAGCAAAGAAAATTGGTCAAAGCGAATAAATCGAAATAAAAATTCAAAACCTCAAAGAGTTTACAATTCTGTCAATCCTGATTTTATTGAAGCACAATATTTAAAAAAAGGCGATCTTCTCGCTGTTAAAACGGGAGGTGAAGTTAAAGAATCAACTCTTACAATTGAACAGGCAAAACTTTTGGGATATTTTGCGGCTGAAGGCAATTACCTTAAATATAAAAATGAAATTAAAGAGATTGAATTTACCTTTGCTTTAGACGAAAAAGAAACACTTGTTTATGATTGTATAAATTTGATAAAATCTGTTTTCAATGAAGATGCAAGGGTTTACGAAAGAATTCCAAAAAACACTATAGTTGTAAGAGTATATTCGCCAGAAATTGCAAGCTGGTTTATGCATCATATAGGAGAATATTCTCATAGAAAAAGCATAAGCAATGAGCTGAGATTTGCAAATTTAGAGATACAAAAAGCTTTTATTTGTAGCTGGATCAAAGGCGATGGGTGCATGACTCATGCCTCTTTGCCCAGCAATGGCATTTCAGTGACTACCTGTTCTATCGAGCTTGCTAAGGATGTAACTTACATACTTACTCGATTAGGGTTGTATCATAAAATTTATGCAACGTATGAAAAGAAAACATACTGTTTTGGTGATGCACTTAAAATTTATTCAAATTCAAAGGGTTTTGATGGGAGAAGTATGTCATTCAATATTGAACTTCCTTCTTATGAAGCAAGCAAAATTGCTTCCGATTGTAATTTTAATTGCAAAACTGCTAAAATCACTCAGTCAGAAAAAAATTACACCGATGGCTATATCTTAAGAAAAATAAAATCCATTGAAGAAAAAGAATTCAATGGATTGGTGTATAACTTTGAAACAGAATCGCATACATACACAGTTTCAAATATTGGAGTGCATAACTGCTCTGTTGACTACGGCGTGTGCTCAATCTGCGGTAATAAGGCTACAACAGAGCGTGATTATTGTTTTGCTCCTGGGGCTTTAATTACAATGTCTGACGGCTCATTGAAAAATATTGAAAAAATTGAAATAGGAGATGAAATTTTATCTCATACTGGCAGTTCAAAAAGAGTAAAACGACTTTCTGTTAACCATATAAAAGATAATGTATTGAAAATTTCAGCAAATGGGTCCTATCTTCCATTGGTGGTAACACAGAATCACCCCTTTTTAGGCGTTTCAAAAGATGACATATTTTGCAAAAGAGATAAAAGGCAAGTTTGTAAACCTGGAGAGTTAGGAATATGTTTTACTGGTCAAAAAATTAATTCAGGAACGCAATCTTGCGCTTCTAATGATAATAACTTAGAGCCTACGTTTATTCATTCTGGATGTCTAGAAATTGGAGACTATGTTCAATCGGTGCGACCAATTAGAAATACAAACCATCTGAATTTAAATTTGGAATTGGCAAAATTTTCTGGATATTATATGGCCGAAGGATGTTTACATCAAACATCTAATTCTATAATTCTTTCATTAAATAAGAACGAAAATGAGTTGATTGAAGATTTAGAAAAAATATGTCTGAATCTTCCCGAAGAATACAAATCAAATTATAAATTTAGACATGAAACCAATAAAAATAACAATAGTTTGTCTTGGAGATGGTCGAATAAAAATTTAAAAAATTGGTTGCAACAAAATTGTATTGGAAAGGCTGTTGATAAAAAAATCTCAAAAGAATTATTTGAAGATTTATGCTCAAATCAAGATTTGGCTTTCGCCTTTTTATCAGGTTTTATAGATGGTGATGGACATCAAGGGGAAAAAAACATCAAAGTACAACTTAGAACTGCATCCCCACATCTCACAAATCAATTAGTTCAAATTTTATCAACATTGAACATAAAAGCATCAACATTTTTGCAAGCTCAATCAGGCGGGCCTACGAATAGAGAAAAAATATGTTACATTTGGCACGTTAATATTAATGGAATTGATGCTTCAAGTTTTATTGATAAAACAATAAAAGTGAAAACATCATCTAAAAGACCTAACACAAGATTTATTAAATCCAAATACGGATTTTTAACACCAATTTATGATATTGAAAAATTTTATTACGAAGGGCCTGTTTATAACTTTTCTGTAGAAGACGACGAATCATATATAGCAAACGGCATAGCTGTTCACAATTGTGAATGCCTTAAAAAATACAAAGGCAAAATACACCCGAATGGCAAAAGAGCCTTTGAATACAACTATGGGATCAAATTTATCGAACTGTCTTGCGTGGGAGACGGTGCTTTTGAATCGTGTGAAATTTTAGAAATTTATGATCAAGAAGAAATTTTAGAAAAAGCAAAAGACACAATCAAAACAGCACAGGCTTTAAATTCTTCCATCACTCTTGCTGCATCAATCCATGAAGACATTTCTTCTAAACGTGAAATTGAAAATGCATTAAGACAATTACAAAATCTAAACAATCAAATTATAAGAATTGCACAAACCGCTGGCACTTTAGTGGGCGGTCAATTATTAAGCGGAGGAGGTACACAAAACGCCACTGTCGTTAAAATTTTACAAAGTTTAGGAATTGACCCCAGTGGTCAACTTAACGTTTTAGATTTAGTTAATTTAGCACTTAACTTTTTAGAAGTGGCTGTAATGAATCTTTTTGCTAAAAAAGATAACATAGACTTGTCTCATGTAGCAAAACTCACTAAGGCAATGGGCGAACTACAAAACACTCTTCAAGATATGATTGACGATGGTATTGAAACAGGAGGTCAAAAGGCTCAGCAGCCCATGATTCCACCTCAACAGCCAGCCCCGATGCAACCGCCACAAAATCAAAATATTGAAGCGCAGCCTACATTTTTTGAAAACAATGTAGGTACAATGATCTCTCCATTTGAGCAACAACCCTATGTAATGCCTTTAGGCGGAGGCGTAAGCGCAAAAACACAAAATGTAAGGTTTGTATGGGCAAGTGCTCATGAACCTGAAGAAATAAATTTTGAAGAAAACAAATTAAATAAACTAGGCAAATTAGCTAAAGCCCTTGAAAATTTAAAAGAAGCTTGCGTAACCGCTGATGTAAAGCCTGAAGGATTTGATTTAAACTCTCAGAAAAATAAATTACAAGCAACAAGCGGAGAAAAAAATATTATGGACAACTTTAAGAAAATTGCTCAAGATTATAAAAAGCAAAATACCGTAGCACTCGCAATTGATATTAAATTAGATGATCCTCAGGGTAATCGAATTGTTCTTTCCACTGACAAGGGCATTAAAGGTTTTTATAAGGGCAATCTTACAAATTGGTCGCCAAATTTAACAGATGTACAACTTGCTCAAATGGAAAACGGTGATGGATATCGTGTCGCCTCTGAATTGTTAAAAGATTTTGGTACTGTAATTAAAACTGCAGAGGCAGATAAAACAATTGATCATCTAATAGTTTTAGATGAATTAATTGGTCAAGAAAGAAGTGAAGAACATGCAAGGCCAGCGGTAGACAATGAAAAATTACACACAGGAGTAGATGATCTCACCCTTAATGAAAAACTTAACTCAAACAGAAACAACACAGTCCATAATGTTGTCCTCGATGAATTATTGTCACCAAAGAGAACTGATGAACTTGTCAGAATTGTCACTAAACTTTCAGAAGACGCACGGAAAGGCCTTGGTAATGAAACTTTAGAAAATATGCTTCATCCAGACATGAAAAATTCAAGCGTTTCAGGATACATTATCATGTCAAACGTAATACAGGGTCTTGCAAAAACTGCACAAAAGCATAATCTGACAGGTAAAGAAGTGGTGGCGACAATATTGTCTTTGTCTGAAAGTGAAAATTTCCCCGCAATGCTAAAACTGGCAAAGCTTGGAAAAAGCGCAAGAGAATATTCAAATCTTATGGGCAAATTTGCACAGTCTAATATGCCAATGGACGATGTACCCATCAGTGAAATGCCTCAATCCACAGATATGCCAAATCCAGAACTAGGGGCTGATGCCATTTCTGATGTCGCTGACGAAGCCACACCTGAAACATCAGAAAAAGACATAATGGATGCACTTGACGTGATTAGAAACTCCTTCCAAACTGCTATAGACAAACTTGATACAATTCTTGGTGTTGAAAAAGAAGAAGATAAAAAAGATGATATGGCGCAAGCCCTCGACGACACCGACACTGATGCAGAATCAATGAAAGGAGCCGTAACTGGACTTAGTTTGGCGGGCGAAGAATCGGGTGCTGCACCATCGGAACTTGTTTCTACCGTGAATTCTATGCCAGCCGACGCAATGGCTAAACAAGTACAATTAGCAAGATATCCTGCCGCCACTCTTTCGGCAACTTCATCTCATAGAAAAACTGCTTCAAGTAACAACCTTTCAGATGTTATTACAAATTGGATTGCAAATGTCGCCAACGACAGCAACTTGTCCACCGAAAAAGTAGTGCTTTCAGCAAAACTTTTCTGCTCTTATAAAGAAGCCGCAGAAAAAATCTTAACAAAATCTATTCGAACATCTGAAGTGAAAGTTACTGATGAAACATCCCATACAACAACAATCTATGCTACTTTGGACGATTTAGGTTTTGATGTTAAAGATGCAGCCTTTAATCAAAAATTCCGAGAATATGCGGTGGATTTGCTTTCCAAGTCTGGTTATGATGTCGATCCTCATACATTCGCGCTTACTGAAATTAGTGTAGACGAAAATGGTATGGTTTGCGGAAAAGTAAGCACCAGAGCCACAAAAACTTACATGCCAGATGATGTAGATGTTGCTCATGCTCCTTATGTTGACTCAGATAGAGAAAAAATTGAAGTAAGGCCAGAACCAATGTCGCCTGAACTTGAATCTCATGTAGAAGCATCTCCTGAAACAATTTTCACTGCTTCAGCGAAAAATCTTACCCGAATGGCAAGATTAGAAAACATTATTAAAGTGGCTCAAGGCCTTGGTTTGCCTGGATCACCAACACCTGGTGGTGCCGCCACTGCAACAGGAGCAGGCGGTGCCGCTGCAGGCGCAGGTGCTGATCCTACAATGGGTGGTATGGACTCTGGTATGGCTGGCGGACTTGGAGACTTAGGTGTAAGTAGTTTAACTGGCTCAACCACCCCCGACACGTCAATTGATGCACAGCCTGAGCCAGGAACAAAA
>Ga0114963_10002365_pt1 | contig 12945 bp, 8 predicted proteins | sample C_131016_EF_Meta_FD_87019 | JGI IMG/M metagenome (GOLD analysis project Ga0114963, IMG submission 87019) | Freshwater microbial communities from Lake Croche, Canada to study carbon cycling - C_131016_EF_MetaG | ecosystem: Environmental > Aquatic > Freshwater > Lake | place: Lake Croche, Canada...
GTACCGGGCGCTGAGATGATGACCTTACGTGCGCCTGCGTCGATGTGCTTGTGCGCGTCGGCGATTTTCGTGAAGCGGCCGGTTGATTCGATAACGATGTCGACACCCAAATCACCCCATGGGAGCAACGCTGGGTCGCGCTCGGCGAGAACCTTGATCTTCTTCCCATTGACGATGACGTTGGTGTCGTCGTAGGTGACGTCAGCGTTCAATCGGCCATTGACTGAGTCGTACTTGAGCAAGGTTGCGAGGGCCTTGGTGTCAGACAGGTCATTTACCGCAACGATGTCGAGGCCGCTCCCTTGAGCCAGGGCCGCACGAAGATAGTTTCGTCCGATGCGGCCGAAGCCGTTGATTCCAATAGTGACGCTCACGGGTGTTCCTGTCTAAAGGTGTCAAGTGCGAGGGAAAAACGACAGATAGTGCTCCTATAAACGGCAACACTACCTATCTATGACAGTAGCAAAGTCGCCGCAGAATTGTCGCGTGCCGCTGCAAACCGTAGTGCGACGTTGTCCCAGTTCACGATGTTCCAGAACGCGGTGACATAGTCTGCTTTGACGTTCTGGTAGTCGAGATAGAAGGCGTGTTCCCACATGTCGAGCTGCAGGATCGGCACGGTGCCCTGGGCTGTATTTGCCTGCTGGTCGAACAACTGCTGGACGATTAGTCGTGCACCCACCGGATCCCAGGAGAGAATTCCCCAACCGCTCCCCTGAATTCCGAGGCTGGCAGCGGAGAAGTGTGCCGTGAATGCATCGTACGAGCCGAAAAATTCGTCGATTGCGGATGCGAGTTCGCCCGACGGACGGTCGGCCGCGTTGGGTGAGAGATTTGTCCAGAAGATGGAGTGGTTGATGTGTCCACCGAGATGGAACGCAAGGTCCTTTTCGAGCTTGTTGATGGCTCCTAATGAATTGTTCGCTCGGGCTTCTTCCATTTGTTCAAGCGCCGCATTGGCTCCAGCCACATATGCCGCATGGTGCTTGGAGTGGTGAAGTTCCATGATTCGGGCCGAAATGTGGGGGTCTAACGCGGCGTAGTCGTACGGCAACTCGGGGAGGGTGTAGACGGGCATGGTCTTCCTTTCGATAGAGATGGATTAATCTTCTAAATCGGGAATGCCGTCAGATGTAGACGGAATTCCCAAGTCGGTGGCCTTCTTGTCCGCCATAGCCAGCAGGCGGCGGATCCGCCCGGCGACGGCGTCTTTCGTCATTACCGGGGTGGCGTGATGGCCGAGTTCATCGAGGCTTGCCTCGCGATTATCCAGTCGCAAGCGGCCAGCGTAAGCGAGATGGTCGGGAATGTCGGAACCAAGTATCTCGAAGGCGCGCTCGACACGGGCGCAGGCCGCAACCGCGGCTTGGGCGCTGCGGCGAAGGTTCGCGTCGTCGAAGTTCACCAGGCGGTTGGCATTCGCTCGAACCTCACGAGTTGCGCGCGCTTCGCTCCACTTCTCGAGGCTCGTGGTGGCTCCGATGTAGGTCAGGAAGGCTGAAATCGCTTCTGCGTCGCGGATAACCACTCGAAAACCACCGCGAATATCGCGGGTCTTCGCGGTGATACCACAGCGACTGCATGCGCCGACAAGGGCCATGGCTGCTTCGTTGGTTGGTGCGACAATCTCGATTGTTTGACTTCGACCTGGATCAGAAACAATTCCACGAGCGAGAAAAGCGCCGCGCAAAACGCCGACGAGGTCGCCGATCGGGGCGGTGGTGAGTTTGTTCGGCAGCCCACGAACAGGTCGACGACGAGTGTCAAGTAATCCGGTGTTGAGGGCGAGTTGATCGGCGCCCTCGGTGACGAGAACGCGAACGGTCTCGACCTTTTTGTTCGCGTTTGCCGGGATTACCGTAGCCGTCGATGGAACTCCCAGCAGAATGTGGGTGAGGTGACGCACGCGTTGGGCTGAGCCAGCGTGATCGAGTTCGATTTCCACCGCGAGTTTCCCGCCGACGAGGTGTAATCCCCCACCGAAACGCAGTGTCGTTGTCAGTTCGGCGAGACGCGTGGACGGCGGTGCGTCGGGTAGCCCGAGCACCTCGTCTTTCACGGTCGTCGTCAATGACATTCTGTGGAAATCCTCTTCTATTCGCGACCGATGTCGCGGTGTTTGCGGGTGACCGCTACCCCGGGGATAGCGCCAAGTCGACGAGCAAGTTCTTCGGCGATGGCCACACTGCGATGTTTGCCTCCTGTACATCCTATTGCGATGGTGGCGTGCCTCTTATTTTCGCGAACGTAACCTCGAAGCGTTGCTCCCAACATGAGTACGAGTCCTTCGAGGTATTGCTCAACGTCTGTTTGACCGAGAACGAAGGCGGAGACATCGGGGTGCAGGCCGTTTTCGTCACGCAGGCTCTCGGTCCAGAACGGATTCGGGAGGAACCGAACATCCCCAACGATGTCGGCATCCGCGGGAAGACCGTGCTTGAAGCCGAACGACTCAATGACGATATTGACCTCGGCACTGTCATCGGAACGGAACGTGTCAAAAACGAGCGTGGTGGTTTGGTGAGTGTTAAGTCCGGTTGTGTCGACAACGACGTCGGCATGTCCACGGAGTGTCTCGAGACGGTCCCGTTCTGCCCGAATGCCATCGATTAGTGTGCCACTCCCCTGCAATGGGTGGGGTCGGCGAACGCTTTCGAAACGCTTGATGAGTTCGGCGTCCGTCGCGTCGAGAAAAAGAACTCGGAGGTTCGTCTCGGCTCGAAGTGTTTCGATCAGTGGCGCAAGTTCTTCCACACTGTCCCCGCCTCGGACGTCGACCACAACAGCGAGGCGATTCATGCCGCTTCCCTTGGTGGTCGCGATGTTGACGAGTGATGGCAACAGTTGTGACGGAAGGTTATCGATAACCCGCCAACCGCCGTCCTCAAGAGCATTTGCCGCGGTCGATCGACCCGCTCCAGACATTCCGGTGACGATAATGATGTTCGCGACGCTGTCGGTCATGGTGTCTTCACACTACCCGCGAGTTTCGCTCGTGTTGAGGGAATCGAGGATACGTTGCGCTGTATCGTCACCGATTCCGGGGACTTCCCGCAGCTGATTCTTAGTGGCCGCGCGAACCGCGGTAGGACTGCCGAAGTGTGCAATAAGAGCCTGAACCCGTTTGGGTCCGATGCCGTCCAACTCGTTGAGGGTTGACGTCAAAACTTTCGTTCGTTTTGATTTTTGATAGCGCAGCGCAAAGCGATGAGCTTCGTCCCGAGCGCGCTGAACCAAATACAAGGCATCACTATCCCGAGGCAAAATGACGGGGAAATCAGAGTTGGGATGCCAAAGTTCCTCGAGACGCTTGGCCAATCCGACCACCGCGACTCTGCCGACGCCGGATTCGCGGAGCGCTCGAGCTGCCGCGTTGACTTGGGGTTGTCCACCGTCAACCAAAATCAGCGTGGTCGGGTATCGCATTGTGGGACGTTCCTCAGCCAACCGTACGAGTCGACGCGAAATCAATTGATACATCGCTTCGGTGTCGTCACGCGCCGCTGCGATTCCATAATGGCGATAGTCATCCTTGACCGGCAGGCCGTCTTCGAACACGACGAGCGAACCTACGATGTCGGTACCGCCGAGGTGGGAAATGTCGCAACATTCGAAACGGAGAGGGGCCTCGGGTAGACCCAGATTGTCACGAAGGTCTTCGAGCGCACGTGAACGTGCCACGAAATCATGGGCTCGGTGCAACTCGTGTTCGCCGAGCGCAAGCAGTGCATTCTTCGTGACGCTGGTGAGAAGAGTGGCACGGTCCCCACGCTGCGGCACCGCAATTCGGACTTTTCCCTTGAGTTTCGAATTGACGCGTCGCAAAGTGAGGGATTCCGCGAGAACGTCGGACGACTGTGGGTCAAACGGAACGTCTATCAGGGCAGGAGGAGCATCCAACTCATACACGTTTTCGATTGCCTGTTCGAGAATCACTGCGGGGTCCATCTCGAGTTCAGTGTCAACCGTCCACGATCGAGTGCCCCGAACACGACCACCTCGAACGTGAAAGATGGCGATGGCTGCGGATAGTTCACTGGACGCGAAACCGATGATGTCGACGTCCAACTCTTCGCGCAACACGATGGCCGAGCGTTCTGCGATGGATCGAAGTGCAGTGCGCTGGTCACGAAACCGAGCAGCGGATTCAAAATCATGACGTTCGGATGCGTCCTTCATTTTGCGCCCGAGATCGTCGATCACCGCCGAATCTTGGCGCGTCATGTAGCCGACGAGGTTGGTTGCCATTTCCCGATGTTCCTCGGTGGTAACACGACCCACGCACGGTGCCGCACACTTGCCGATATCACCGAGCAAACAGGGCCTGTCGTCTCGTCGTGCCTTGGCGAAGGTCGACTTCTCGCAGGAGCGGACGGGATAGACCGACAACAACAAATCGAGCGTCTCGCGAACAGCCCAGGACTTCGTGAACGGTCCGAAATAGTTCGTGCCGTCCTTGACGCGTGTCCGTGCGAGGAATGCCCGCGGGTATTCCTCGCCCATCGATACTGCAAGGTAGGGGTAACCCTTGTCGTCGCGGAACTGAATGTTGAATGGCGGACGGAATTCTTTGATCCAGGTGAATTCAAGATGCAAGGCTTCGAGTTCGCTGCCCACCACCGTCCAGTCGACACGTCGGGCGGTTTTCACCATCCGCGCCGTTCTCTCCATCAACCCGGCGGGGTTGTGAAAATAGGTCGACAGTCGGTTCCGAAGCACCTTCGCTTTACCGACATAGAGAATCCGATTGTTGTCGTCGTAGAAGCGATACACACCGGGGTCGGTCGGTATCGACCGAGGCTCCGGGTGCCAAGCGGTGCTCATTTCAGGATTTCCGCCAGGAAGGTGCCGGTGTGTGAATGTTTTACTCGTGCAATCTGTTCGGGCGTGCCCGTCGCGATGACTCGACCACCACGGTCTCCGCCTTCTGGTCCAAGGTAGATGACGTGGTCCGCCGAACGAATGACATCCAGATTGTGTTCGATGACGATAACCGTGTTTCCCTTGTCGACGAGTGAGTGAAGGACCGCAAGTAGGCGACGCACATCTTCGAAATGAAGTCCCGTTGTCGGTTCGTCGAGAACATAAACGGTCCGCCCGGTGGATCGTCGCTGAAGCTCCGTGGAAAGCTTGACGCGTTGTGCCTCACCACCCGAGAGGGTGGTGGCGGATTGACCGAGTCGGACGTATCCGAGCCCGACATCACAGAGCGTTTTCATGAAACGGTGAATCGACGTGATCGGCTCAAAGAATTTCTCGGCCACTTCAATCGGCATGTTCAGAACTTCAGAGATGTTCTTCCCCTTATAACGAACGGTCAAGGTTTCGCGGTTGTACCGCTGACCATGGCATTCCTCGCACTCGACGTATACGTCGGGGAGAAAGTTCATTTCAATCTTGATTGTGCCGTCACCTGAACAGTTTTCGCAGCGACCACCCTTGACGTTGAAGGAAAAGCGGCCGGGACCATACCCGCGTTCCTTTGCTTCGATTGTCTCGGCGAATAGGGTTCGAATCTTGTCAAAAACACCCGTGTAGGTGGCAGGGTTTGACCGCGGGGTTCGACCGATTGGCGCCTGGTCGACGTGAATCACCTTGTCGAGGTGGTCTAGTCCCGAAATCGACTTGTGGCGGCCGGGCGTCTGCTTGGCGCCGTTGAGGCGGTTCGCCATGACCTTATAGAGGATGTCGTTGACAAGGGAACTTTTCCCTGACCCCGAGACACCGGTTACCGCGACAAAGACGCCCAACGGGAAGTCGACGTCGACGTCGACAAGGTTGTTTGCGGTTGCACCGTGGACAGTTACGATTCGATCCGATGACCACGCCCGTCGCTCAACTCTGTCAGAAACCTTTTCGCGGCCGGCGAGGAACGCGGCCGTGTGCGAATTCTTCTCTTTGAGCAGGTTCGTCAGCGAACCGGAATGCACGACCTCGCCCCCGTGTTCGCCCGCCCCCGGTCCGATATCGACGATCCAGTCGGCGGCGTGAATGGTGTCCTCGTCGTGTTCGACGACTACCAGCGTATTTCCGATGTCCCGCAAACGAATCAAGGTTTCGATGAGTCGGCGATTGTCGCGCTGGTGGAGGCCGATGGACGGCTCGTCGAGCACATAGAGGACTCCGGTCAGTCCCGCTCCGATTTGGGTCGCGAGGCGAATTCGCTGAGCTTCACCACCCGAGAGGGTTGCCGCCGCTCGAGACATCGTGAGGTAGCTCAATCCAACGTGAAGGAGGAAATCCAAGCGGGCAGTGATCTCGCGTAGCACAGCGGCAGCAACCTGCGCATCGCGATCGGACAGCGTCAGGGTGGTCATGAAGTCGTGAGCGGCCTGCAGAGAAAGGCTACACACCTCTGAAATCGACTTGTCGTTGACCGTGACAGCGAGAACTGCGGGCGCGAGGCGCTGTCCCTGACACCCCTCACAGGGCACCGTGCGATGGAATGCACCATATCGTTCTTTCGTAAACTCCGCTTCGGTTTCAGAATATTTCCGCTCGACATACGTGAGCACGCCCTCGAAACCGCGAGACATCGAGACCTTGCGTCCGTAGCGGTTACGCCACTTGATGACGACCTCGTGATTGTTCCCGAAGAGAACGGCGTTCTGTACCTCTTCTCCAAGGTCTTTCCATGGCGTGTCGAGGCTGAAGTCGAGGTCAGCAGCGAGGCCCTCGGCGAGACGCTCAAAATAGGGGTAAATCAGTTCCTTGCCGCCGGGTTTCCAGGGCAGGACGACGCCCTGACGAATCGACATCTCGTGATCGTCGAGAACTAGTTCGACGTCCGCCATGGACTGAACCCCAATGCCGTGACACGTCACACACGCCCCAAACGGCGCGTTGAACGAGAAGGTTCTCGGCTCGATTTCCGTGAGCGTCAGAACGTGTTGATTGGGACACGAGAGCTTTTCGCTAAAGGTGCGGTCCTCGTTAGTGTCAACGAAGTTCGCGACGAGAACACCCTGGCCCAGTTTTAACGCGGTCTCGACAGAGTCGTTGAGCCGAGAAACGTCACCCCCTGCAGTGAGCCGGTCGACGACGACGGAAATGTCGTGTTTCACCTGCTTCTTGAGCGGCGGAGGCTCTGACAACTGAATGACTTCGCCGTCCACGAGAGCCCGCGCATAACCCTGCCCCAACAAATCGGCAAAGACTTCGACGAACTCCCCCTTTCGCCCCTGGACGATTGGCGCGAGAATCTGAAACCGGGTTTCGGAGGGTAGTTCAGAAAGCTGATCGGCGATTTGCTGTGCCGATTGACGTTGAATCGCCTGGCCACACTCGGGGCAGTGCGGAACACCCACGCGGGCCCACAGCAGGCGCATGTAATCGTAGATTTCTGTGATGGTTCCCACGGTCGAACGTGGGTTCCGATTCGTTGATTTCTGGTCGATGGAAACAGCCGGAGACAAGCCGTCAATGAAGTCGACGTCGGGTCGGTCGACTTGTCCGAGGAATTGCCGCGCATACGACGACAGTGATTCGATATAGCGTCGTTGGCCCTCGGCGAATAACGTATCGAATGCGAGAGACGACTTCCCTGAGCCACTAAGCCCCGTGAAAACTACGAGCGAGTCACGTGGAATTGTCAGGTCGACGTTTTTGAGATTGTGGACTCGCGCGCCCTTGATGCTGATGACGTTTTTACCAGAGATGGGCGTTATAGACACAAGTCAATCCTAAGGTTTACCGAGTTCGCGGGCGGATCGCACCTGCTTCTTGAGGTCGTGAATTTCGTCTCGAAGACGAGCGGCGAGTTCAAACTTGAGTTCTTCGGCCGCGGCAATCATTTGTTCGGTCAATTTGTCGATGACGACCTCGATATCGTCGTCAAGATCGGCGAGCCCCTCCGTGTCGTACACCTCGCGCGCGAGCGTTTCGGTGATGTCCGCAATTCTCTTCCGAATCGGTGTCGGGTCGATACCGTGCTCGAGGTTATACGCCACTTGGGTTTCGCGACGGCGGTTTGTCTCGTCGATTGCCTGCTTCATCGCGTCAGTCTCGCGATCTGCGTACAGGTGCACCTCGCCGGATACGTTTCGCGCCGCGCGTCCAATCGTCTGAATGAGCGAGGTCGCACTGCGCAAAAAGCCCTGTTTGTCAGCGTCGAACACCGCGACCAGAGATACCTCTGGCAGGTCCAGTCCCTCGCGCAACAGGTTGATACCGACCAACACATCAAATCGCCCGGCGCGGAGCTCGGTGAGCAGTTCGACTCGACGAAGCGTGTCCACGTCAGAGTGAAGATATTCAACTTTGACACCCATCCCGCGCAGGTAGTCGGTGAGGTCCTCGGCCATCTTCTTTGTGAGCGTTGTGATGAGAACGCGTTCGTCTTTCGCTACTCGTTGCCGAATGCTCTCGAGCACATCATCGACCTGCCCCTTCGTCGGCTTGACGATGACCTTAGGGTCGATGAGGCCGGTCGGACGGATGATTTGTTCGACGACACTGTCGACGACGCCCATCTCGTACTTCCCCGGAGTTGCCGACAGGTAAACCTTTTGACCAACTCGGCCCAGGAACTCTGGCCACTTGAGTGGTCGATTGTCGAGCGCGCTGGGAAGGCGGAATCCGTGCTCAACGAGAGTTCGCTTTCGAGACGCGTCACCTTCGTACATTGCACCGATCTGGGGAACGGTGACGTGGGACTCGTCAATAATCACGACGAAATCATCGGGGAAATAGTCGATGAGCGTGTGCGACGGTTCCCCTGGCTTTCGACCATCCATGTGCATCGAATAGTTTTCGATCCCACTGCAGAATCCAATCTGTTCCATCATCTCGAGGTCGTAGGTTGTGCGCATTCGCAGGCGCTGCGCTTCGAGAAGCTTGTTTTGACCTTCGAGCACAGCCAGGCGATCTGCCAGTTCCGCTTTGATGTCCGTGATGGCACGTCTCATTGTCTGGGTGCTCGCCGTGTAGTGCGAGGCCGGGAAAATGCTTACCGAATCCATGGTCTTGATTACTTCACCCGTGAGAGGGTGCAATTGGTAGAGCGCCTCGATTTCGTCGCCGAACATCTCGATTCGCACCGCCAACTCTTCGTATTGCGGAATGATCTCGATTGTGTCGCCACGGACGCGAAACTTGCCACGACTGAAGTCGATGTCGTTGCGCTCGTATTGCATTCCGACAAACCTGCGCACGATCTCAGTGCGACTGATTGTCTGACCGACCTGCAGGGCCAGCATGGCATCGAGGTATTCCTCGGATGAACCGAGTCCGTAAATGCAGGACACGGTGGACACGACTATGACGTCACGGCGTGATAACAGCGCATTGGTCGTCGAGTGGCGCAGTCGTTCGACCTCTTCGTTGATCGCAGTGTCTTTTTCGATGAACGTGTCAGTTTGAGGAACGTAGGCCTCTGGTTGGTAGTAGTCGTAATACGAGACGAAATACTCGACCGCATTTTCGGGCATGAGTTCGCGGAACTCGGTGGCGAGCTGGGCGGCGAGTGTCTTGTTGTGAACAAGAACGAGTGCAGGCCGCTGGATCGCCTCAATCAGCCACGCGGTCGTGGCCGATTTCCCGGTTCCGGTTGCGCCGAGCAGAACGACATCGGTCTCGCCGGCATTTATCCGCGCCGCCAGTTCAGCGATCGCTTTCGGCTGGTCTCCGCTCGGCGTGTAGTCGCTGATGACCTTGAACGGTCGAACGGCGCGAGTCGGTTCCATGTATCCAGACTAAGCGCGATACGCGGCGGAAAGTTCGGCCCACAGCTCGTCTGTTTGAACAATCGTGGCCTCTAGAGACCCGCTCGTATCGATTGTCCAGTCGGCAATCGCGACGCGGTCTTCTTCGCTCGCTTGTGCGTTGATTCGGGACAAGGCCGCCTCACTCGACATGCCCCTCAGCAGCACGAGACGATCGTGTCGAATCTGCGGATCGCAGGTCAACACGATTACCGAATCAAATTCGTCGACTCGATTCGTCTCGACGAGCAGGGGAATGTCGTAGATGACAATCGCCCGTGGGTCAACAAGCAGGATCTCGTTGACTCGACGTGCAAATTCGACACCGATAGCAGGATGAACGATTGCCTCGAGGTCGCCACGAGCGAGCGCGTCGTCGAAAACGATACGCCCCAAAGCCGCTCGGTCAAGTTCGCCGTCGCTGTCGATGACACCAAGACCGAATCGCCTTTCTATCGCGGCAAGTGTCGGCGACCCTGCCTGTTGGGACTGCCGGACGAGCTCGTCGGCAGAGATGACGTGTGCTCCCAATGCTGAAAGGCGACGCGAAACGGTGGATTTTCCGGACGCGATTCCTCCGGTCAACGCAATGATGGGCACCCACTCAGAGTAACGAAAAGGGGTGGCCGTTTCCGACCACCCCTTGCCGATGTTCGTTGCTACTCGGCGGTTTCGCCCGCGAGCTTGTCGCGAAGAGCGATGAGCGCTTCGTCCTCAGCCAATGCGCCGGGAGCTTCCGGCTCTGCAGCCGATGTTCCGGCCGTCGCGTCAGCCGGGGGTCCCTCAGGGAACGCTTCGGCTTCCGCGTTCATGCGGATGACCTGAACCTTGTGGGCTTCCCAACGCGCCTGAGCAGCGCTGTAATCGTGTTCCCACTTGGTGCGTGACTCGTCGTGTCCGTCTTTCCACTCACCCGTCGCCGGGTCGAAGCCCTCAGGGTAGCGGTATGCGCCGGTCTCGTCGTAATCGGTGGGCATTCCGTAAAGCGCAGGGTCAAACTCTGTGCTCTCTGGGTCTACGCCCTCGTTGGCCTGCTTGAGCGAGAGCGAGATGCGACGACGCTCGAGGTCGATGTCGATGATCTTGACGAAAACGTCGTCACCGACGGCAACTGCTTGCTCGGCAAGCTCGATGTGACGAGTTGAGAGCTCTGAGATGTGAACGAGGCCCTCAATGCCGTCCGCAACGCGCACGAAGGCACCGAACTGAACGAGCTTGGTGACCTTGCCGGGAGCGATTTCGCCAATGGCGTGTTCGCGAGCGAACACCTGCCACGGATCTTCTTGGGTTGCCTTAAGCGAGAGCGAAATGCGTTCGCGGTCCTCTTCGATTTCGAGAACCTCGACCGTGACCTCTTGACCGATTTCGACAACCTCGGAGGCGTGTTCAATGTGCTTCCACGACAGTTCAGAGACGTGAATCAGACCATCGACACCACCGAGGTCAACGAATGCGCCGAAGTTCACGATGGACGAGATGACACCCTTACGAATCTGGCCCTTCTGGATGTTTACAAGAATCTGGCTGCGGCTCTCAGACTGCGTCTGCTCGAGCAGAGCGCGGCGCGAAAGAACAACGTTGTTGCGGTTCTTGTCGAGTTCGAGAATCTTGGCTTCGATCTCTTGACCGAGATACGGAGTGAGGTCGCGGACCCGGCGAAGCTCAATGAGCGACGCGGGAAGGAAGCCACGAAGACCGATGTCGACGATGACACCACCCTTGACGACCTCGATGACGGTACCGGTGACGATGCCGTCGGCTTCCTTGACCTTTTCGACGTCTCCCCATGCACGCTCGTACTGCGCGCGCTTCTTGGAGAGGATGAGGCGGCCTTCTTTGTCTTCCTTCTGTAGAACGAGGGCCTCGACCACATCGCCGACCTTGACAACCTCGTCGGGGTTGACGTCGTGCTTGATGGAAAGTTCACGGATGGGGATTACGCCCTCCGTCTTGTAGCCGACATCGAGGAGAACCTCGTCACGGTCGACCTTGACGACGGTACCTTCGATAAGGTCCCCGTCGTTGAAGAACTTCAGCGTCTTTTCAACTTCGGCGAGGAAATCCTCGGCTGACCCGATGTCATTAATCGCGACCTGCTTGGTCTGGATGGTTGTCATGTGTTTAGGTGCTCCAGTGGGGCATAAATAATGCCCACGCAAATCTCTTCACGCGGGCGGCGGACAGGGATGTGCTGCCGGACGGCAACACTCAAGTCTAACGCCCGCAATCGCGGGTTCGCAACCGCTACAAGTCCCCCAACACCGCGGTGCGAAGGGTGTCGAGACCCGTCCCACCGATATCCAGAGCACGTTTGTGCCATGCAGACAGTGAGAACGACGAACCCTCACGACGCTCGGATTCCGCTCGAAGATCCTCCCAGATGCGCTGACCGATCTTGTAGGACGGAGCCTGTCCTGGCCAACCGAGATAACGATTAACCTCGAATCGAACGAATTCGTCTTCCATGAGAACGTTGTCGCGCATGAATTCGTAGGCGAAATCCGCATCCCACGTTCCATTGCCGTCTGGTCGCTTCTTGCCAAGGTGCACACCAATGTCGAGCACGACACGTGCAGCGCGCATCCGTTGGCCGTCGAGCATGCCGAATCGGTCGCCGTCGTCGTCGAGATAGCCGAGTTCGGCCATCAGCCGTTCGGCATAGAGCGCCCAACCCTCTGCGTGACCGGACGATCCAGCCAGTTGCCGGAGCCACGTGTTCAGTTCGGCAGAGTTGTAGACCGCTTGGGCAATTTGTAGGTGGTGCCCTGGCACGCCCTCGTGATAAACAGTCGTCGTTTCACGCCACGTGTCGAACTCGGTCACTCCCTCGGGCACGCTCCACCACATTCGGCCTGCTCGCGCGAAGTCATCGGAGGGGCCGGTGTAATATATGCCTCCCTCTTTTGTCGGTGCGATGTGGCATTCGAGCTTTCGCATCGGTTCCGCGATGTCGAAGTGTTCCTTGCCTAGTTCACGCACGGCGGTGTCCGAGAGTTGTTGCATCCACGCTTGTAACGCCTCTGTGCCATGAATTTTGCGGGCAGGATCATTGTCAAGTGCTGCGACGGCGTCGGCGACAGAGCCGCCCGATATGCGCTTCGCAATAGCTTCCTGCTCTGTCCTCATTCGGTTGAGCTCGTCGATACCCCACTCGTATGTTTCATCCAGATCGACCGTCGCGCCGAGAAAGTAGCGTGAATGCAGGCCGTAAATCTCGCGACCTACCCCGTCGTGTTCGTGGGAA
>Ga0114963_10002367_pt1 | contig 12940 bp, 10 predicted proteins | sample C_131016_EF_Meta_FD_87019 | JGI IMG/M metagenome (GOLD analysis project Ga0114963, IMG submission 87019) | Freshwater microbial communities from Lake Croche, Canada to study carbon cycling - C_131016_EF_MetaG | ecosystem: Environmental > Aquatic > Freshwater > Lake | place: Lake Croche, Canada...
GCAAATATAGGCGACCATGACGGCAATGCTGCCAGTTCTTACGGTGCCGGCGGCGGCGGTGCGGCAGAGGAAAACGGTGTCGACGTAGCCGGTGGCAACGGCTATCAAGGTCTTGTCACCATGTCTTTCCCTTCTTCTATAACTCCAGCTAGTACAACTGGCTCGCCAACCATACTCACCAACGGCGGTTATAAATACTATTTCTGGACAGGCGGCGGTTCAATAACTTTCTGAGGTAAAAATGGCATATTTTGCTCAACTCGATGAGAACAACACTGTTGTTAACGTCTTAGTAATAAATGACGACGATTGCCAAATTGACGGCGTTCGTTCAGAAGAAGCCGGAATAGCGTTTTGTAAAACGCTGTATGGTCAAGACACAAATTGGAAAGAAACAACACCCGACAGAAAATTTAGAAAACGTCCCGCTGGCCCCGGATACACGTATCGTGAAGACCTTGATGCGTTTGTTGCACCGAACCCGTATCCGTCGTGGACGTTCAATGCAGACACGGTCTCGTGGGAACCGCCGACTCCCCACCCGAGAGACGGCAAGCTGTACCTCTGGGATGAAAACCAGTTGCAATGGATTGAACGCGTTTAAGGCAAACTTACTTAGGAGCAGACATGGACCCAATTACGATTCTTGCTTCGCTAGGCCCACTTGCTGTAGACCTTGGTAAATCGCTGATTAACCGCTTCATTGCGCCAGACCAGTTTAAACCTGCAACGATTGAGCAGTATGCCAAGATGAAGGAAATCGACCTTGAGATGTTCAAGGCGATGAATGAAGCTGGCGGGGCTAACCCATCCTATCCGTGGGTTGAGGCGGTAGTACGTTTAATGCGTCCGTCTGTAGCGGTTCTTGTGCTTGGCACTTGGGCGTACATGACCATGTCTAGTATTTCTAACCCGGCCGTTGATAACTTTGCCGCCGCCATTGGGTTCTACCTGTTTGGCGACCGTACATTGTTCTACTCGCGGAAAGCTAAATGATTGCATCCAGAAGCATTGATGACCTACTGCCTGTAGTTAAAGAAAAGGTTAAAAAGTTTGTTGCGCTTTGTAAGGGTGAGGGTATCGAGCTTCTTATTACATCAACGTATCGGGACCATGAAAGCCAAAACGCGCTGTACGCTCAGGGTAGAACCGAACCGGGCAGGGTTGTTACTAACGCCAAAGGCGGACAGTCTTTTCATAACTATCGCTGCGCTGTAGATGTCGTACCGCTTGTAAACGGCAAACCTGATTGGGATGGTACCCACCCTATTTGGGCAAAAATTGGAAACTACGGTAAATTGGCCGGGCTGGAATGGGCGGGTGAATGGACAAGATTTAAAGAACTAGCGCACTTCCAATACACTGGTGGGTTGACTCTAGCCGACCTACGTGCTGGTAAAGAGGTTAAATAATGCCATTACAGAAACTTATTTTTAAACCGGGTATTAACCGCGACCAAACAGACTACTCATCTGAAGGTGGTTGGTACGATTGCGACAAAATTAGGTTTCGTTCTGGGTTTCCAGAAAAAATTGGTGGTTGGACGGTAAGTAATTACACATCGTATCTTGGGGCTTGCCGTTCTTTGCTGCCGTATGTTGTAGATAATTCAACCCCATTAACTGCACTTGGCACTAGCAAGAAGATTTATATTCAGCAGGGTACTACTCTATATGACATTACCCCTGCCCGTGTCACTTATACGCATTCAACATCGCCGTCAACAGATAACTGTTTCACAACTGGAACACTTGGTTCAACGACAGTAACCGTAACTATAACTGGACACGGTCTGGCTGTTGGAGATTATGTTGGTTTTGTGGGCGCAGTAGGATTTGCTGGTATACCGTCTGGGGATTTAAATACTGGATTTCAAGTATTAAGCACGCCAACTGCTAATACATTTACTATCCAAGTTGCAACTGCCTGTACATCAGCGTCTACTACTGGCGGTGGTACTGCTATTACTTATTATGCTTATATTTATCCCGGTAATGATAGCGTTACCAAAGGTCTTTATTGGGGCACTGGCACTTGGGGTCGGGGCACTTGGGGTTCTAGTGGAACTCCTGCTATTAATTTGCCAGCAAGATTTATTTCCGAAGACCAGCAGTTAAACATACTGTATTTTGTTGTGCGCGATGCTACTGGTGCAGAGCTATATGGTTCTGGCACAAACCCTAATTTGTTTTATTGGGCATATGACAGTGCGTACACTACTCGCGCAATTAACATGATTGACTATCCGGGGCTTACTACACCACAAAAGGACGCTATCCCCCGACAAACCGGACAAATTCTTTTCGCCCCTAGCGGGCATTTACTTGCCTTAGGCTGTACTCAATATCTAACTGGAACTTATGACTCGCTATTAATTCGTTGGTCTAACGTAAGCGCCAGTGATGGCCCGCAACCTTGGATTTGGAACCCCACAACCACAAACAATGCGGGTGATTTGCGGGTTCAAGCTGGTACACGGATTTTATGTGGTGTTAGGTCCAGACAAGAAATTCTTATTTTCACAGACTTTTCGCTTAATTCCCTGCAGTTTACTGGTACCAGCGAAGTATTTGCGCTTCAAGAGCTAGATAACAATATCAGCATTATGGGTCCGGGCGCAGTAACTGTTGTTAATAACGCTGCATATTGGATGGGCGTGGACCGGTTCTATATTTATACTGGTCGTGTTGATACACTGCCTTGCACTTTGCGGCAATACATTTTCCAAGACATCAATCAAGACCTATCGTCTCTTTTCTTCGCTGGTGGTAATGCTGAATACAACGAAATCATTTGGTTCTACGCTAGCGCAAATTCTAACGAAATTGACAGATACGTTATTTACAACTATTTAGAACAGATTTGGTATTTTGGCACGTTGAATAGAACCGCATGGACTGACGCTGGATATGTGGTTAACCCAATTGCCGCTGGGGGTGGGTGGTTGTATCAACATGAAGATGGTATTAACGATGGGCAACCACAAGGCGCAAGCCCGTTGCCGATAGATGCCTATATCCAATCAGCCGATTTTGACGTTGGTGATGGCGACAAATTTATGCTCCTACGCCGAGTTATTCCGGACATTAACTTTACCAACTCTACTTCGGGTGGCACTGCCACTGCGTATATAACTGTTGGGGTTCGTAACTTTCCTGGGGCTTCTAGTTCTACGACAAACCAAGAAGGCCAAACTACTTCTCAAAACGTAGTAACTACAACGGCTGTGTTTGACCAATACACCAACCAAGTGTTTATCCGTGCGCGTGGCCGTCAGATGAACTTTAGAATTGAGTCAAATACTCTTGGCACTCAGTGGCAGTTGGGTATGCCGCGTATTGATGCTCGTGAAGATGGCTCTCGCGGCGGGAGTTTTTAACAATGGCAATGATTTTATTTAGGGCGCCAGCTCTACCCCTACCAGAAGATAAATATAACCGAGTACAGCAAAACCAGTACATGAGAGCGTTGGCGCTTTATTTCCAACGCCTAGATTCAACAACTCCGCTGCAGGCGGATTATTTTTTAGCACAGCAGGTTAACGGCACAACAGGCTATTTCAAAGGCCGGGGCGACCAACTAATTAACCCATACGGCGCGTGGAAAAGTTTAGTAACCCAGACTGCTACCGCTAATACGGCTACAGCAGTTGCTTTGGAAGTTGTGGATTACGAAAACTCCACATCAATTGCTTCGTCTTCACGGATGACCGTGACTTACCCGGGGCTATATAACCTTCAATGGTCTGCTCAAATTCTTAACTCTGATTCTGTGGCGCGAAGCCTTAGCGTTTGGTTGAAAAAGAATAACGCTGATGTAGCTGGTTCCACGAGGAACACTTTAGTACAGGTTGGACAGGCAAATGGTGCGTGGAATTATTACATTCAATTAGCCGAGAACGATTATGTTGAACTTTATTGGTCTACCAATAACGCATTGGTAACGCTGCAAACATACGCTGCACAAACAACACCAACTCGCCCAACTACGGCGTCAGTGATTGCCACGCTTTCTTTTGTATCGGCGGTACCATAAGTACTAGCAAAAGCCAACCTAATACTGGATAATACGGCCATGAACCAAAACTACCAAATGCAACCTGTAGCTAGTGGCCTTGCCGGTCTTGGACGCGGCGGCGATTCCATGCTTGTTCACATGCAACCCCGTGAGGTTGCTGGCCTTCAGTCTTTGGCTATGGCGCATGGTGGCTCACTGACTATTAACCCGCATACCGGCCTACCTGAAGCTGGCTTTCTTGGCGACATTCTTGGAATTGTAGCGCCTATTGCGTTAGGTACGTTCCTCGGTCCCGGCGCGTTTGGTATTACTGGCCTTGGCATGACTGGACTTGAAGCTGGTCTTGCTACCGGTGCGCTTGGCTGGGCATTAACAGGTGACCCGCTTAAAGGACTAAGTGCTGGCTTGGGCGCCGCAACTGGGGTTGGCCTTGGAAATAGTGTGGCCGAAGCAGGTATTACTAAAGCAGCAACATCTTCTGCGCTACCAGAAACGTTGATGGATACGGCAAAGAGCCTCACTCCGGTTGAAGCAGTGTCGTCTTCAATGATTACTAACCCGGGGTCAGCTTTATCCGCCGTGTCTGGGGCAAACCCTGCCCTGTCTTCTTCAGTTCTTAACCCCTCTACGGCATCTGCGTTTGGTGTCCCTAATGCTGCTGCGCAGCCGCTTACTACTACTGCAGCTTATGGTATGCCTAGTGCAAATCAGTTAGCCGCTGGTATTACTAACACAGCCGGAAAAAGTGCAATTGATTTAGCGGCAACTCAAGTCGCCGAAAGCGCACCGTCGTTTAGTCAAGGTGTCAAAAACATCATGGCTGACCCTTGGAAGTTTATTAAAAATAATCCGGGGACTGCTGCAGGCGTGGCACTGCCATTCCTTGGGGCAAAAGGTCCAGCTAAAATTCCCACAGCCAAAGAAGAAAAGTCAGATTACAAAGGTCCGTACAAGTTAGTGCGGGATGTTAGCTTTCCGACTGACCGTGACCCTAATGATTCTTCTGAGTATATGTACTTTAAGAATCCACGTATTTTAACTGCTGGTGAATACGCTGCTGGCGGGCAAGTAGATACATACAATCCGGATAACCCCGGAGCCGCTACCAACCTTAGCCGTGACGGATATGGCCTTGCGTCGTTCAAAATGCAAAACCCTGACCCGCAACCATTTCAAATTGCACAACAGCCATCGCCTATGACTTACGCACGAGGTGGTTATCTTGATGGTCCGGGCGATGGTATGAGCGACTCTATTCCCGCAACTATTGCTGGTAGACAACCGGCCCGTTTAGCTGATGGTGAATTTGTTGTGCCTGCAGATGTGGTGTCGCATCTTGGTAATGGTTCTACTAAGGCTGGTGCCCAGCGTCTTTACGCAATGATGGACAAGGTACGCAAAGCTCGCACGGGGAACACCAAACAAGGTCGCCAAATCAACCCGCATAAGTTTCTTCCAGCGTAATGGAAATCCAAATTAGTACTCTTTGGATTGAGCGGTTGCTTAAAAAACCGTTTCATAAGTATTGTTTGATTGGGGATAAAAAATTTTATGACCCCTATCTTGTACCAGTAGCAAAAGATTTAGAAAATAATTTTGGTGAAATACAAGAAGAATTGAAGGTGCTATTGCAGCGCTATGATGGGTTTGCCCCGTTTCAATCTATTTCGCCAGACCAGATATACATATCCAACGATGATAAGTGGCGCATGTTTTTCTTTAAAGCGGCTGGTGTAAACTTTAAACAAAATCAAAAACTTGCCCCCAAAACAATTAGTATCCTTAACAAGCATAAAAATGTTATTTCAGCGTATGTATCCGTACTAGGTCCGCATAAAGTATTAATGCCGCATGAAGGTCCGTGGTCTGGTATTTTGCGGATGCACCTTGGCGTAGTAGTGCCGGGTAATAAAGATTGTGTGCTAGTAAATGGCGGGGAAGAATATTATTGGGAAGAAGGTAAGACTGTTTTGTTCGACGATACATACGAACATATAGCTGTAAACCGTACTGACCAAATTCGGGCCGTATTATTTTTAGACATCATGCGCCCCCTACCCCAGCCGTGGAAGTTTATTAACTGGGCTATTCTTAAACTATCTATATTATTCCCGTATGTTTGGGTGCCTTACTTTAGACACAAGCAATGGGAGAAAAAATTCTACGGGGAAAACCAATGCAGATTTCGCTTGTTCCGGCCCAGTACATGGACTTCTGCTGGCCAAAAGTTGAAAAGTATTTAGATGGTGCTGCTAGATACACATATGGGCGCTTTAGTGTAGCCCACATCAAAGACTGTATTACAGATTATGACCATCATCTTTGGGTAGCATATGATGGAGAAGATTTTTACGGCGCAGTGGTGACCCAATTTTTGCATTACCCGGGAAAAAAGATGTTAGCTATGCACTTTGCCGGTGGGGTTAAGTTGGTAGATTGGAAAGAGCCGATGCTCTCAACACTACAAAAAGTGGCTAGAGATTCTTATTGCGCAGGAATAGAGGTGACAGGACGCGCAGGTTGGCTTAAAATCTTTAAAAATGATGGGATTAAACAAAATTTTGTAACATTTGAGTTGCCGGTAGCGCAACCGGAGGAATAAAAAATGGGAAAAGGTTCTAAGGCTCCTAGTAGCCAGACCGTAACACAAACTAATATCCCCAAGTATCTTGAACCCTACGTTAAAGACGTAGCTGAACGCGCGCAGGCCGCGTCTAATCAAGATTACGTTCCATATTCCGGCCAACGCATTGCTGGCTTTACTGACCAGCAAAGAAATCTGCAGAATCAAATTGCAAACATGCAGACTCCGGGGCAGTTTGCTCAAGCAACCCAAGGCGCTCAGGCTGGCATGGGGATGGGGTACGCCGCCGGTTTAGCCGGTCTGAATCAAGCTTTTGGATACCAGCCGGGGCAGTTTAGGGCCGACCAAGTACAGTCGCCTGAGCTTCAGTATTTCCAAATGAACCAACCGGGTGATGTTCGCAGCCAAAGATTGCGAAATTATTCTATGCAGGGAGCGCAGGGTTCGTATAACCCCAACCTGCAAAACTATCAAATGCAGCGGCCTGAGGATGTTCAAGCCCAACAACTGCAAAATTATTCTATGCAGGGGGCGCAAGACAATACTAACTACATGGCGCAGCTTGAGAAGTACCAGATGCAAAGCCCCCAGCAGGTAGCTGCTGAACGAGCTGCGTCTAGTGAATTTGGCGGAGCAGATGCATCGAAGTATATGTCGCCGTTTCAACAGCAAGTTTCGGATATTGCAGCTCGTGAAGTTCAACGTCGCGCTGATATTGATAAAAGCCAAGGCGCTATGTCGTCTATTGGGCGGGGCACGTTTGGCGGGTCTAGGCAAGCACTTCTTCAAGCAGAAGCTGACCGCAACACACAACAACAGATTGGCGATATTTACGCCAAGGGCCAGCAGTCTGCGTACGAAAATGCCCAGTCCCAGTTTGAGCGCGACCAAGCTCGCCGTATGGCAGCACAGCAACTTAATGTTCAGTCGGGGCTTCAAGCTGGATTAGCCAACCAACAAGCCGGTCTTACTGCAGGTCAAGCAAACCTTAATGCGCTTCTTGGTGTGCAGAGCCTAGGCACTACCTCTAATTTGCAAAACCGCTTGGCCAATCTCAGCAATGAACAACAAGCAAACGTACAGAATCTTGCGTCTCAACTGCAGACCCAAGGGCTTTCATCACAACAAGCATTACAGGCGGCGCTTGCTAATCAACAAGCCGGTCTATCCACCAACCAACAGAACCTTGCCGCTAATCTGCAAACACAACAACTTGGCACACAGACTGGCTTGCAGATGGCTTTGGCTAATCTCAGTAATGAACAGCAGGCTAATGTGCAGAACCTTGCGTCTCAACTGCAGACCCAAGGAGTGTCTTCGGACCAAGCGCTACGCGCCGCTCTTGCTAACCAGCAAACGGGTTTGACTACAAACCAACAAAACCTACAAGCAGCTCTGGGTGTGCAAAGTCTTGGAGCCAACCAAAACCTAACGGCACAGCAGCTTAATCAAGCAGCTAATCTGCAGGCACAACAAAATGCGGAACAAGCGAGACAATACGCCGCTGGACTTGGTAGTCAGATTGGCCTTGCTGGTATGCAACAGGGACTTGCCGGTTCACAACTGCTGGGTAACTTAGGCCTTAACCAACAAAACGCGGACATCGCCCGCTACGGCCTACAGACTTCCACTGCTGCTCAGCAACAAGCCTTAAACCAGCAGTACATGGATACACGCTATCAAGATTTTCTTAACCAACGCCAGTATCCGTGGGACCAGCTATACAACTATAGTGGCATCATCCGTGGCCTACCGCAGCAACCCGGACAAACATCTACGATGTATCAACAGCCGCCAAGTCTAGCCGCGCAGTTAATTGGTGGGGCTGGCTCGATTGCTACCGCAGCTAAAGCTCTTGGGGCCTTTGCCCGTGGCGGTGCGGTTAGAAATAAATATTCTGAAGGCTTGGCTGCTGTACGACTCAAAGAACTGGTGGGATAAATCATGAATCAAATTCAACTTTATGAACACCTTAAGTTTGCTCCCCAAGACGTATTGGTAAAGTACGCACAGAACCCTAGCGCAGAGGTCCCGCAGTTTTTGGCTATGGCGGCGTTGCAATTTCAAAAAGAAATGAAAGAAGGCGGTAACCAAGCTCAGCCTCCGCAGGGTACGGTAAAAGATGCCCTCATCCAGCAGGTTATGCAGGGTCAACCACAGCAACAACAAATGCCGCCCCCGCAGCAAACGCAATCCCAGCAGCCTGTAATGCACGCCGCCCACGGCGGCTTAGCTGAACTTCATGTACCCGACCACATGTTCCAAGAACACAATATGGCAGGCGGTGGTATCGTTGCATTTGATGGCGGCGGCGGTGTTAACGAAGAACAACTGCAAAGTAATTTAGACTTCTTAAACCAGCAATATGCGTCGTTACCTGCCGACAGCCCGCAAAAAGCGCAAATAGCCGCTGCTATTGACCAGATTGACCGCCAACTAAACGCGCAGGAAGATTCGGGCGTTGCCGCGCTTCCAACCAAAGCCCCCACCAAGGCTGAAGGCTACTCCGGCCTGAACCTACCTGCCCCTACGACAGGGCAGCAAGAAGCTATCTCACAAATAAATGCGCTTAATGCTGGTATTCCGGCATTGGTAAGAGCGGGTGAGATTTCTGAAGAAGACGGAAAGAAAATTAGAGAAGCTGCTATAAAAGAACGCCGTGATATTTTTGACCCTGTAGAAGCAGAAGTCTCGGGTATGCTTGCAGATACTAAAGCGCGCATTGATAAGCGGTATCAAAATTCAGAATTGTGGTCGGCGTTTAAAGGCTTTGCCAAAATGGCTAGCACTAAGTCCCCGCATTTAGGTACCGCGTTTGGTGAGGGCCTTAGCGAATTTGGTGACGCTTATGATAAGTCACAGGCTGCAGAAGAAGCAGCTCGTAATGCCTATACCTCAATGAACATGAATTACAAGTTGGCCGAAGCAGCACGAAAAGTCGGTGATTTGGACGCGGCCGATGCAAGGCTTAAAGACGCCAAGACTGATAAACGTGATATGGCTAAACTCAACATTCAAGCAGTTACTGCTCAAGGCAACCTTATTGGTGAGTCAGCAAAAGCTGCTCGCGGTATTACTGAAGAAAGGCTTAAGTTTTACACTGCGGTTACTGACCGGATTAAGGTTAACCAAGGCGACAAATTTGACCGCATGTTTGCAATTCTTAAGAAAGACCCTGCATCTAAAGGCTTGTCTGATTCCAGAATCGCCCTTGCAGCCGCTATGGCCTTAGAACCAAGTTCGTTTGCTGGTGGTAAAGCGGGTATTAACTTAGCAGGCGCAGGTCGGTCTACTAATGATTTACTGCTATCTGGTGGCTCACCAACCGCAGACCTTTACCGCTCGGCTGTAGCTAAAGCGGGCGCTGCTGATGCGGATAAAAAACCGGCAGTGGAAGGCGGGAAAGAAATAAAAGATACGAACGGCAAGACCATGACTCAAAAAGATTACTATACGTGGAAAGCCGAACAACTTAAGAATAAAGTTCTCGCTGAAGAAAGAGATAAATTTGGGGTAAATGAAGTGCAGGCCGGTGGTGGTTTTGCTAGACAAATGTTCACACCTTGGCTTGGCGGCGATGTAACCCAACAATCTGCTGGAACGGTACAGCAAATAGAGGAGGGGGGGCGTGTATATAAAGATGGTAAAATATACCAAAATAAAAATGGTAAGCTAGTTCCGGTTCTTTAAACAATAAAGGGGCGCTTATGCCTGTTGTATTTGTCCCCAAGCTGGGAAACGTGACGTTCCCAGATAATATGTCTACAGCGGATATTGTGTCCGCAATTGAAAAAGACATTCTGCCTAAGATTACTGAGCAAGAAAACATCCGTCAAAATATGGCTGATGTAGAGGCAGGCACGGCCCCTGAGCTAAAGGCCCCGCGCGGTCCCGAAGCTTCGCTGTCTTCTATTCTTTCTGGCCTTTCCACTGCTGCTGGAGAAGCAATTCCGGCAACTATTTCTGGTATCAAGAGTGCTTTTGGTGAAGCCGGTTCTGCCGTGGCTGAAAAACTTGGCGCTACTTCTGCCGTGGCTGAAAAACTTGGCGCCACTGAAACCGCAGCTAACCTCAAAAAATACGCAACTGAAACCGCAGCTAACCTCAAAGAATACGCAAAAACTCAACAGAAACGTGGTGCCCAAGCTGAGTTTAGAACTGACTTAGCGCGTCCGGAAATTGAAGACCCCACCCTCCGTGGCATTTACGGCGGCGCAGAAAGTCTAGTTAAAACCGCACCTGCTATTGCTGCAGGTGTAGCGGCGCTCCCTGCTGGGGCTACGGCTTTAGGTGCTAGTACTATCGCGGCTCTTGTAGGCGGCACGCAGGTTGCTGCTGAAGCTTTTAATAAATATATGAATCGGGGGGCCACTCCCGGAGAAGCTGCGTTGGGTGCTTTAGGTGAAGGCGGCACTGAAATTATTACCGAAAAACTTCCAATGGGTTTTTTGGTTTCTAAGTTTGGTAAAACTGGAGCAAAAGAATTTATTGCCGGGCTGTTAATTAGAGAACTTCCAAGTGAGCAAGTTGCTACGCTTGCTCAAGACGCAATTGATACTGCCATTGCTAATCCAGATAAAACATGGGCAGATTACTGGGCCGAACGACCTGCCGCAGCCTATCAAACATTAATTTCTACAGCCACTCAAGCGGGTTTAGTTAGCGCTGCCTCTAAAGCTACGCAATATGTAACTAAAAAATTATCCGCCCAACCGCAACAACCGCAGCAACCTCAAGAGCGAAAAGAACCGTTTGTTGGTGAGGAACCGCCACCAGCACCCAAACCTGCTGCAAAACCCGCCGCTAAGCCAGTAGAACCAGCCGCTCCTGAAGATGAGATTCTTACTCCGCAGACTATTGACTACGCAAAGATTGATGCTGACCTGCGGAAGAAAGGTTTGTTGCCTACCGAAGAATCGTCTGAAGATTTGGATGAGGATGAGATTAATGAACGGCTTAGACTATCTGCAGAACTGGAAAGCAAGCAGGAAGAAATAGACCCAGAAACGGGACTGCCGGTTTACACGCCAGCCCCGCGCGTCCGCAAGTTGGGCAAAACTCGTACTGAGTCTGAGCAAGTTAAGCTTGAACTTACCCAAGCAAAGCGAAACCTTAGCAAGTTTGAAGCGGAAGTTCGCGGCGTAGAGAGCTTGTTAGGAGAGGCTGACCCTACAAATGTTGAACGCGTTCAAGAGCTTAGAAACACTGTAGCCCAAGCCCAGCAACGATACGACGCCGTTGAAGAAAAAAACAAGGCTAAGCAAGAACAACAAGCTGCTGCTGAAGGTAAACCACCGCCGCCTGTTGGGCCAGTTGGCCCGTCAAATGACAAGCTTCTTGAAGACTTAGGCAAGTTAAAAGATGACCTATTAACTTCGTCCGGCAAACCGCCCATGCCGAATACTCCGGCACGGAAAAAATACGATGAAATTCAAAGTGCTTACGACGAAATAGAACAACTCAAAGCGCAAAACGAAGAAATTTCAGCGAGGCCCGGTGCAGACGTTGTCCGTTTAACGGACCTGCTGGGAAATAAATTATACGGCTCGTTAGAGAATCTACCTAAAGTTACAGTTAAAGAACTGTTTCAGAATTCGTTTGACGGTATTAAACCGCTTTTGGAATCGGGTGCCATTTCCGAAGGAAAAATTAATATTGGTGTTAACGAAGAAAATAGAACCATTGAAATGGTTGATAACGGCACGGGTATGGCGCCAAACATACTTGCCACTAAGTTTTTAGAAATTGCCGGTACTCAAAAAGAAACCGAAAGTGCGTCTGGTGGTTTGGGTATTGCGAAGATGCAGTTTTTGTTTGGTAATAAAAATATTAAAGTCATTACTGTCCGTGATGGAAAAGTAAGCACGCTAGAGACTACTGGGCCCGATTTAAAAAAAGCGCTTAGCAATCCGGGTGTTGCCCCCAAAATTACGGTCGAATCGTGGGATGAAGCTGTAGCTAAAAACAAACAACTACAAAATTTATTTCCAGACAATTCCGGCACGTACGTAAAAATTGGGGTTCCGGAAACATTTCATAATTTTGATACCGGTAAGGATGAGCCTATAGAACTTGATAATTGGGCGCATAGTTACCCCGCCCTGCGCACTAGCCCGTTATTTAGAAATGTTGATGTCAATTTTCATACGCTGCGCGATAAGGCTACTCTTTTTGGTGCTTTAACTGACCCCTCTAATAATTATTCATACTCAGAATCAATACCAGTAGGCAAGAACTTCCCTATTGATGAGCATTCACCCCTCACTACAGTTAAATTTGGTTGGGGTGACGCGGTTATGTATGTAACGCGAGAGCCGGAACAATATGAATGGAACCAAA
>Ga0114963_10002373_pt1 | contig 12928 bp, 11 predicted proteins | sample C_131016_EF_Meta_FD_87019 | JGI IMG/M metagenome (GOLD analysis project Ga0114963, IMG submission 87019) | Freshwater microbial communities from Lake Croche, Canada to study carbon cycling - C_131016_EF_MetaG | ecosystem: Environmental > Aquatic > Freshwater > Lake | place: Lake Croche, Canada...
GTCATTTCTTATGCAACGACTTATGCAATGGGCGTTGCGTTTATCAGTCATTTTGAGGCCGACGGGCGCTTACACGACTTCAATCCTGAGACAATCAGGCAATATCTTGCAGCACAGATTGACAAACGTAAACCTACACTTGATTCGAAAGCCAAGTCTGCATTTGTTTAAGCTCGGGCGGCGCGACTGGATTTTTATTCTTTTTACCTTTAAACCTTAAGATGCAAAATCCTATAAAAAGTGAACTTGTAAATTTCTTGACGAACTCAAGCCCAACGCAGTTGAGAAAAATGGGCGCTTTGTCAGGACTCGTGGGAATTATCAATACGCTATTGATTGGTGTGATCAATATTGCTGCAGCGGATGTCGCCAAAAATGAAACAGTGACACTAGAGTTTTTTGGCTATGCAATCTTGTTGACTATTTTTTTAGTGTGTACCAAAAAAGCGAACGAAGAGAATATTAAAAGCGCGAACGATTTTATTTACCGTTTCAAGATTCGCGTGATGAGTGACGCGTTTCGATCCAACTTGCTCAGGGTCGACAAAGTAGGACGGGACTATATTCTCGAAGTGTTGAGTCGTGACACTCAATTGGTGTCGCAATCGGTTAATTCTTTGTTGGCGGTGTTTCAGTCCTTCTCGACGGTATTTTTCTTAACGATTTATATGGCCACGGTTTCGATAACGGCCTGTTTGATTATTCTGTGTGCAGCCGTGACGGTTTTTGTGGTGGGTTGCTTTGAACTGATTAAGTTGACTGAGTCGATGAGGTCGGTATCCCGCAAAGAGGCGCAGGTGAACGAGCTCTATGGGTCGTTTTTAAGTGGGTACAAAGAAATCAAAATGAACTCGCGCCGTGCTCTGGATTTGACGCGCGATATGATTGCTGAATCCAAGGCGGTCACCAACGAAAAAACAGAACTGATCCAAAATATTACGCTGTTCTTTACGTACCTGCAGATGTTGATGTATGTCGTGGTTGGGCTGATGATTTTTGTCGTTCCGCTGTTTTCTTCCGATTTTTCTTCGCATGTGATGGTGGCTGCGACCACGGCTTTGTTTCTGGCAAGCTCGGTGTCGTCAACGATTGTCAATATTCCCAACCTGTCTATCGCAAACGTTGCTGCGAGAAATCTGCGTGAATTGGGTGAAAAACTATCGGTCGAGACGACTGAGCGCACGATTGCTGGGGTGACAGAGTATTCTGAGATTCGTACTCTGGCGTTAGAAGATATTACCTACGTGCACAGTAATGACGGGGCTAAGCGTCCGTTTACGCTGGGGCCCATCAGCTACGAGTTTGAGGCGGGTAAGATCTACTTTATTCGCGGTAACAACGGTTCTGGCAAAACAACCCTGATGCGCGTGATGCTCGGGTTGTATCAAGCTCAATCGGGTCGCCTGCTGGTCAATGGCGAACCCATCGCAGAGCCTACCAACTCAGCGTACCGCGACTTGTTTGCGGTCGTGTTCAGCGATTTCTTTTTGTTCAAAAAGTTATACGGAGTAGCTTCGATTAATGAAGCGGAGCTTGATGACTTGTTGGTCTTGTTTCAGATGCAAAATAAAGTCTCTGTTTCTGACGGTGTTTTTTCGGACCTGAATTTTTCGACAGGTCAGCGAAAGCGACTGGCGCTTCTTGTTGCCCTGTTAGAGAATAAAAAAATCATTGTTTTGGATGAATGGGCTGCTGACCAAGATCCAGAGTTCAGACAAGAGTTTTATCAGCAAATTATTCCGAAATTGCGCGAGCTCGGCAAGACCGTGATCGCGATTACACATGATGATCAGTACTACGAGTTGGCAGATCAGGTCATCTATATGGAAAACGGCCAGTCCATTCACGTAAAACATTAAGATTAAATCATGCTAAGTCGCTTATTAAAGATGTTCAAAAGAGTGCTGGGCTTTATTTTCTATCCGCTTACGTGGCTCGTGCGAACCGTTTCGAACTGGGTAGAGGGTAATTTTATTGGCATCACCTTTGTCTCGATCTTGCTGGTGCTTTCTGTCATCGTGCTTTGGAAACGAGTCGTCATTGTGATTCCGTCGGGCTCTGTGGGTGTGGTCTATCGGCCGCTCTTTGGCGGTATCGATATGGAACAGGTCTTGAATGAGGGTCTGAATATTGTGTTTCCGTTGAATACGGTCACTGAGTACGATGCCCGCGTACAAATGAAGCAAATTCAGATGGAGGTCTTAACCAAAGACCAACTGAGGTCAGATATTAAAGTGTCGTTTCAGTTTCAGATTAATAAGTATTCGTTGCCTTTGCTTCATAAGTTCGTTGGGCCTGATTACCTGACAAAAGTCATCTTGCCTGAAGTGACGGGTAAAACAAGAGTGATGTTTGCAGAACTGACTTCACAAGAGGCCTTCACCAAACAACTCGAAAGAATTGTTAACGAAATCGCCATCATGTCTGACCAGGTGATTTTAGAAAAACTCGGGCCTCCAGGCTTGGATTACGTCAGGCTTGTTCGAATCACTGCGGTTCAGCTAGAGTCAATGGAGTTTCCCGCAGAAATTCAGGCAGCGATTCGTAGCAAAATTGCAGAGGCACAGGCTGCTGAAGCCTACGTGTTTAAAGTGCAAGCTGCGCGACTTGAGGCAGAGCGTAAAGAGGTTGAAGCGGGTGGTATTAAAAAATATCAGGATATTGTGAATGCAGGTCTGACAGATAATTATTTGAAGATTCGAGGGATCGAGGCAACCTTGAAACTTGCCGAGTCGAACAATTCAAAAGTTGTTATCTTTGGCTCATCACCGAATGGGTTGCCAATTGTTCTAAGTGGCGACTCGCCTAGCACCACCCCCACACCTGCGCCGACCCCAAGTCCGGCTCAAGGCCCAGCACCGGGTCCTGCTCCGGCAGCAGGCCCACCAAATAATGGTGGACCGCCACCGATGGGTAGGCCAGCCAACGCAGGCGGGCCGCCGAATGGGGCTCCGCAAGGACGGCCAGCGATGGGAGGCCCGCCGCCCAGTAACGGTCCGCAAGGCGGTGCCGCTCCAAATGGCGCTGCACCGAACGGCGGCGCACCGAATGGCGCCGCACCAAATGGCGCTGCACCGAACGGCGGCGCACCCAGTGGTGGTGCACCGAATGGTGCCGCGCCGGCAGGTGGACCACCCGCTGGTGGGGCCGGACCAGCCCCAGCCGGTGGGCAGAAGTAGATATTTGAACTGCTGATATTGATCGCTCGCAAACAGTTTAGGAGATCTTTGTGGAATTAACGATTGCGTACCTTAGCCTTTCAGTCATCGTCGCCATATACGGACGGGGTTGCCGAATTGGCTTTTGGGGGGTTCTTTTATTCTCAGTGATACTGACACCCGTACTACTTTTTTATGGTTTGTTAAGCCTGCGACCCAAGGTGGCTTCGCTAAACGCGCCAAAGACGCTCAAAAAGCCTTGGTGGGTTGCGAAAAAAGTCTAGATTTGATCATCGAGCTTTAGTTTCTGTCGTGCCATCTTGTCATGCTGTAGTGTTCTTTTATGCTCTTTATCCATTTATCGTGACCTAAGTGTCGAATAATCATTCAATCCTTTGATGAGGTATTTATGCAGCGTCTTTTGAGAGCAGTCCCAATATTATTGGTTTCGTTGATCACCGGTTGTGCCGGGTTGACCAACTCTACAAGTTTTCGCGAGATGTCTTCTGCCTATCGTGACGTGTTAGAGCAGTACTCGAACGACAACATTCTGTTGAATATTGTTCGGTCTTCGCAATCAATGCCTGTCAGCTTCTTAGACATGCCTTCGGTGATGGGTTCTGGAGCGATCTCGAATCAGTTTCAGGTTGGACCAACAATTTATGGCGTAGCACCGGGGTCCTCATTGGGCGGCTTCTTTACGCCTGCTGCACAGTCGGGTTACTCTGCCGGCGTCACACTTGGTGTCAACAATAGTTTTAACTTCACACAGTCTTCGCTTGATAACTCAAGCTTCATGGTTTCATTTCTTTCTGACATGAAGCCATCCGTGATTGCGAGCTTAAGCAATAGTCAACTCGCCACACGTGATGTCTTGTACTCGTTAGCGATTGAGTCTGTCGAAGTGCAAGACCTTAAAGGTAAAACGTTGATGAAGGTTGTTAACGACCCTTACACACCTAAATTCGTCGACTTTCAAAAAACATTGTTCAATTTAGTGCGCGCAGGTATCACTATCGAGCAAATTGAAAAAATGATGCCAATTTCGGCACCCATGGACGCAGAAGGTGTGAACCGAAATCTGCAAGCGATTGCAACAGCAACTGCTGTACCGATGACGGGCCTCATGCCTGTTAAGTTGCCAGGTGGTCGTGATGGCTTTCAAGTCATGAGAATGATGCCTCCCGATGCACGCATCTGTTTGCAAGAGCAAGCAGCAGATGATGCCTTGTCTTTCAGAGTCGCCAATTCAGCGTACTGCAAGAGCTCGGCTGCTTCAACCGCAGCTGTTGTAGGCAATAAGCAAGAAGTGGCTCTGATCATCAAACTACGCTCAGTTCGTAACGTGTTTGAATTTTTGGGTGCACTTGTTAACATTCAAAATGGCCCCGAGGCACGTACGGTCAAGATTGTTGACTCAGCCAGAATCACGCCAACTACGAGCATGTCAGATATCTTGGCATCGGCCAAGCCTTTGTTTGTTGTGAAAAAGGGTGCTGAATCTGGTAGCGCCTTAATGTCAGTCAAGTATCAAGGCGTTAATTACTACGTCCCTAAAGATGCTGACGAGTCAAGTTATACAAATCAGGTCTTAGTACTGTTATCACAAATGTTAACGCTGACGAAGGTACCGGGTTCAATTCCCCTGTCGCCAGCGGTGCTCATTAAATAAGTACAGTTCGCTTTGAGAGGTACACAAACTTGCCCTTTTAGGGCAAGTTTGTTTTTGGTGAATGAGTTTCTACATCCTGATATTGTCCAAGTGTTCAACACTGCATTATGATTACGTTCAAATAAAAGCAGGTTTCGCATCGCCAATAGGTGTTTCATCGCGATTCTTCAGTGGTCTTGAAGTTTGGATGAATTTCCCGGGCGTCGGCTCGGCGACCTGACTTAAGTTTAATAAGGGCACCCGAGCATGGCCAGATTATCTACACTCTCTTTTCTTTTTTGGCTGCTAAGCGTCTCGCTGCTAACAAACGTTCACGCTCAAGTGCAGGGCGGGTTAGCGCACGAGCAACTTGAGTTAGCCGAAAAAGGCCATTGTTCGAAGCAAAAAGGCCTGACTCCTTTAAAAGAAATCTTATGCACTGGCGAAATTAAAATTGGCGTGAAAGGTGACTACCGGCAGTTTGGTGAATTGCAAGACGGCGTTTTCACGGGTTATGAAGTCGATCTTGCCAGAAAGCTCGCTGAACGGTTGGGGGTTCAGGTTAAGTTTGTGCAGGTCAGTGGTGCAGATCGAATTCGCCGTCTCTTGACGGGTGAGATCGATATGATTTTGGCGACCATGGGTCATACCAGTGACCGCGACGAGATCATACATTTTGTTCGGCCCCAATATTATGCAGCCCCAACCACGATTGTGGGCGCAAAAGAGAAAATTGTTCGAAGTTGGGATGATTTGGCCGGAAGTGTGATCTGTGTTCCGGCGGCAAATTTTTCTAATATCGAGTTCGCCAAGCGCAAAGGTCAAAGAATTATGATCTACAGCGACCCAACACGGTTAACGCAAGCACTTTTACTTGGTGCGTGTTCGCTCATCGCGCACGATCAAACCTTTATACGTGCTTATTTGACGGGGCTGATGGCACCCCCAGAACGTTTACTGCGCTATGACGAAAAAGTTTCTTTTTTTGAAATTCCGTGGGGCATTGGTGTGACCAAACAAGCGGAAGCTTCGTTAGGGCGATGGCTGGATTTGACTTTAGCAGACATGCATCAATCTGGGCTTTTAATAAAGCTAGCGTCGGCGCACGGCGTCAGTAATGAGTTTCTGGTCAAACAACAGAAACTCTGGACACAGGAGCCTTGTCGCTCGTCGACCACGTTTGACAAAGAATGTCTGGTGCCAAGCGGCGATACCTTTGATCCTCCAAGTGCGATGTCAGCTGGTTTCGAGGCGCTTGATAAATTGTTTTTGCGACACTCAATCAAGCCCATCAAGTTTCCAATGTTTACAGGCCAGAATGCGTTTCAGTGGTTTCTCCAAGGGCTTCAAGTAACGCTGCTGTTAGTCGTTGGCTCGCTTGTGGCAACATTGGCGCTAGGCGTTGGGTTGTTTAAGTTGCAGCAAGCCAAGTGGTCGCTGATTCGCCTGACGACCAATCTACTGCTCGTTTTCTTACAGAACAGCCCTGTGATTCTTCTGCTGATTCTGGGCTATTTAGGGGTGTCTCTGTTTTTGGCGTACACCATCCCAATATCAATCATTAGCGCAGTCATTGTGATTGGTCTGAATAACGGGGCTAACGTGGCGGGGGCGATGCGTGAAGTTTGGTTAACCGCTGGACAGCAACTGTCTGTTGGAGCAACGATGCAACAGGCGACCGTGCCGATTCGTGCTGCACTCATCAATGCCGCAAAGGCGACGCCTGTTGCGGGGTTTATTGGGGTCTCGGATCTTTTGGCAACCCTAAATGACATTACGGCCTTCACCGGCGAGCAGCTCACCACCTTTCTTGTGTTAACGGTGATCTATCTGTTTCTGATTGAAATGGTGGTCATTGGTGTGACTAAAACTTCAAATTTATTTAGTGCCAAGAGCGTGAAGTCATGACTTTTAATCTGCTTGATTTTGTGTCAAATTTTTTAACGTATTTTTTGACGAACATCAAAATCGGTGTGCTCTCATTGGCTGGTGGACTGGTGCTTGGTGTACCGTTGGCCTTGCTGTTGAACCGACAAAATAAATGGCTGACTGCAGCGATCAGTGTCGTATTGTTTTTTTGCCGAGGGTTTCCGGTCTACATTTTAATGTTTGCACTGTTAAATGGCTTAAGCATCGATGTGATTTTGAAAGAGTTTAGCGATGAAACAGTTCGCAAAGGTGCAATCGTCCTGGCTCTTGCCGCCTACGCCCTGGCAGCAATTTGTGATCTCACCCTTGTCATGCTGACTCAACTGAAAAAGGGTCAGATGGCCGAGGCCTTTTTGATTGTGCCAAACATTTTTCGTGTTTTCACGACAGTGCTGATTTCGTCAAGTGTGGGTGCGGCGATCGGGGTCTCTGAAGCGGTGTCCTATACGATTCGTGTGTACGAACGCTTTCCTGATAGGGTTGATCGTTTTCTCTTGGTGCTCGGTGTCACGATCTTCTTCGCCATTTTTCAAACTGTATGTAAACGATTGGTTTTGGCGCTCTGCGAAGTGATACGGCGTCGTTTCAAAGAAAAGCACGCGCAGCCTTAACGGTGGCCTGTTTATGTACAACTTGATACATGCTATTCGGTGAGTGATTTGAAAGACTTGCGCTAGCGTGTTCTTTTTGTTTTCATCAACAAGGCTTCAAAGATGATCGATATTATTTCTATTGATGCCGTTACCTTTTGGTTGGCAACCATTGCAACAATGGCGTTTGCTGTCACTGCGGTCTTGGCGATTGCAGACCATGGTGTTGATATTTTTGGGGTTGTGGTGTTGGGGGTGATCACCGCAGTCGGTGGTGGTACCGTGCGCGATCTTATCCTGAATGCGCCGCCGTTTTGGGTAGACGATTTGGTTTTTATTCATATTGCGATTGTGTCAAGCCTGATCGCGTTTGTTGCGCGCTCATTTTTTACCCAACCACAGGTTTTTACTTTGATGCTTTACCTCGACGGTTTGGGTGCAGCGCTTTTCGGTATTCAGGGTGCCATGAAAACGTACGAAATGAATTTTGGGTGGCCGCTCGCACCCGTCATCCTAGGCGTTATCACTGCAATTGGCGGGGGAATATTGCGTGATGTGATCGCTGGACGTAAAAATTTGCTGATGTCGACCGAACTCTATGCCATTCCAGTAGCGTCAGGTTGTACCTTACTAATGATTGGTTTGAATTTTTACCCTCAACAAGCTGCACAGATGTTAATCGTCTGCACGATCGCGACGTTCTTAATGCGCGCGGCAGCGATTCACTGGGATTTAAAAGTCCCCGCATTTTTGGTGACCCACTCAAAAGCTGAGCGACAATAGCTTTCACATCAAGGGTGATGCATGATTCGTCTGAGTAATAAACAACAGCCGTGCTTTTGTGGTCGTTTACATAAAAATAAAGCCATGCTGTTCAGTCAATGCTGTGGGCGTTATCTCGATCACTTTGACAGCAGGCCCGCCCCCGATCCTGAAAGCTTGATGCGTTCTCGCTACAGCGCATTTGTGCTTCAACGAGGTATCTATCTTCGACAAACGTGGTTAAGTGCTCAGCGCCCAGGCGATCTTAGCTTTGAGCCAGAGGTCAAATGGTTGGGCCTTGAAGTTAAAGTGCATCGCCAGACAGGGCCTGCTCAGGCAGAGGTCGAGTTCGTCGCACGCAGTCGCTTTAACGGTGTACCGACTCGCTTGCACGAACTGAGTCGTTTTGTAAAACAAGAGGGTCGCTGGTTTTACGTCGATGGCAGCCTGTTGGGCTGAACCGCTGGCGGTCGTTGACCCAACCTTCAGTCTTTGAACGCTTGCGCAATTTGATTGAAGGTGTCTGTTTCAAACAAAAAAGCTTCTACGACCAGTGGGTCGAACTGAATATCTTTTTTTTCAACGATGAACTGAACGGCACTCGCGTGCGTCCAGCTTTTTTTGTAGACTCTGTCTGATACCAAGGCGTCGTAGACATCGGCAAGGGCCATGATGCGAGCCTCAAGAGGAATCACTTGTCCTTGTAAGCCGCGTGGGTAACCGTCGCCGTTCCACCATTCATGGTGTCCTCCCGCAATGTTTTTGGCAACGGCCATAAGTTGGTTCTGCTCTTTGTCGTGCTTAGTTGCGGCCAGTGTATTCTCACCAATGATGGCATGAGTCTTCATGATCAACCACTCATCCTCGGTTAAGCGCCCGGGCTTTAACAAAATGTTATCCGGAATACCGACTTTACCGATATCGTGCAGAGGTGCGGCCTTAAACATGATGTCGATGGCAGTATCACTCAAGTCCTGCAGATAATGCCCTAAGGCTCGAAGTCGCAAGGCAATCGTTTTGACATAGCGCTGCGTTCGAAGAATATGTTGCCCTGTTTCATTGTCTCGAGCTAGTGCAATTGCATTGAGGGTAGACAGCATTTGCTCTTCTAGATATGTCGATTTTTTATTGGCAAGGTCGAGCAACTGTGTTTGTGCTTGCAACAATAGGTTTTTTTGTAATTCAAGCTCAGAGATATCGACGTGTGTGTAAACGGTGTCTTGGTGTATTGTTTTTGAAGTAATCACACGTATCGTGCGCTTACCAGGTAAGGTAAGGTCAAACGGTGTGCCCGAAAAATTGAATTGTTCGGTCAGTTCCGAAAGAGGTTTTTTTGCGGCTTGCGCTGCGGGGCTTTGCTCTTGCTGCCAAGCGTGGTCGTACACATAAAAAAACGAGCGGTTCAGGCAAGATTGCTTATCTCGAAAACCGTACAGATCAACAAACGACTGATTGACCCACTTCAACATTCCGTCGTGGTCACAGATCATGACTCCGTCTGGCAAACGATCAAGCAGAGTTGCCGCTTCGTCTGAAACAGCAGCGCGAACTGTTGGCGCGTAGGCTAGCGGCTCAAGTTGGGTGATTTTTTCTGTATTCCATACACGCACACGATGACCATCAGGTAGCGGCAATGACGACACGTGCACACGCTGATCGCGGTGATCAAAGCTGTAGGGGCGCATCTGTGCGTGATGCCGATTAATACCCATCGAAATAAAGTGCTCAATATTGGGTAAATCAGCGGGGGTTAAACGAGTCTGATAAAAGCGATGTAAATTGTCATGATAGGGTTCACCTTCGTAAACCTTGCCCACGTGTTCTGGAAACACAGTTAAAAAGGTGCGGTTCCAGAAGATCGTGCGGTCCTGCTCATCAAAGACGCACATAGCTGTTTTTACGCCATCTAGAGTGTCACCGATTGTGCGTAAGAACTGCCGGTTAATTCGCATTGTTGGAGCAGATTTTGGCATGGGTCTGAATGATCTCGTTGATGCGATATCCGTGCGTAAATGTTAATCAGGTTGTGAGTCAGGCTTGTTACTGCGGCACAAAGCCGCTGTCTCGAATCAAACGGGCCCAGCTTTGTGAGTAAGCGCGCTCGCGCTCGGCGAGCGAATCGGGCGACATGAATTCAACCGTGAGGCCCAGGTTTTGCAGACGTTCGCGTACTTGTTGTTGATGCAATACTTTTTCGATGACAGCGGCATAGCGCGCAATAATCGGCTGCGGCGTGCCTGTCGGTGCAAAAACACCATAATAGGGTAGCTCGTCAAAGCCAGTCAGACCAAGTTCGGCCAGAGTGGGTACATTGGGTAACAAGGCTTGGCGCTGTTTGCCCATTACCGCCAACATGTTGACCTTACCTGTTTTAATGTATTCGATGAAGTCTGGCACTGAGGCCACGCCTGCAGGTATCTGGTTGCCCAGCATATCGACGAGCATCGGCGCGCTGCCGCGATAGGGGATGGGTTGTAAATCAAGTTTGGTTTGTGCCCCAAGTACTTTGACTAAAAATTCAGGTACCGAGGCAGGAGCTGGAATCCCGATCGAGAGCCTGTTTTGGCCACCCTGAGAGCGAATCCAGTCAAGATATTGTGCGTACGAGGTTGCTGGTGTGCCAGACGAAACCGCCAGTCCGTTGGCAAACGAAGCAAATCCTGCGACTGGGGTGAAATCCTGTTGAGGATGAAAGCCGGGGTTCTTAAGAACCAAGGGCAAAATTGAAATCGTATGGTCGTGCGATAGAAATAGCACCGAGCCATCTTTAGGCGCTACTTTGAGCGCCTGAGCGGCGATTTGACCACCCGCACCAGCCTTGTTTTCGACAATCACGCTGGTGCCCAACGCTGCACCGAGTTGCTCGCTCAGTACGCGGGCGATCGCATCTGTGCCACCGCCCGCTGGAAACCCCACCATCAAGCGTATAAGCGCAGGCTGCGCCTGCGCCAGCACATGGCAGAGCACTAACGCCAAGCCAGCAAGAGCTTGCTTCACCTTCAGACCTTTTTTGAGTCGCAGTTATGGCTGCCAGCGGCTGGTTGCCAAGTGACAATATGTTGCATGGTTGATCGCGTGTTACTCGATGCCGTGAAGTTCGACCTCAAAGACCAGGGTTGCATTGGGTGGAATCACGCCACCCGCACCGCGCGCACCGTAGCCCATTTCAGGCGGGATAATCAGCGTGCGTTTGCCACCAACTTTCATGCCAGCCACGCCTTCGTCCCAGCCTTTGATCACGTGGCCAGCCGCAAGCGGGAAGTCAAATAATTGACCGCGGTCGAGCGAGCTGTCAAATTTTGTACCTTTATTGTCGGTAGCGGAAGCATCAAACAGCCAACCGGTGTAATGCACAGATACATTTTTACCAGGCGTTGCTTCTGCGCCGGTACCGAGCGTAGTGTCAATTTTTTTCAATTCAGTCATTTTTTGCTACCTTTTTTATAAATAATGGGTGACAGTCCCAAGAACAGAACCAAGAACAGAACCAAGAACAGACCAATAGTATATTCTCGTTCATGCTGAGGCAGTTCTGGTTATGATCGGGGCTCAGGTCTTTGTTCTCGGTTCTAAAGTTTTAGTTATCAGTTATCAGTTATCAGTTCTTAGTTCTTAGTTCTCTGGTTTTAACTCTGAGCTCTTGGTTTTGAGCTCTAAATATTAGTAACAATCAATCAATAAAAATATCCACTGTCAGGAGACAACCCAATGATTTATGAACTTCGCGTTTATCACGCAGCCCCAGGTAAATTGCCCGCTTTGATTGAACGCTTTGCCAATCATACGGTGCCAATCTGGAAAACCCACGATTTTCGTCCTGTGGGTTTCTGGACAGTCGATATCGGCGAAAACACCAACGATTTTTACTACATGCTCGAGTGGGACGATATGAACCATCGAGATCGCGCCTCGGCCACGTTTATGGCTGATCCAAAGTGGTTGGCGGCTCGCGCTGCTTCTGAAAAAGATGGTGCCTTGCTTGCGGGTGTTTCGCGCACAATTTTGAAGCCAACCGAGTTTTCAAACCTGAAATAACGCGACGTTTTACCATCGGAGGCAACCCATGATCACCATTCACTCACTGACGGCACGAGCCGTGTTTGCGCCCATCAAACGGCCTTTGCAAACCTCGACCGGAGCCGTCAGTAAAGCTCCTATGGTGTTGCTTGATCTCACCACCTCTGAGGGGGTGGTGGGGCGCAGTTATTTGTTTTGCGTCACACCACTTGCGCTCAAGGCGCAAGTGGCTTTGCTTGAAGACATGGCAACCCTGTTGGTGGGGCAGCCGTTGGTGCCCTTTGAAATCGAACGCTTGCTGACGCAGCGCTTCACGCTACTTGGCGCGGTCGGTTTAGTCGGCATGGCGATTTCAGGGATCGACATGGCGGTGTGGGATGCGCTGGCAATTCAAGCTCAGCAACCCTTGGCCTGCCTGTTAGGTGGGCAACTCAAGCCCGTGACCGCTTACAACAGTTGTGGCTTGGGCCTGACGGGGCAACGCGCTGAGTTAGCGGCGTTAGCGCACGAAGCAAACGAACTGCAGGCCGGCGGCTTCACTGGTATGAAGTTGCGCCTGGGCTACGCAGATTTAAACGACGATGTCGCGGCGGTCAAGGCGGTGCAAAACGCGCTGCCTGCAGGTGTTCGACTGATGTCCGACTATAACCAAGGCTTAGATCCCTCTGAAGCAATTCGTCGAGGGCTGGCGCTTGATGACTTTGGCTTAACTTGGATCGAAGAGCCCGTAAAGGCTGACGATCACGCCGGCTGCGCGCGGGTCGCGGCAGCGTTAAAAACCCCCGTGCAGATTGGTGAAAACTACTGGGGCTCGCGTGATA
>Ga0114963_10002374_pt1 | contig 12927 bp, 9 predicted proteins | sample C_131016_EF_Meta_FD_87019 | JGI IMG/M metagenome (GOLD analysis project Ga0114963, IMG submission 87019) | Freshwater microbial communities from Lake Croche, Canada to study carbon cycling - C_131016_EF_MetaG | ecosystem: Environmental > Aquatic > Freshwater > Lake | place: Lake Croche, Canada...
CATCGCAGGGATGCGATCCCGGGAGCGCAGCTCCCGTGAAAACCGGAGGTTTTCAGTCGTGGAAAAACGTCCGGAGGACTTTTTCCACGGCCAGTCAGCCGACGAGGCCCGGGAGGGTGCCGGTGGCGTCGGAAAACCTCTCCGCGTCGCAGCCCACCGCCTGCGCGAGCGAGAGGAGCAGGTTCGCGAGCGGCGGGTGCCGGTCCTCGTCGAAGGCCAGGTGGCGGCCGAGGTTGACCCCGAGCTTCGCGCCCCCCGCGACGAGCAGCGGGAGGTTCTTCGGCGAATGCTCGCCCCCCTTCCCGGAGTTCATCCCGCTGCCGTAGAGCACGACCGTGCGGTCGAGCATCGAGCCGTCGGCCTCCGCGGTCTTTGCGAGCAGCCCGAGGAACCGCTCCAGCTTCCCGAGGAACGCCCGGTCGATGACCGCGAGCTTGGCGAGCATGCCGGCGTCGCCGCCGTGATGGGAGAGCTCGTGGTGGTTCTCGCCGCCGACGCCGAAGCCGCCGGCCTCGCGGGACCACTCGAACGTGATCACGCGGGTGGTGTCGGTGAGGAACGACAGGTAGACGAGCTCGAGCATGACGTCGATCCACATCGGCCGGTCGTGCGCGTCGCCCGGCCTGCTCTCCAGCTGCAGCCCCTTGTCGGCGACCTGCGGCTTCGGCCGGTCGATCCAGGCCTCCATCCGCTCCACCTGCTTCTCGGTGTCGCGGACGCCGGCGAGATACTCGTCGAGCTTCCGCTGGTCGGTCGTGCCGAGCCGGCGGTGGAGCGCGCGGGCGTCGCCGCCGATGGAGTCGAGGATCGACCGCCGTTCGGCGTAGCGGGCGAGCGTCGCCTTCCGGTCCGCGGCCGATTCCGGCACGAAGAGCCGCTCGAAGAGCCGGCGCGGGGAGTTCTCGGCGGGCAGCGGCGTGCCGCTCGGGCCGAACGACAGCGTGTGGCTGTGGCCGGCGGCGCCGGTGCCCGACTGGTCGGAGAGCTGGAGCGAGGCATACCGCGTGTGCGGGGCGTGCTTCGTCGCGACCACCTGGTCGATCGAGATCGAATTGGTGTAGTCGGCGCCGGGCTTCGCGGCGAGGTCGGCACCGGTGAGCCAGGTGTCGGCGCCCGAATGGCCTCCCTTGGAATGCGGGTGGCCGAGGCCCGACACGACGGTGAAGTCGTTCCGCCGGTCCGCAAGCGGCTCGAGCGTGGGGGAGAGCGTGTACCGTTCGCCGCTGTCGGCGGGCATCCACTCGAGGATGTTCACGCCGTTGGGCACGTAGCAGCAGAGCAGCCGGGGCTGCACGGCGGCCGACGTCGGCAGCGGCTCGAACGACGAGGGGCGGCCGAGGGCCCGCGGCAGCATCGCGTCGAGGAGCGGCCGCGACAGGGCCGCGCCGGCCCCCCGCAGCACGAGCCGCCGCGACAGCCGCGTCGATCCACAAGCACCCATGGCAAGGTCTCCTCGTCCGGTTGTTTCCGCCGTTCCGTTCCGCCGACTCGTCCCGCCGTCGCCGTGACTCTCGCGGTCACTTCGCCGCGAAGGCGTCGCTGGCGACGATCGCCTTGACGAGCGCCCGCACCGTCGTGCCCTCCCGCTTCATCGCCGCCACGAGCCCGGTCACGAGGGGCCTGTCGGCGAGGCCCAGTTCGCGGCCCAGAGCGTAGGTCGTGAGGTGGGCGGCGAGCGACTCGAGAAACAGGCCGTCCTGGTCGAGCATCGCCTGCTGCAGGCCCGCCACCCCGACGATCTGCCTCCCGTCGGGCATCTGCGACGAGGCGTCGATCCGCGGGTCGTTCGGCTGCACGCGGCCCTTGTAGCCGAAGCCCTCCTGTTCCCGCCATTCCCCCGCGGCGTCGTAGTTTTCCAGCGCGAAGCCGAGCGGGTCGATTCGCGCGTGGCAGCGGGCGCACTGCGGCAGCTGGCGATGGATCTCCAGCCGCTGCCGCACGGTGGCCTTGTCGATGCCGGGCACCTTCGGGGCGATCTCGCCGGCGTTGGCCACCGGCAGGCCGGGGTCGGTGGCCAGCAGCGTCTTCAGGATCCAGGTGCCGCGTTTCACCGGCGAGGTGCGGGTGCCGTTGGAGGTGATCGTGAGGATCGACGCCTGCGTCACGATGCCCCCCCGCGACACACCGGCGGGCACCGGCACCCTCCGGAAGCCGTCGCCGCGCACGCCGGGAATGCGGTAGAAGCGGCCCAGCCGCTCGTTGATCGTCACGAAATCGCTCTTGATCATCCGGCGGGCGTCGAGGTCGTGCGCGAGAAACTCCCGGAAATAGGCCTCCGACTCGCCGACGATCGACTGCTCGAGGTGCCGGTCATACTGCGGATAGAGGTCGGCCGCGGGCGGGTTGGCCCCCACCTCCCGCAGGCCGAGCCACTGTCCGGCGAAGTTTCTCCCTAGGGCGTCGGACCTGGGGTCGGCCAGCATCCGCTCGACCTGTTCCCGCCGCACCGCGGGATCGCCGAGCCGGCCGGTGTCGGCGAGCCGCCTCAGCTCCTCGTCGGGCTGGCTCGACCAGAGGAAGTACGAGAGCCGCGCGGCCAGTTCGTGGCTCGTGAGCGGCTCCGAACGGTCGCCCGGATGGGCCTCGGCGAGGTAGAGGAAGTCGGGGCTCGCGAGCACCGCCGTGAGCGGCACCTTGATGCGCTCGACGAACGACTTCCCCGCGGCGGACGCGGTGCCGAAGAGCTCGGCCTTCTCCTCGACCTCGGCCTCGGTCACCGGCCGACGGTAGGCCTCGGCCATGAACCGCTCGAGGACGGCCCGCGCGTAGGCGGGGGGATCCTGCCCGGCGAGCGGCGAGGGAAAGAGGATTTTCGTGTGGGACGACGGGGGCCAGGCGTCGTGGACGGGGCCCTCGACCTCCATCCAGTCGACCAGCGCCTCGGGCCGGGCGAATCCGTCCCGTCCCTGCAGCCAGAAGTTTTCGAGCACCTTGGGGATGGCGTAGGCGTAGGAGAGCGTGACGCCCGCCGACTCGGTGGTGAACCGCACCGGAAACTCGACGATCTGCGGCTCGTCGGTCGTGCCCTCCACGTCGAACTCGGCCACCGTCCGCGGCTGCGATCCGAGCTGCACGACGAGCTTCAGCCGCGGGGGGCCGTAGTCGTACATCGGGTCGTCGCGGAAGTGGGCCAGGTCGTTGTCGTACTGCGTGCGGTTGTGGCGGGCCCGCTCGGGGGTCTTGGCATCCTGCTCCTGCCGCCGCGTTTCCAGGATCGCGGCGGCCGACGCCACCACCGCGTCGCGGGACGGCCGGCGGCCGGCGACACGGGCGCGAACGACGTAGGTGCCGGCGGCGGGCACGCGGAAGTCGCGGGCGTTGACGGTCTTGTCCCAGCTGTCGTGGTGGATGACGCCCCATTCGCCCTCGGAGGGGTTGTTGCCCCCGTTGACGATCGGGTTGTTCTTCGGATCGAGCCGCACCCGGTTGCCGTCGTTCGACTTCGGCGCGGGGTCGAACCGCCAGCGGATCGTCTCCGGCCGGTCCCCCTCGACGAGCGCCCGGTCGAGGATCTGTCCGGCCGCATCGAGATACTGCTCGACCTGCAGCGGCGACATCGTCAGGGCGCCACCGTTGTTGTCGAAGCCGCCCGCGGGAGGGTCCTGCGGGAAGCCCGCCGTATCGAAGTCGACGCCGACGAGATCGCGGATCGTGTTGCGGTATTCCGCGCGGTTGAGCCGGCGGAGCACGACCGACTGCTCCCGCTTCACGAGCTCGGCGGCCACCGCCTGCGACGTGATCCAGCCCACCACCGCCGCCGTCTCCGCGGGATCGGGCTGCGGCTTGTCCTCGGGCGGCATGCCGTGGGAATTGAGCACGTCGACGACCTCCCGCCACCGGCCGCGGAGGACCGGGTCGGCGAAGTCGGTGCCCAGGGTACGCTTCGCGATCGAAAACTCCCCCGCCGGCTTCACGCCCGTGTGACACTCGGCGCAGTGCCGGCGGAAAAAGGGCACGACGATCTGGGCATAGCCCTCGTCGTCGGGCCGGAAGGACGGCTCGGCGGCCGACACCGGCGCGGCGGCGAACACGGCCAGCAGGAACGCCACGAGTGGAGCCCGAAGCCGTGTCATGGGTGTGGCTACTGTCGTGAAAGCCGGCCGGGCCCGCTACCGCGCCGCCGCGGCCGCCGGCACGCCGGCCGGCGCGGCTGCCGGGGCGGCGTCGTCGGCGAGCCGACGGGCCGACCAGAGCAGGCCGCGGGTGACGAGGTCGAGGTAGCGGTCGTCGGCGACCGTGTCGTTGTTGTGGCCGAGCGACGTGCTGAAGATCCGCGTGCGGTTGGGGCCGTACTCGTTCACCCAGGCGACGGCCGCGGTCACGATCGTGGGCTTGGCCGCGGGGTCGGCCGGCTCGCCGGGCTTCCCCTTCGGCGGCACCGTCTGCGTGCCCGTGGCGAGCACCTTCGCCGTGGGCAGCACCTGGATGTTGTTGTAGAGCTCCTCATTGATCGTCGTCCAATCGGCGAAGGGCTTCGTGATCGGGTGTGCCTTGTCGGTGAAGGCGATCGCGATCGGGAGCTGCGGGCCGTGGCCGGTCGACTGCAGGCCGATCATCTCGTACCAGCCCGCGTTGTCGGCGCCCGCGGCGACCGGCTCCCGGAAGTTGCCCCAGCGGTAGGAGTGCATCGCGCAGTGGATGTTCACGGCGGGCGTGCCGCGGCGGTGGGCGGCCAGGATTCGCGACACGTAGCCGCTCTCGGTGACGTCGGCGGAGCACTCGTCGTGGAGGACCACGTCGTAGCCGCGATCCCAGTCGTCCTTCTGGTAGATCTCGAACGTCGCCTTCGTCGACTTGTCGGGGTTGTGGACCACCTCCACGTGCGCAGGCACCCGCGCCTCGATGCCCTTCTTCAGGATCTGCGTCTGCGCCGCGTAGTCGTGGCAGCAGCCGCCGGCCACGAGGAGCACCTTCAGGGGCTTGGCGTCGTCGGCGGCCGCGGTGGACGACACCACCGCCGAAAGGAGGGCCAGGAGGACGACGGATCGGTGGGCCGCGGACGCGAGCGACATCGGGATTGCTCCGGGGGAAAGAGGATTCGGAGAGGATACCACGCGGACCCCGCGGCCGGCGGCCTCGGAAACGGGCCCCTCGGCCGCACGGGCGAAGGCGGCATGGGCACGGCGGCGGTCGACGCGCCCCTGTGGCGCCCGCGACGCGGGGGGTAGGATTGCGGGTTTTCGGGCCTCCCGGCCCGGCCTCCCCCGTCGGGCAACGGCGTCCGCCGGCGGCCCGACGATCCATCACGACGCGCGACGATCCATGTTCGAACCCGTCTCCGGCAAGCCCGACTTCCCCGCCCTCGAGGCCGCGATCGCCCGGACGTGGCGCGACCGCGGCACCTACGCGCGGTCGCTCGAACGCCGCCGCGGGGCGGAGCGGTTCGTGTTTTTCGAGGGACCGCCCACCGCCAACGGCATGCCCCATCCCGGCCATTGCCTCACCCGCGCGATCAAGGATCTCTATCCGCGCTACCGCACCATGCGCGGACAGTACTGCGAGCGGAAGGCGGGCTGGGACACCCACGGCCTGCCGGTCGAGGTGGAGGTCTGCAAGGAACTCGGCATCCACTCGAAGGCCGAGATCGAGGCCTACGGCGTCGAGCCCTTCATCCACAAGTGCCAGGAATCGGTCTGGCGCTACATGAAGGAGTGGGAGTCGCTCACCGAGCGGATCGGCTTCTGGATCGACCTTTCCCAGGCCTACGTCACCTATCACCGCAGCTACGTCGAGAGCGTCTGGTGGGCGCTCGCGGAACTCTTCGACCGCGGGCTCCTCTACGAGGGGCACAAGATCGTCTGGTGGTGGGCGCAGGGGGGCACGGCGCTGTCGAGCGGCGAGGTGGGCCAGGGCTACAAGGAGGTCGCCGACCCGAGCGTCTACGTGGCCTTCCCCCTGCTCGACGACGCGGGCCGGCCGACCCCCCGCAGCCTCGTCGCCTGGACGACGACGCCCTGGACGCTCCCCTCCAACCAGTTCGCCGCCGTGAAGGCCGATCTCGACTACGTCGTGCTCCGGGAAGCGGGCGTCGCCGACGCCCCCGAATACGTCGTCGCGGAGCCGCTCGCGGCGGCCCTCGGCGAGAAGCTGAAGAAGACGTTCGACTCGGTCGACCGTTTCCCTGGGGCGGCGCTCGTGGGCCGCTCCTACCTGCCGCCGTTCGACACGTTCCGCCCGGCCGGCCCGCCGGAGACGGCGCCGCTGGCGGAGGGCGGCACCGCGCCGGTGGCCTGGCGGGTGGTCGCCGCCGACTTCGTCACCACCGACTCCGGCACCGGCGTCGTCCACGTGGCGCCGGCCTTCGGCGAGGTCGACTACACCGTGCTCGTGGCCGAGCAGGCCCGGTTCGCGGCCGGCCGCGGGCCCGCGCTCGTCAACGCCGTCGCCCCCGACGGCACGTTCACCGACGCCTTCCCGATGGGGAGCGGACGGTTCGTCAAGGACTGCGACCGCGACGTCGCCCGCGACCTGCGGGCGCGCGGGCTGCTCGTGCACCAGGAGCAGTACGTCCACGACTATCCCTTCTGCTGGCGGGCCGACGCCGATCCGCTCATCCAGTATCCGCGGCAGAGCTGGTTCATCCGCACCAGCCAGTTCCGCGACGAGATGCTCGCCAACAACGCCGGGATCGAGTGGCTGCCCGACCACATCAAGGACGGCCGGTTTGGCAACTTCCTCGAGACGAACGTCGACTGGGCGCTGTCCCGCGAACGCTACTGGGGCACGCCGCTGCCGATCTGGAAGTGCGAGGCGACGGGGCGGGCCGAGGCCGTGCGGTCCTACGCCGACCTGCTCGCCAAGCCGGGCGCCGCCGGGGCGGAGGTGTTCGCGGCGGCCAAGCGGGCCCGGCCCGATCTTTCCGACGACCTCGCCGTACACAAGCCTTACATCGACGCGGTGACCTACGATTCCCCCTTCGCGCCGGGATCGCGGATGCGGCGCGTGACCGAGGTGATCGACTGCTGGTTCGACTCGGGCGCGATGCCGTTCGCGCAGTGGGGCTGGCCGCACCGCGGGGGCGACGAGTTCGCGGCGCAGTTCCCCGCCGACTTCATCTCCGAGGCGATCGACCAGACCCGCGGCTGGTTCTACAGCCAGCTGGCGATCAGCACGCTGCTCTTCGGGCCGACGGCCGCGGCGCGGCGGCCGTATCCGCATCCCTTCAAGACCTGCATCGTCCTCGGCCACATGCTCGGCGAGGACGGGCAGAAGATGAGCAAGAGCCGGCGCAACTACCGCGAGCCCGCCGAGATCTTCGACAAGTACGGCGCCGACGCCCTGCGCTGGTTCTTCCTCGCCGGCCAGCCGCCGTGGACGAGCATCCGCTACAGCGAGCGGGCGATCCGGGAGAGCGTGCCCGAGTTCCTGCTGCGGCTCTGGAACGTCTACTCCTTCTTCGTCATCTACGCCCGGATCGACGGTTTCGACCCGGGCGCGACGCTCGACGCGCCGGCCGCGCTCGATCACGCGGCGCTGGCGCGGTCCCGCGGCTGGCGGGCCGTGGCCGACCGCGGCGAGCTCGACCGCTGGATGCTCTCCGAGGTCAACTCCGTCGCCGCCGCGATGACCGCGCGGCTCGACGCCTACGACCACTTCGGCGCGGCCCAGCAGCTTTCGGGCCTCGTCGAGGCCGTGAGCAACTGGTTCGTGCGCCGCAGCCGCGACCGCTTCTGGGCGGCGGGGCGGGCCGACGGCGGCCCCGACACCGATCGGGAGAAGCTCGACGCCTACTGGACGCTCTACGAGACGCTCGTGACGACCGCGAAGCTCGCGGCGCCGTTCGTGCCGTTCGTGACCGAGGAGATCTGGCGGAATCTCGCCGTCACCCCGTTCGGCGGCCGGGTGCCGGAGAGCGTGCACCTCGTCGACTATCCCACCGGGGTCGAGCGGCTCGTCGACCGGGATCTCGTGCGGCGGATGGCGCTGGTCCGCGACGTCGCGTCGCTCGGCCGGGCGGCGCGGGCCGCGGAGAAGCTCAAGGTGCGGCAGCCGCTCGCGAAGGTCGAGGTGATCCTCGCCGATGCGTCGCCGGACGACGCCGCCTGGCTCGAGGCCCACGCCGACCTCGTCTGCGACGAGCTCAACGTGAAGCAGTTCGAGATCTGCCGCGCGCCCGACCGCTACATCACCCGCAGCATCCAGCCCGACCTCAAGAAGCTCGGGCCCCGGCTCGGCAAGGACCTGCCGAAGGCCCGCGACGCGATCGCGAAGGCCGACGCCGCGGGTGTGCTCGCCGCCCTCGCGCGGGACGGCCGGGCGACGGTCGAATGGCCCGGCGGTGCGGTGACGCTCGAGCCCGGGGAACTGCTCGTGCGCACCACCGCCAAGCCCGGCTGGGCGGCCGCGGAGGGTTCCCGGGCGGTGGTCGTGATCGCCAAGGAGCTGACGCCCGACCTCGTCGCCGAGGGGCTCGTCCGCGAGGTCGTGCACGCCGTGCAGACGCAGCGGAAGGCGCTCGATCTCGAGTTCACCGACCGGATCGACCTCGCCTTCGCGACGCCGTCGGCCGAATTGCGGGCGGCCATCGAGCGGCACCTCGGCTACGTGGCCTCCGAGACGCTCGCCGAGTCGGCGGTGTTCGTGGGGGCCGCGGACGCCGCGGCCGAGACGCTCGACATCGACGGCCATCCGCTCGCCATCGCGATCCGCCGCCGCGACACCGGGCGGCCACCGGCGGGAGGTGGCGCGTGACCGCCGCCACGTCGGGCCCGCCGGGAAAGACGCTGCGGCTCGGCGTGCTCCTCTCAGGCTCGGGCCGCACGCTCGACAACCTCCTCGAATGGATCGCCGCCGGGCGGCTCGCGGCCCGCGTCGAGACGGTGATCTCGAGCCGGGCCGACGTGCGCGGCGTGCGGATCGCCGCCCGGGCGGGCATCCCCGTCGACGTGCTGCCTCCGGCCGGCGACGGCGCCGCGGCGTGGAGCGCGGCGATCTTCGACCGCTGCCGGGCGGCCGGAGCCGATCTGGTCGTCATGGCCGGCTTCCTCCATCTGCTGGAGATTCCCGCCGACTTCGCCGGCCGCGTGATCAACATCCACCCCGCCCTCCTGCCCGCCTTCGGTGGGAAGGGCTTTCACGGCATGCACGTGCACCGGGCGGTGATCGCGCGGGGCTGCACGGTGTCGGGCTGCACCGTGCACCTCGTCGACAACGAGTACGACCACGGCCGGGTGCTCCTGCAACGGACGGTGCCGGTGCTTCCGGACGACACGCCGGAGTCGCTCGCCGCCCGCGTCTTCGCCGCCGAGTGCGTCGCCCTGCCGGAGGCGCTCAACAGGATCGCCGCGGGCTCGCCCTGAGCCGCCTGTCGGCGTCGTTTGCGGCCCGGTGATCCGGCGGGCTATCCTGCTCGATTCCCGCCCCCGGAGCCCGTCATGTCACGTTCGATCGGAAACATCATCGCCGACTCGCTGAAGCTCTCGGTGGGCTATGCGGAGCGGCTGCTCACGGGCGTGCCCGCGGCCCGCTTCGCCAGGTTCGCCCGCTGCGGCGGCGAGGTCGTCGAGTCGAACCACCCGGCCTTCGTCTACGGCCACCTGAGCCTCTACGCGCCGCGGATCCTCCAGCAGCTCGGCCATCCCGCGCCGTCCGTGCCCGAGCACTTCCAGCACCTGTTCTCCAAGGACGCCACCTGCCGCGACGACGAGGATGGCGATCTCTACCCGCCGATGGACGAGATCACCGCCTTCTTCTTCGAGGGGCACCGGATGCTCGCCGGCGCGCTCCGCGGCTCGCCCGACGCCACGTTCGCGCAGGCGAACCCCGCCGAAGGCAGGATGAAAGAGCTGTTCCCCACGCTCGGCTCGGTGCAGACCTTCTACTGCGGCGGCCACATGATGATGCACCTCGGGCAGGTGAGCGCCTGGCGGCGGATGGAGCGGCTCGGGAGCGCGTGACGGCCCCGCGCGGCCGCCCGCCTCAGACGTCGCAGACCATCGCCGCGTGCCGCAGGGCGAGCACGGGATCGTCCCAGGTCGGGATGAACTCGTGGGCCACGAAGTCGTGGTAGCCGATCGCGGCCAGGGCCCGCATCACGGCCGGATAGTTGATCTCCTGCGTGTCGTCGAGCTCGCCGCGGCCGGGATTGCCCGCCGTGTGGACGTGGCCGATCACGTCCTTGTGCTGGCGCAGCCGGCGGACGACGTCGCCGTTCATGATCGCGACGTGGTAGATGTCGAAGAGCAGCTTGAAGTTCGGCGAGCCGACCTGCTCGATGAGCCGCACGCAGAACTCGACGTCGTCGCCGAAATAGCCCGGGTGACCCTTCATCGGATGGGAGGCGTCGCGGGAATTGAGGTGCTCGAGCACGAGCGTGATGCCCCGCCGCTCCGCCTTCGGCAGCACCTGTTTCCAGGCCGCCACGCAGTCGGCCGCCGCCCGGTCGGGGTCCATGCGATCGAACCGCATGCCGGTGAACGTGATCACCTTCCGGCTGCCGACGTCGGCCGCGACGTCGATCGCCTCGTCGAGCTTCGCCACCGCCTCCTCGCGGAAGGCGGGGTTGCACGGGCCCTTCGCGAAGCCGTGGCTCCCGACGAGCGAGATGTCGAGCCCGAGCCGCCGCACCTCCGGGTAGTGCCTGCGGTCGATCCCCTCGATGCCCGTGAGCCCGATGTCCTTGGCGTGCCGGGCGAGCACCGGGGCCTCCAGCGGATTGAAGCACCAGCCCATCACCGAATGGCGGATGCCCCGGTTGCGGATCCGGTAGGCGGGGTCGGCTGCGGCCCGGGCGATGTCGGCGGCCCGGCCGCGGTCCGCCGCCGCGGCGGCGAGCGCGGCGACGCCGCCCGTGAGGAACGCCCGTCGGGCCCGGCGGCGCGGCGCCGATGCGGCGGCGGATGCCGCGAGCGGACGGTCCGGCGGTGCGGCGTCGGTCGGCATCAGCTCACCCGCTCGAGCTTGGAGATGCGGCCGGTCTGCACCCATTCCGCCACGAACAGGTGCCCCTCGGGGGTGAAGCAGGCGTCGTGGGGATGCACGAACTGGCCGTCGAGCCACTTGTCGGGCTGGCCGCGCAGGTTCTTGATCTCGTCGAGCCGCTCGACCGCACGGCCGAGGCGGGCCACGACCTGGTTCTTCTCGTCGAGCAGCGTGACGCAGGCCTTCAGCTCCGGCACCACGAGCAGGTTCTTCCAGGTGTCGCAGTTGGCCGGCAGGCCGAAGCCCTCGATCGTCTCGCGGTAGGTGCCGTCGAGCCCGAACACCTGCAGCGTGTTGTGCGCCCGGTCGGTGACGACGATCGACGGCTCGCGGCCCTCGCGACGGTCCACCCACAGGCCGTGGGGCGTGTTGAACGTGCCCTTCCCGTCGCCCGCGCCGCCGAAGCTGCCGAGCCACTTCGCGTGCTTGTCGTAGCGATGGATCCGGAACGAGCCGTAGCCGTCGGCCACGAGGAACTCGCCGGTGCCCGTGGTGCCGTCGTCGAGGAAGGCGACGTTCGTCGGCAGGAAGCCCTGGCGGGTCCAGGTGGCCGCCGTCGAGACGTCCTCGCCGGGGGCGTAGGCTCCCGACTCCATCGGGCACTTGCGAAACCAGACGATCTCGCCCGTGGGCGTGAGCTTGGCGAACGCCTTCACCTGCTGGTAGCCGCAGACGTAGAGAAACTCCTCGCTCCCCTCCTTGCGGATCTCGATGCCGTGGCCGCCCCCCTGGAACTGGGCGCCGAAGGCGCGGACGAACCGGCCCTCCGGATCGAAGACGAAGATCGCCGGATGTTCCTTCTGGTCCTTGCGGCCCTCGTGGATCACGTAGAGGTTGCCGGCGGAGTCGACGGCGACGTTGTGCGTGGTCTGCCAGGTGTACTTGTCGGGGAGCTGCGGGAAGTTGTGCCGCACGCGGAACGTGTGGGCGCCCTCGCCGAGGATCGTGTCCTTGCCGACCTGCCGCGTGCGGGCGAGCGCCGGAACGGCCGGGGCGGCCGCGGCGAGTGCCGCCACCGTTGCGAACGTCCGCCGCGAGAGCGGCGCGGTGGAGATCTTCGGGTGGTCCATCGTCGTGCGCCTCCGCGGGGCCTGTGTGCCTGTTCACGGCTCGGCGGCGAGCCGGCTGCGACGGCCGGCGGGCAGGCCTCCCCATCGGACCGGCGGGCAGCATACCACGCGCGCCCGTGGCGTCACGGCGCGGCAAAAGGGGTCAGGGCGGCCGCCGCTCGCGGAAGCCGGCGGCACGCCAGAACGCGACCGCCGCCGGCCAGGTCGGAAGCGTCTCTGCCGACACGGTCCGGGCCCCGGCGGCGGCCGCCGCCCGGACGGCCGTCTCGACGAGCGAGCGGGCGATTCCACGGCGTCGTGCCGCCGGATGCACGAGCAGCCAGCCGATCGAAGCGCGGGGCCCGGCGGCCCCGGTCGCGACCACGAGCGCGACGAGCCCGAGGGGGCCCGCGCACGTCTCGGCGAAGGCCGGCCCGCCGGAAGTGGAACGCCGATCATGTTCCTCCGGCCAGGCCAGCCACGCCTGCACGAGGCGTCCCGGGCGGCTGGCGAGTTCACCGAGCAGTCCCGCGGGAACGAAATGCCCCGCCTGCGGCCCTGCCTCGCTCCGGCAGGCATCGGCCAAGGCGGCCACCGCGGCGGCGTCGGCGGCCGGATCGAACGTGGTGATCTCATGACCCGGGGGCTTCGCCGCCGTCGCGGAGCCCGTCGTGGGCGGTGTGGCGGCGACCGACTGGCCGGCGATCGGCAGGGAGAAATGAATCGGCAACGGCATGGGGATGCCCGTCAGGCGGCCTGGCTCACTGGCCGTGGAAAAAGTCCTCCGGACGTTTTTCCACGACTGAAAACCTCCGGTTTTCGCGGGAGCTGCGCTCCCGGGATCGCATCCCTGCGATCCAGCAGGCTGTTTATCCACAGCCTGCTAAGTCGGGGGCCAGATGCCCGATCCGAGACGGATCGGCGCACTCGAGCAGCGGGGATTGTGATCGAAAAACGC
>Ga0114963_10002377_pt1 | contig 12923 bp, 10 predicted proteins | sample C_131016_EF_Meta_FD_87019 | JGI IMG/M metagenome (GOLD analysis project Ga0114963, IMG submission 87019) | Freshwater microbial communities from Lake Croche, Canada to study carbon cycling - C_131016_EF_MetaG | ecosystem: Environmental > Aquatic > Freshwater > Lake | place: Lake Croche, Canada...
CTGGAGTTTCAAAAAAACCAACGCGTATCTCACTTCACAAGTGCAGTCTCGGGCTGGGCCTTCTTGCGGATCCACCCGGACTGTCTTGCGGAGCGGGTGACATATCCAATCGCGGCATACAGCGTTATTCCCGCCAGTGCTGCCTGCCTGTTCGCTTCTTCCCTGCTGATCTTGTATATTTTTCTCATGCCCTCCGATACAGACGGCTTTTGAAAAGGGAAACGGGTTGGGTTAAAAAATTATCGGGAAAGAATACTCCCCAAAATCGCAATGGCGATGACCGCGCCAATCAGGATTAAAAGCCACAGCAGCGATGTATCCTTCGGAGGTGTCTCTTTATCCCGCTGACTCGCGCTTCCTCGCTTGCTCGGCAAAACTTCACCAGCGGGCATATATTGCACCGAGACGCCGCGAGCCTGCAATTCAGGTCTGATCTGGTTCGCAGCCCGCTCCACCATCTGGCGCACTGCGGCCTTGCTCACTCCAGTTCGTCGAGAGATTTCCGCATAGGATTCTCCGTCCGCATACGATTTGAGTACCTGCTGCTGGGACTCTGTGAGAGACGCTAACTGCGTTTGAAGAACCAAGCGGATGCTTGCTCGCTCGGCATCCAGCAGAGGCGAGGCACCAGCGGAAACGAGGTTGTTTTTTGCAGAGTCGATTTCCGCCTCGGGATCATTGCTGGCAGGTGCATCGAGAGCGGTGATCTCGACTCCACGCCTCTTCGCAGTGTTGAAAACATTTCGCAGGTGATTCCTCACGACAATCGAAGCGAAGCCTGCAAACTCACCCTTCGCGGGATCGTATGACGAAGCCGCCCGCCACAATGCGATCCGAGCCTCCTGCTCGCTCTCATCAATAGCGGCATTCGGAATCGGAAAACTGCGGCCAATTTTCAAAGCCAGTTCCAAGTGCGATTCAAAGAGTGCTTCTGGTGTGGAGTCGTTCATTCGTGAGTCTGCGCATCCCTGCTACGGCAACGATGCCAGAGGAGCGAGAATAAAAGAAAGGCTGGAGAGCGGCATTAATCCTCGCTCTGCGGCATAGGCGCGGAAAGCGAGGCACAGATTCGTTGCCATCACAAAGCGCAGTCGCATTGTCGCTATCAGGGGTCTCTGGGTCTGTTGGACTCGGAGTTTTGTTAGAAATATACGCGCGCGCACGCGAGGCGTGTCAGAGTTGCGAGGGAATTTGCGGAGCAATACGCAAAGGAGCGGGAGGGAGGGGGCGGAACTTTCCACTGATTCCTCCGATAGGGGTGCCTTGGAATAAGCCGTTTTTTTATGGAGTAGGAAAATGGCCAGCATTTCTCCGCACCTAACCCCCTAAAAGCCTCAAAACTACTTGCCAGATACTTGCCATTTAGAATGCGTTTTTATTCGTTTTCGGGCGTTTTGGTTCGTAACCTGTTTGAGATACGAAAAAACCCGTAGAGCGAGGTTTCATGCGGGTTTCCAAGGCGAGGGGGGAAGTGGGTTGGGAGGGACTCGAACCCTCAACCAACGCCTTAAAAGGGCGCTGCTCTACCATTGAGCTACCAACCCGGTGGAAGGGTGGAATATTAGTCGTTTGTTGGTGGGTTGCAATCCTGAAAATCATAAAAAATTCGGGGCGCGATTTTACGCTGTGTGGATTTCAAATTCCTTGAACGCTTCGTGCGTGGAGTCCATGTTTTCGCCCTGCCTTGAAATCTTCCACTGCCCACCTGCATAAACCAACTCACGAATGCGGCGTCTTTGCGGTCTTCAACCACCCGGATGCTGCGATGCTCACTTACTACGGTCTGTTCGCTCTCCAGCACCGAGGACAGGAAAGCGCCGGAATCGTATCGGCCGAAGCCGGTGTTCCCGTCTTTACTACTCATAAAGGAATGGGTCTTGTGTCTCAGGTCTTTCATTCACGCGATCTCGAGAAGCTCAAAGGCAACCGCGCGATTGGTCATGTTCGTTATTCCACCACGGGTTCCAGCAATCTCAAAAATGCGCAGCCTTTCGTGGTAGACACAGCACGGGGACGACTCGCTGTCGCCCATAATGGAAATCTGGTCAATGCTGCCGCGCTGCGCGCCGAGCTCGAAGAACGGGGATCGATCTTTCAAACAACGGTGGATAGCGAAATCGTGCTGCATCTCCTCGCTCAACCGACATCCAACGGCGGAGGCATAGCATCCCTGCGGCGTTTGGAGGGTGCGTTCTCGATTGTTCTCATGGGTGAGCGTGAGATCATCGGCTTCCGCGATCCTCACGGCTTCCGTCCGCTCTGCCTGGGAAAACTCGACGGGGCCTATGTGCTGGCATCCGAGAGTTGCGCGTTTGATTTGATCCATGCGGAATTCATTCGCGATGTGGAACCCGGCGAGGTTTTGATCATCGATGAAAATGGCCTGCGCAGCGAGTGGCCGTTTCCCAAGCAACGGGAGTCCTTCTGCATTTTCGAGCATGTTTATTTTGCCCGCCCCGACAGCAACATTGGCGGAACTAATGTTAGCATGGCTCGAGTGAATATGGGACGCGAGTTGGCTAGGTTGCATCCCGTAGAGGCCGATCTGGTGGTGCCTGTGCCGGATTCAGGCATTTTTGCGGCGTTGGGTTTTTCGGAGGAGACCGACATTCCCTATTATCCTGCTTTTGTCAGAAACCACTACATCGGCCGCACATTCATTCAGCCCACGCAAATGATCCGCGACTTTAATGTGCGGGTTAAGCTTAACCTGATTCGGTCAGCTGTGGAGGGTAAGCGTGTGGTGGTGGTGGATGACTCGATTGTGCGTGGCACGACTGCTCGCTCGCGTGTCGTCAACCTTCGGGAGAACGGTGCCAAGGAAGTCCACATGCGCATCAGCTGCCCGCCGCATAAGCATGCCTGCTACTACGGAATTGATTTTCCAGACCCCGAGAAACTCCTCGCAAATCAATGCACGCCGGAGGAAATCTGCAAATATCTCGGTGCTGATTCCATCGGCTACCTCGATGTGGATGGCATGGTGCGCTCCACAGGCCAGCCTGCGAATAATTTCTGCATGGCCTGCTTTAACGGCGATTACCCGGTCGCTTTCGATGACCAATTCGACAAACTCATCATGGAAAAACGGGCCGTTAAAGCCCGCCTTCTCGAACCACCCTCCGAACGCCTGCTTTGAAAACTCCACGCAAACAAAAAGCCTATGCCGCCGCCGGGGTCGATGTGGACCTCGGCAACACAGTCAAAAAAGGAATTCACGCTCTCGTCAGCGCCACTCACGGTCCCGAGGTGCTCGGAAAAATCGGGGGATTTGGCGGTCTCTTTCGTCCCGATTTCCGGGGAATGAAAGACCCTGTGCTTGTCTCCAGCGTTGATGGCGTCGGCACGAAACTTAAAATCGCCTTTGCCACGAACCGCCATGACACTATCGGCCAGGATTTGGTGAACCACTGCATCAATGACATCGCCGTGATTGGTGCGCGTCCGCTCTTTTTTCTCGACTACATCGGCGGCGAAAAGCTCGACCCCGTGGTGTTCCGCCAAATTCTCAAAGGCTTTGCGAAGGCCTGCAAAGAGGGCGGATGCGCCCTCATCGGCGGCGAGACCGCTCAGATGCCCGGCATGTATCAAAGCGGGGAATACGATGTCGCTGGAACGATTGTTGGTGTGGTCGATAGGCCGAAAATGCTCGACGGTTCGAAAATCAAAGTCGGCGATGTGGTGATCGGACTCAAAGGAAATGGTCTCCACACAAATGGCTACTCGCTCGCCCGCAAGGTCCTTCTGGAAAAAATGCGCCTGCCATTGGACAAACCTGCTCCTGGCATGAGCATGCCCCTTGGCAAGGAACTCCTGAAAGTGCACCCAAACTACCAACCACTCATGGCCTCCCTGCCACAAGGCATTCTGCACGGCGCGGCACACATCACCGGCGGCGGCTTGCTGGACAACCTTCCACGCGTGCTTCCCGAAGGCTGCCGCGCTTCGATCGAGAAGGGATCATGGAAAGTGCCAACCATTTTCAACATCATTCAAAACGCGGCTGATATCCCCGACGATGAGATGTTCCAAGTCTTCAACATGGGCATTGGCATGACGTTGGTCGTTCCAGCGAAGCGTGCGGAGGAGGCTTTGAAACTCACGAAGGGCATTCCGATCGGTAAAATCACTGAGGGACCCCGTGATGTGGTGATTTCTTGAAATATTCAAACTCTCCCGGAGAGCGCTCCCGCCTTCGTGCTCGCTCACCGAGACCATGCGCCCAGCGCTCGCAGTAGCCAGAAAGAGACTCAGAAAACCCATTGCGGCATCGTTGTCATTTCCTCTAAACAGGGTCTAGTGAATTCCAAAAACACCAAGATCGGTTTGGCGGGCGCTATGAAAAGCGAGTTGGCGCTCTGGGTTGGCATTCTTGCAGTGCTTGTTTTTTACACGGGCGGGGGTGCGCTATTGGGCTCCACAGGAAGTGTTGGCGCGGCTGCAGGGTCGTTTGCCGTAATCTTTGCTGTGATGCTCTGGCTTGCCTTCGGAGTGGTGCATCATGCCGAGTGCTTGGCGGTGAAACTTGGCGAGCCTTTTGGCACGCTCATTCTTACGCTAGCTGTCGTTTCCATCGAGGTGGTTATGATCTGCGCGCTCATGCTGAATGGTTCCGAAAATCCCACATTGGCGAGGGATACCATGTTCTCAGTCCTGATGATCGTTCTTAATGGTATGCTTGGCATCACCTTGCTAATCGGCGGGTTGCGTCATCACCGGCAGGTGTTTAACCTCGAAGGGGCTCGGAGTTATCTCATCGTTCTCTCGTGTCTGGCCTTCCTTGCCCTGGTGCTGCCGACCTTCACCCGAACTGGCGGCGTCGGTTCGGCCTCGCCGATGGTGTTCGGCTTTGTGGCGATCGCTTCTGTCGGGCTTTACGGCATTTTCTTGTTTCTCCAATCCACGCGCCATCGCGATTTTTTCGAGCATCCTTCGGATGACGGGGAGGCGGGCGAGGGCCATGGGCACCTAGAGACGCGTTCCACGGCTTATCATGCCATTTTTCTGGTCCTTTCGCTGCTGCCCATCGTGTTGCTTTCCAAAAAAATCGCCCTTTTGCTCGAATTTGGTATTTCCACCCTTCATGCGCCTCAGGCTCTCGCCGGCTTCGTGGTGGCGTTGCTTGTTCTTGCTCCTGAGGGGCTCGCCGCCTGCAAGGCCGCGCTGCAAAACACCCTCCAACGCACGGTAAACATCGTCCTCGGCTCCGCGTTGGCTACCATTGGACTCACTGTGCCTGCCGCTTTGTGTATCAGCGCTCTTACAGGTCAGCACATTATCCTGGGACTCGCACCTGTAGAATTGGTTCTTCTCCTGGCCACATTTTTTTCCTCCGTGCTGGTCTTTGCCGGCAACCGCACAAACATGCTCGCAGGTGCTGTGCATCTGGTCCTCTTTGCAGCTTATGCGGTGCTGATTTTCGATTGATGGGAGGTCTAGCCCTACACGCTTTCGCTGCTGCAAGTCTTCAAGCCGGGGATTTGTAAAAATCGGGTCCGCCTAACTGCCGAATTTTGGTTTATCGTCTTAAATCTTGGCTCCGATAGTCGGAGAAGGCGTATTTTCATCGAGGGATGATCCAAAGAATTCCAAAGGTATCCTAGGGAGACATGTAGCCAGTTCTTGAGGGTAGCGACGGATGCGCGTAGCGCCTCGCAGAAAATTATTTTTTCAAAGCGTCGCGTATTTCTTCCAGCAGCACCTCGGTGCGTGTGGGAGCGGGCGCTTCTGCCGGGGCGGGGGCCGGGGCGCGTTTGATTTGGTTTACGATTTTCACCAAAGTGAAAACACACGCCGCTATGATGAAAAATTCGATAACCTGATTGATGAACAGGCCATATGTGATCACAGGGGCTCCGGCTTCTTTCGCTTTCGCCAGCGTGTCGTAGGTTTTGCCATCAATCGCCACAAAGAGATTGCTGAAATTCACGCCTTTCAGCACGGCACCGATGGGCGGCATGATGATGTCGGAGACCAGGCTGTTGACGATTTTTCCAAAGGCTGCGCCGATGATGACACCTACTGCCAGATCGATGACATTTCCTCGGGAGATGAATTCGCGAAATTCTTGGGTAATTTTCATGGTGTGTTTAGGCTCCGAGGAGGAGTCGTGCTGGGTTCTCGAGGCAGTCTTTCACGCGGACGAGGAATGTCACGGCCTCTTTTCCGTCGACTACGCGGTGGTCGTAGCTGAGGGCGAGATACATCATGGGGCGGGCAACGATCTGACCATTGACCACGACGGCGCGTTCTTGGATTTTGTGCATGCCGAGGATTCCGGATTGGGGCGGGTTCAGAATGGGTGTGCTCAGGAGCGAGCCATATACCCCGCCGTTGCTGATGGTGAAGACGCCGCCGGAGAGATCTTCCATGGAAATGCGGCCTTCACGGGCCTTCACGGCGAATCCGGCGAGGCTGGCTTCGATCTCGGCAAAGGAGAGCTTCTCGCAATCCTTGAGCACGGGAACAATGAGCCCGCGTTCGGTGCCCACGGCGACTCCGATATCGTAGGCGTTGTTCGTGATGAGTTCATCGCCGTCCAAGCGCGAATTGATGGACGGGATGGCTTGAAGGGCATCCACGACGGCTTTGATGAAAAAGCTCATGAAGCCGAGTTTGACGCCGTGCTTTTTGCTGAAGTCCTCTTGGAGTTCCTTGCGGAGGGCCATGACGGCGCTCATGTCGCATTCGTTGAAAGTGGTGAGGATGGCGGCTGTTTGCTGTGCCATGACGAGCTGGGTGGCAATTTTGCGGCGTAGCGGGCTCAGTTTCTTGCGCGTGGCGCGGGAGTCAGTTGCCACGGCCTGGGCCGCTTGAGGCTGAGGGGTGGGGGACTTAGGCGCGGGTGCCGGTGTGGTAGCCGGGGCTGCTGGCTTTGGCGCTTCGACCACGGGAGCAGGAGCCTTTTCTTCGATAGGAGCGGGAGCCGCCGCCACGGGGGCGCCTTCAGCCGCCGGCTCAATCTCGGCCACGACTTGACCGATCTTCACTTCCTCACCTTCGGCGACCTTGGTGTGAAGGATGCCGGAGTCAGCGGCCATTACCTCTTGGGAAACTTTGTCCGTCTCCAAGGTAAAGAGGAGTTCGTCACGGGACACGCGTTCGCCGTTTTTTTTATGCCAGATGGATAGAACTCCGGATGTGATGGATTCTCCGGCGCTCGGGATTTTGACTTCGATATTCATTGGTTAAGGCAGGGTATCAGGCTGTGAAGGCTTGGTTGAGAAGTGAGGCTTGTTGTTCTTTGTGTTTTCCGGACGAGCCTGCAGCTGGACTGGCACTCTCGGGACGCCCGGCATAAGCGGGCATGGTTCCGGAGATTTCGGCGAGGCGTGGGGCGATGAATGTCCACGCGCCGTTGTTTTTCGGTTCCTCTTGGCACCAGACGATCTTCTTGGCGGCCGGGTAGCCTTTGAGGATCACCTTGAGGCGTTCGTCATGGAGCGGGTAGAGTTGCTCGATGCGGACGATGGCTGTGGACGCACGGGATTTGTCCTCGGAGCGGGCTTTCAGGAGGTCGTAGTAGACCTTGCCGGAGCAGAAAATGACCCGGTTCACCTTTTTGGCATCCGTCATCGAAGGGTCGTCCAGGATTTCCTCGAAGCGGGCATTCGTGAAGTCCTCCATTCGGGAGGAGGCGTCCTCCGAGCGAAGAAGGCTCTTCGGCGTCATGATAACGAGTGGTTTGCGGTAGCCACGGTGAATCTGTCGGCGCAGCACATGGAAATACTGTGCGGGTGTAGTGAGATTGCAGACCTGCATGTTTTCCTGTGCGCAGAGTTGGAGGAAGCGCTCCAAGCGTGCGCTGGAGTGTTCCGGACCCTGGCCCTCGTAGCCGTGTGGCAGGAGCAGCACGATCGAGCTGGGGCGGCCCCATTTCGATTCGGCCGATGCGATGAACTGGTCGATGATGATTTGGGCTCCGTTCGAGAAATCGCCGAACTGCGCCTCCCAGATGCAGAGCATGGATGGGAAATCCATCGAGTAGCCGTAGTCGAAACCGAGAACGGCGTATTCGGAGAGCGGGCTGTTATAGACGCAGAAGGTTTCCTGCTTGGAGGAGATGTGCTTGAGCGGAATGTGGCGCTCGCGGGTCTTTTCATCATAGAGAGCCGCATTGCGGTGGCTGAATGTGCCACGGCGGCTGTCTTGGCCGGAGAGTCGCACTGGCGTTCCCTCGAGAAGGAGTGAGCCGAAGGCGAGAGCCTCGGCGAGACCCCAATCGTAGGGGCCCCCGTCTTTCCAAACTTGGAGACGGCGATCGAGCACCGTTCGCTGGATTTTTTGCATCACTTGAAAACCCTCGGGGGCCGCAGTGATGGCTTTGACGATCTTGTCGAGCGTGCGCTTGGTGATCTCTGTGTTGCAGGGATCGTGAGAGTAGGGCGGTTGAAAAATCGCCGTGGAGCCGCTGAGCGGGTCTCTTTTCTTTTTGCCATCGCCTGGTTTTGCGACCTCGCTGAGGGCTGCCTCGAGATTCGCAATGAGTTTGGCTTTGATATCCGCCGCCTCTTTTTCTGTGACGGTGCCGAGCGTGGCGGTTTCCTGCGAGAATTTCGTGCTCAGGAGCGGATGGCGCCGGATGACATTGTAGAGGTCGGGTTGGGTGAAAGCCGGTTCGTCCGTCTCGTTGTGGCCATGGCGGCGGTAGCAGTAAATATCAACCACCACATCGCGGCCAAACTTCTGGCGGAACTCCAGCGCGATCTGTGCGACTTCGACGACGGTGAGAGGATCCTCGCCGTTCACATGGAAAATCGGAGCGTCGATCATCTTGGCGATGTCGGTGCAGTAGCGCGTGGAACGGGAATCCGCAGGCAGTGTGGTGAACCCGATCTGGTTGTTCACCACGAGATGAATCGTTCCGCCGGTGCGGTAGCCTTCGAGCTGCGACATGTTGAATGTCTCTGCCACGATGCCTTGGCCGATGAAGGCGGCATCGCCATGAACGAGAATCGGCACCACTTTTTTGCGTTCCACGGTATCCTGAAGAATCCGCTGACGAGCGCGGGCCTTGCCTTCGACGACCGGGTCCACCGCTTCCAAATGGCTGGGGTTTGCCGCGAGGCGAATCTCGACTTTGTGTCCGCCGGGCAGTTCACGCGTAGTTTGGTAGCCGAGGTGGTATTTCACATCACCGTTGCCACCCACCAACTCCGGATTGAAACTGTCCTGAAATTCGTTGAAAATAAGGCTCGCGGGCTTGTGCAGGAAATTGGTCAGCACATTTAGTCGTCCGCGATGCGCCATGCCCATGACGATTTCGAGCACGCCGAGTCCGGGGCAATTCTCAAGAATGGCATTGAGCGAAAGCATGAGCGACTCGCCGCCCTCGAGAGAGAAACGTTTTTGACCAACGTATTTTGTGTGAATGAAAGACTCGAAGGTCTCAGCCTCGTAGATTTTGCCCAGAACATCGCGGTGCAGTTCGGCGGAGTTCCTGTCGGCGCGACGGCGGTTCTCCACACGCGTCGCCACCCATTCACGGATTTCCGTATTCTCGATGTGGGAAAACTCCACACCCAGCGTGTCGGCGTAGGTTTGCCGCAGGGAAGTAATCATTTCACCAAGCGGCATCTGGCGCCCTTGTTGGAAATAACGCGATGACACAACCTCTTTCATGTCCGCATCGGTGAATCCAAATTCAGAAGTGGCCAGCAGCGGGTTCTCCGGCGCGGTGGGGACGAGGGGATTCAAGTGCGATGCCGTGTGGCCAATCGAGCGATAGGCTTCGACCAAGGCGTCCACACGGGCTTGGAGCGGTGAGGATGCGATGCCTGAGGCAGCGGCTTCCTCTTCCTTTTTCAAGCGGGCAAGCCCGAGTTCAAAACCCTCGAAAAAGGCGGCCCAGTCAGGTGACACCGAATGCCGGTCGGCCTGCCAGCGTTGGTGCATTTCGTCGATCAGCGTCTCGTTTGCACGAGCGGGAACGGAGTTGTTCATTAATTTGTAGGAAAAAATGGAGTTGCAGTCTCCTCGGGTGGAGTGCGACCAGGACTTTGAGGTGACATCCCGGAAAGATCAAGCTGTGAAAAATCAGTGCGTCACCGCAGCGCGCGTGCCGAAAATGGCGGAACCAATTCGAACAATGGTCGCCCCTTCTTCAATGCCTTGCTCAAAATCCCCGCTCATTCCCATGGAAAGTTCCTTGAGTGGATGTCCACTCGCAGCGGAGAGAGCGTCCCGCAGTTTCCTCAATCCCTCGAAAACCGGTCTGGCGCAGTCCGGATTTTCCGAATAGGGGGCCATCGTCATTAACCCCTCGATGCGCAGGTGAGGGAGGGGGAAAAGTTCTTCTAGTGCGGCGGGAAGGGCGTTGGGGGTGAAGCCAAATTTGCTTTCCTCGCCCGAGACATTCACCTCGAGCAGGATACTTGCTGTGACGCCGAATTCTCCGGCGATGCGGTTCATTTGGAGGGCGAGGGCGGTATTATCAACACCGTGAAACAACGCGAAACGCCCGATCACTTTGCGGACTTTGTTGGTTTGCAGATGTCCAATGAGATGCCATTCCAGATCAGGTGGCAGGGCATCGATTTTCGGGAGGGCGTCCTGGACGCGGTTTTCTCCAAAACACTGCTGAGCGGCTTCAACAGCCTCGCGGATGATCTCTGGCGGATAGGTCTTTGAAACAGCCACAAGTTTGACTTCCTTGGCGGAACGCCCATTCCGCTCTGCGGCGGCAGCGATGCGTTGTCTGATAAATTCGAGATTTTCGGCGATCTGGCTCATTTCGCAAATTCTTACATGCCCCACCTATCGCCCGCGATGACTTTTGTGTAATATCACGTCCGAAATCCTTTCTCCATCATGCGTCCTGAAAAATTCACCATCAAACTTCGCGAGGCCCTGAATTCTGCCATGGAGTCAGCCTCCAAGAACGAAAATCCCGAGATCACCTGCGAGCATCTGCTTTCCGCCCTCGTTGCGCAGTCGGACGGACTCGCACGACCACTCTGCGAAAAGCTCGGCGTCTCGGTGCCAGCCCTCGAAGGGCGCTTGAACGATGCCATCGACGCGCTCGCCCAAGTGCGCGGCGGCGCCCAGCCGCAGTTCTCGAGCGAGTTGAACAAAGTCCTCCAAGCCGCCGAGGGCGAGATGGCCATGCTCAAAGATGATTTCGTGAGCGTGGAGCATTTCCTTCTCGCTCTTCTGACCACCAACTACGCCGCCGCAAAAATGCTTAAAGACAGCGGAGTGACCCGTGACAAGCTCATGCAGGCCCTCGTCGCCGTGCGTGGCAGCCAGCGCGTCACCGATCAAGACCCGGAGGGTAAATACCAGACGCTGGAAAAATACGGCCGCGACCTTACCGCCGCCGCCCGTGCCGGCAAGATCGACCCCGTGATCGGCCGCGACGATGAGATTCGCCGCACCATGCAGGTCCTCTCCCGTCGCTCCAAAAACAACCCCGTGCTCATCGGCGAGCCCGGCGTCGGCAAGACCGCCATCGTCGAAGGTCTCGCCCGCCGCATCGTGAGCGGCGACGTGCCGGAATCCCTCAAAAACAAACGACTCATCGCGATGGATATCGGCTCGATGGTTGCCGGCGCCAAGTTTCGCGGTGAATTCGAAGACCGTCTCAAGGCGTTTCTCAAAGAAGTCACCGCCAGCGAGGGCGAGGTCATTCTTTTCATCGACGAGCTACACACCATCGTCGGAGCCGGAGCCGCCGAGGGTTCGATGGATGCCTCAAATCTGCTCAAACCCCAGCTCGCCCGCGGCGAACTCCACACCATCGGAGCCACCACTCTCAACGAGTATCGCAAATACATCGAAAAAGACGCCGCCCTCGAGCGCCGCTTCCAGCCAGTGATGGTCGGTGAGCCAAGCGTCGAGGACACCATCGCCATCCTTCGCGGACTGAAGGAACGCTACGAAGTCCACCATGGCGTCCGCATCCAGGATGCCGCCCTCATCGCCTCTGCCGTTTTGAGCCACCGCTACATCAGCGACCGCTTCCTGCCTGACAAAGCCGTTGATCTCATGGACGAGGCCGCATCCCGTCTCAAGATCGAGCTGGAATCCCTGCCGACCGAGATCGACCAACTCGAGCGCCAGATCATGCAGCTCGAGATGGAGCGCGAGGCCCTCAAAAAAGAAAAAGACGCCGCCAGCCGCGAGCGCCTCGAGAAGCTCGAGCGCGAACTCGCCGAGGTGAAGGAGCAGGCCTCCACGCTCCGTGCCCAGTGGCTCAAGGAAAAAGAGGAAATCGGCAAGACCCAAAAAGTCGCCGAGCGCGTCGAGCAACTCCGCGCCGAACTCGAGCAGGCCCAGCGCCGTGGCGACCTGCACCGCGCCAGCGAAATCCAATACGGACTGCTCCCCGACATGGAGCGTGAACTGAAAAAAATGGAGCACGCCGCGCCTGCGGGGGATTCCGAGAAAAAAGCCACCGCCATCCTCCGCGAAGAGGTCACCGAGGAGGACATCGCGAAGGTCGTCGCCACTTGGACCGGCATCCCCGTTTCCCGCCTCCAAGAAGGCGAGCGCGCCAAGCTCGTTAAAATGGAGGAACGCCTCATGGAGCGCGTCGTCGGCCAGCAGCAGGCCATCAAAGCCGTCTCCAACGCCGTCCGCCGCGCCCGCGCCGGCCTGCAGGACGAAAATCGCCCAATCGGCTCGTTCCTCTTCCTCGGCCCCACAGGCGTTGGAAAAACCGAACTCTCCAAAGCCCTCGCGGAATTTCTTTTCGACGATGAAGGCGCCATCATTCGTCTCGACATGTCCGAATACATGGAGAAACACACCGTAGCCCGCCTCATCGGAGCGCCTCCCGGCTATGTCGGCTACGAGGAGGGCGGTCAGCTCAGCGAGGCTGTGCGCCGCAAGCCCTACTCGGTTGTGCTTTTCGACGAAGTGGAAAAAGCCCACCCGGATGTCTTCAATGTCCTCCTCCAAGTCCTCGACGACGGCCGCATCAC
>Ga0114963_10002379_pt1 | contig 12920 bp, 11 predicted proteins | sample C_131016_EF_Meta_FD_87019 | JGI IMG/M metagenome (GOLD analysis project Ga0114963, IMG submission 87019) | Freshwater microbial communities from Lake Croche, Canada to study carbon cycling - C_131016_EF_MetaG | ecosystem: Environmental > Aquatic > Freshwater > Lake | place: Lake Croche, Canada...
AGCAGTTATATTGCGCATATGACGCAGGAATTGGCGCAGATGGCGCGGGGGTCCAACCTCGATCTGCTGGCCTATTTCCTCGACATGGCCGAGCTTGAGGCACGGATGCGCAGCAGCACAAACCTGCAAAGCGCCTGAGCCAGGAATTGGGGTGGCCCAAGCCGCTTTGGGCTGCCCCGATACCCGGTGTTCATGCAGCCGGCTATCAATCCAAATATAGTCGGTAATTCTTCGTTACGCGCCCTGACCGGATGATCCCGGCCGGGAGGGCTTTCGAAGGACTGGATAAAGTTCAACTGCTCGCGTTGCGCAGCGAGACAAGTTGCCCGCCATGGCGGATCAGACGGCCTTCGAGCTCCAGATCAAGCAAGATCTGGCTGGTCTCGCGGGCCGACAGGCCCGACAGGCGCACAAGATCATCAATCGCAACCGGGGATGGCCCCAACAGCGATAACAGGCCCGCCTGACTGTCGATCTGGGGAGATCCGGCAATAGGCACAGGCACTCCGCCCCGATACGGTGTTTCTGGGGTTTCGCGTATCATCGTCGGGGCGGAGTCTTCCCCAGCCAGATAATCGATCTCGTCCCACAAGGCTTCGTCGCTCGCTTGCGCCTCGCGCATGTGGTGGGGGTGCCAGCGGTGCTCGCCGGTCATTACTCTGATGGCCTCGTCCACCTGTGCGGCGTCGGTGATCAGGGTGGCGCCTTCGCGGATCAGGCCATTGGTGCCTGCGGCGCGTGGATCGAGCGGCGAGCCGGGCACCGCCATCACCTCGCGGCCCTGTTCGGTGGCAAAACGGGCGGTGATCAGCGAGCCGGACCGTTCGGCGGCCTCCACAACGATGACCGCGCAGGACAGGCCGGAAATGATCCGGTTGCGGCGTGGAAAATCCCGTCCGCGCGGCTCCCAGCCGAACGGCATTTCTGTCACCAGCAGGCCCTGTTCGCCGATCATCCGGTGCAAACCGGCATGTTCTGAAGGGTAGATATGGTCGATGCCGCCGGCCAGCACGGCAATCGTGCCTGTCGTCAGGCTGCGCTGGTGGACCTTGCCATCAATGCCGCGTGCCAGTCCCGATACCAGCACATAGCCCATGCGGCCCAGATCCTGCGCCAGCTGCTCGGCCATTTTCAACCCGACAGCCGAGGCGTTGCGCGAGCCGACAACGGCCACCAGCCGCCGCTTGAGCAGTGTGACATCGCCTTTGACGGTGATAACCGGCGGGGCGGCCTCGATCATGCCCAGCAAATCGGGATAGTGCGCATCGCCGCGCATCAGCAATTGCGCGCCCCCCCGGGTCAGCCGGTCCAACTCGTCCTCGGCTTTGGCGCGGGAATAGGGGGTGAGGTGGCGGCCACCGCGTTTGGCCAGTTCCGGCAAAGCCTCCAGAGCCGGTCCGGCCCCGCCGAACCGATTGATCAGGGATTGGAACATGCGCGGACCAACCCCATCGGTACGGATCAGCCTGAGCCAATCGAGCCGCTGGTTGTCTGTCAGTTGCAGGTGGAAGAGATCTCCGGATTTGTCGTCATTCACCCTTTTGCTCCGATTTTGCCTTCGGTTCCAGCCCATAAACGGGCAATGTTGGTGCTGTGCTTGTGCCACAGGAACGCAACGAGGAACGCAAAAACAAAAGCCTCGGAACCATCAGGGGAGAAAAAATAGACCATGGGAGGAACAGCAAGGCTGGCCAACAGCGCTGCCAGCGAGGAATAGCGCGAGAGATAGGCGGTCGAAAGCCAAACTGCCACAAAGCCGAGTGCGGCAGGCCAGCACAGGGCCGCCAGAAGCCCCAGCAGTGTGGCCACACCCTTGCCGCCGTTGAAGCGCAACCAGACAGGGAACAGGTGCCCGAAAAAAGCACAGAGACCGGCCAGCATTTCAAGGTCCGGTTCGCCCAGCCCGCGCACGATCAGAACGGCTGCAGTGCCCTTGAGGCCATCGAGCACGAGGGTGGCAAAGGCCAGCCCTTTCTTGCCGGTGCGCAGCACATTGGTGGCTCCGATATTGCCCGAACCGATGGCGCGGATATCGCCCAATCCGGCGGCTTTGGTCAGCACCACCCCGAACGGGATCGAACCGAGAAGATAGGAGCCAAGCATCACCACCAATAAGAGCTGGATTTTATCGGGTGAAATCAGTTCCATCACCGCGCTCATGCCTGCGGCTCCGGCCGGTGCACGATACGGCCTGCCACCATGCTCATATGGACCACGCCCTGCAGCCGCGCGCCGTCAAAGGCGGTGTTGCGGCAGAGCGAATGCAAATCCGCAGGATCAAGCACAAAGGGCTCGTCGGGATCGAACAGGATCAGATCGGCCGGCGCGCCGCGGGCCAGCCGGCCTTGCGGCAGGCGCAGCAAATCGGCGGGGTGGGAAGACAAAGCCGCCAGCAGACGCGCCAGGCTCATCTCGCCGGCATGGACCAGCCGCAATCCGGCCGACAGCAGCGTTTGCAAACCGATGGCCCCGTCAGCACATTCGGCAAACGGCTGCCGTTTGGCTTCGACATCCTGCGGATCATGGTCGGAAACCACAACATCGATGACGCCTTCAGCCAAACCGGCGACCACCGCCTGACGGTCATCCTCATGGCGCAGCGGCGGCGTCAGTTTGAGGAACGAACGATAGGGGCCGATGTCGTTTTCGTTGAGCGTCAAGGAATTGATCGACACCCCGCAGGTGACCGGCAAGCCGCTCTGCTTGGCGCGGCGGATGATCTCGACCGAGTCGGCGCAGGAAATCATGGCGGCGTGATAGCGCCCCCCCGTCAGACGGGCAAGGCGGATATCGCGTTCCAGCATCAGCGTTTCGGCCTCGCGCGGAATGCCCGACAGGCCGAGCCGCGAGGCCAGCTCGCCCTCGTTCATCACCCCGCCGGCCAGACGCTTGTCCTCGACATGCTGGACAATCAGCGCATCGAAATCGCGCGCATAGGTCAGCGCGCGGCGCATCACCAGCGGATCATCGACCGCATGGCGCGCATCGGTAAAGAATACCGCACCGGCTTCGCCCAACAAACCGAATTCGGTCATCTCGCGGCCCTGTAACCCCTTGGTCAGGGCGGCCGCAGGCAACATCCGCACACAGGCGGTGTCACGCGCACGGCGCATCAGAAAATCGACCACCGCCGGATCGTCGACGGGGGGATGTGTGTCGGGCATGGTGACAACGGTTGTCACCCCGCCGGCAGCCGCCGCACGGCTGGCTGAGGCCAGAGTTTCGCGATGCTCGTGACCGGGCTCGCCGACGAAGGCCCGCAGATCGATCAGGCCGGGGGCCACCACCATGCCTTTGGCATCGATCAGCGTGGTCCCTTCCGGAGCGGCATCGGCATCGATACCAGCCCCGAGGGCGGCAATCACACCGTCCCGGATGGCGATGGAGCCCTGTTCTGTCTTGCCAGTGGCAGGATCGATCAGGCGGGCATTGCGGATCAGCACCGGATGAGAATTCATCGTCAGCCCTCGTTCGGCAAATGGGCGGCCAGCGCTTCGAGGATCGCCATGCGAACGGCCACGCCCATTTCGACCTGTTCGCGGATCAGCGATTGTGCGCCATCGGCAATATCGGAGGCGATTTCGACCCCGCGGTTCATCGGTCCCGGGTGCATCACCAGCGCATCGGCTTTGGCATAGGCCAGTTTTTCGGAATCCAGCCCGTAATAATGGAAATATTCTTTCACCGAGGGCACAAAGGAGCCGTTCATGCGTTCGCGCTGCAAGCGCAGCATCATCACGATGTCGGCATCTTTCAGCCCTTCGCGCATCGAGGTGAAGACTTTGCAGCCCATCCGCTCGAGGCCGGACGGCAGCAGGGTCGAAGGGCCGACCACCCGCACCTCGGCCCCCAGCGCGTTGAGCAGGATCAGGTTGGAGCGGGCCACCCGCGAATGCAGGATGTCGCCGCAAATGGCCACAATCAGCCCGCGGATCTGGCCCTTGTTGCGGCGGATGGTCAGGGCATCCAGCAAAGCCTGGGTCGGATGCTCGTGGGCGCCATCGCCGGCATTGATAACCGAGCAATCGACCTTACGGGCCAGCAACTGCACGGCACCGGCGGCATGGTGGCGCACCACGATCAGATCGGGGCGCATGGCATTGAGTGTCATGGCGGTGTCGATCAGGGTCTCGCCCTTTTTGATCGAACTGGACGCCACCGCCATATTCATGACATCGGCACCCAGCCGCTTGCCCGCCAATTCAAAGGAGGATTGGGTGCGCGTGGAGGCCTCGAAAAACAGGTTGATCTGGGTGCGGCCGCGCAGGGTGGTCTTTTTCTTCTCGACTTGCCGGGAGATGTCGACCGCCTCGTCGGCCAAATCCAACAGCATAGTGATATCGGAAGGCGAAAGGCCCTCAATCCCGAGTAGATGGCGATGGGGAAATCGAACGGCATGTGTCATAAGACATATGAACTAAGAGCAATCGTGCCCTAGCGCAAGCTACCCCCAATGCTTTCACACAAGCATTGCCGAATTCAGGGGATGTTTTTTTCCGCTTTGTTTTTGTGGCTGTCGCAGTTGCGAATTCTCTCATGCGAAAGTTGGGATTTGACAGAAAGCCCTTGATCCACCACTTTCCCGCCGAGTTGATACGCGTGACACACCTTTCACCGTTTATGAATCCGAGGCTGATTGAATGAAGCTTGTTGTCGTTGAGTCGCCTGCCAAGGCCAAAACCATCAACAAATATCTTGGGGCCGGTTATGAGGTTCTGGCTTCCTTTGGCCATATCCGCGATCTGCCGCCCAAAGACGGCTCGGTCAATCCCGATGACGATTTCGCGATGCTGTGGGAGATCGACGGCAAGGCCGTCAAGCGTGTCTCCGACATTGCCAGCGCGGTCAAAGGGGCTGAAAAGCTGATCCTCGCAACCGATCCGGATCGCGAGGGCGAGGCCATTTCATGGCATATTGTCGAGGCTCTGCAGAACAAGCGCGCCCTCAAGGGGCTGCCGATCGAGCGCGTGACCTTCAATGCCATCACCAAGGATGCCGTGCTCGATGCCATGCGCCACCCGCGCGAGATTGACCAGGGGCTGGTCGATGCCTATCTGGCGCGCCGCGCCCTCGATTATCTGGTGGGTTTCAAATTGTCGCCGGTCCTATGGCGCAAATTGCCCGGTGCGCGTTCGGCGGGCCGCGTGCAATCGGTAGCCTTGCGGCTTGTCTGTGACCGCGAACGCGAAATCGACGCCTTCGTGGCGCGCGAATACTGGTCACTGATTGCCGAATTGACAACCGCGGCCGGAGCCAAATTCGAGGCCCGGCTGGTCGGAGCGGACGGGCAGAAGATCACCCGTCTCGACATCGGCACCGGCGCCGAGGCGACCGCTTTCCAGACCGCGCTCGAGCAAGCCAGTTTCAATGTGGCCAGTGTCGAGGCCAAGCCTGCCAAGCGGCATCCCTATCCGCCCTTCACGACCTCGACTTTGCAACAAGAAGCCTCGCGCAAGCTCGGCATGTCGCCGGCCCGCACCATGCAGGTGGCCCAGCGTCTCTATGAAGGCATCGATATCGGTGGCGAGACCGTGGGTCTGATCACCTATATGCGTACAGACGGTGTCGATATGGCTCCGGAAGCGATTGCTTCCTGCCGGTCGGTGATCGAGAAGGAATTCGGCTCTCTCTATCTGCCGCGCGTGCCGCGCAAATACACCGCCAAAGCCAAAAACGCGCAGGAAGCCCATGAAGCGGTGCGCCCGACCGACATGTCACGCCATCCCAAATCGGTCAGTAGGATGCTGGAGCCGGAGCAGGCCAAACTCTATGAACTGATCTGGCTGCGGACCATGGCAAGCCAGATGGAATCGGCCGAGCTGGAGCGCACCACCGTCGACATCACCGCGATTGCGGCAGGACGCACGCTGGATCTGCGCGCCACCGGTCAGGTGATCAAATTCGAGGGTTTTTTGAAGCTCTACACCGAATCCCGCGACGACGAGAGCGATGACGAGGACACCCGCCGCCTGCCGCCGATGAGCGAAGGCGAGCGGCTGTCGGCACAGAACATCAAGGCCGACCAGCACTTTACCGAGCCGCCACCCCGCTTCTCCGAAGCCTCGCTGGTCAAGCGGATGGAAGAGTTGGGCATTGGCCGTCCGTCCACCTATGCCTCCATTCTCGGCACGCTCAAAGACCGCGAATATGTCCTGCTGGATAAAAAGCGGCTGCATGCCACCGACAAGGGCATGCTGGTGACGGCCTTTCTCGGCTCGTTCTTCGCCCGCTATGTCGAATTCGATTTTACGGCCGAGCTCGAGGAAGATCTCGACCGGATCGCCAATCACGAATTGTTCTGGAAAGACGTGATGCGCCGGTTCTGGACCGATTTTTCGGCCGCCATCGAAGGCACCACCGAATTGCGTTTTGCCGAAGTGCTGACCGCGCTCGACGAGGTGATGGGGCCGCATATGTTCCCCGCCAAGGCGGATGGCGGCGATCCGCGTGGTTGCCCGGCCTGTGCGGCGGGCAAGCTGTCTCTGCGTCTGGGCAAGTTCGGGGCCTTTATCGGCTGTTCCAACTATCCCGAATGTAAATTCACCCGCCAGCTGGGTGCCACCGGAGCAGGCGAGGGGGCCAATGCCGATGGCAGTACGGGGCCGAAAGTGCTGGGACAGGACCCGCAAACCGGTCTGGATGTCACCGTGCGCGATGGCCGTTACGGTCCCTATGTTCAGTTGGGCGAGGGCGAAAAGCCCAAACGCCAGACTTTGCCCAAAGGCACCAATCCGGCGACCGTCGAGCTTGAACTGGCTCTGGCTCTGTTGTCCCTGCCGCGTGAAGTGGCTAAACACCCCGAAAGCGGCGAGCCGATTGTTGCCAATATCGGGCGGTTCGGACCCTATGTGCAGCATGGCAAAGTCTATGCGAATATCGGATCCGATGACGATGTCCTGACCATCGGGGCCAATCGGGCGATCGATCTGATCATCGCCAAGGAAAGCGGCAAGGGCGGCGGCCGGTTCGGCCGTGCGGCGGCTTCGCCGGGACGCGTTTTGGGCCAGCATCCCGATGGTGGTGATGTGGTGCTGCGCGATGGCCGTTATGGCGCCTATGTCTCGCATGGCGGCATCAATGCGACGATCCCCAAGGGTGCCGATCAGGCCAGCATGATGCTGGATGAAGGGCTTGCCCTGATTGCCGCCCGGATTGCTGCGGGTGTGACCCCCAAAAAGACGGCTGCCAAGAAAGCTGCGGCCAAGAAAGCGCCTGCTAAAAAGGCGGCAACCAAAACGGCGGCTAAAAAGCCTGCGGCCAAAAAATCGACGGCCACGAAGGCCCCTACGAAAAAGCCGGCCGCCAAAAAAACGGCAGAATAAAGGTGACGGCCACCCGCGCGGTGGTCGTCTCGCACCTCCGCCAAGCGGGCGGCCATTGACGGCGATCCCGTCTGCGACAGGATGATGTGCCGCGGTGCTGGAACCCGCCGGCAAACTGGCTTATCATGACTTTGACACGTCCTGATTGCGTTTCCCCGAGATGGAGATTGTCCGATGCAGCTTACCTGGTATGGCCACGCCGCCTTCCGGCTTGATTTCAACGGCAAGGCGGTTCTGCTCGATCCGTTTTTTAACGGTAATCCGGCTTTTGAAGGCGATCGCGAGGCCGCGATCAAAGACGTCGGCACGATTGTGCTGACCCATGGCCATGCCGACCATGTCGGCGATACCCTGGAGATTGCGGCCAAGACCGGCGCAAAAGTGGTCGCCAATTATGAATTGTGCATGTGGCTGTCGGCGCAAGGCCTGCAGAATATCGATCCGATGAACACCGGCGGGACCGTGCAGCAGGACGGGTTCTCGGTGTCCATGGTGCGGGCCGACCATTCCTCGGCCCATATGGATGGCAAGACCGGCGTTCCCTTGGGCTCTGCCAATGGCATGATCGTCACCGTGCCGGGGGGCAAGACCGTCTACCACATGGGCGATACCGATATTTTCGGCGACATGGCGCTGATCAACGAGATCTACCAGCCCCATATCGGGCTTGTGCCGATCGGTGACCGCTTCACCATGGGTGGCAGGGTTGCCGCGATGGCGGTCAAGCGGTTCTTCGAGTTCGAGACCGCGATCCCCTGCCATTATGCGACCTTCGGGCTGCTCGACCAGAACCCCGATGCCTTTACGCACGGGCTCGAGGGCAGCAAAACCAGAGTGCTGGTGCCGGCCAAAGGGCAGGCTGTCAGCCTCTAGGCCTGTTTCCGGCCTTCGGTGTCAGTTGCGGCTTGGCCTGTGCTGGTGCTAGAAGACCTGTGTTCGCCAGAGACGGTGCAGGCCCTTGTTGGGCTATGACGCATTGTCCGGCGGACCAGGTTTGAATGCGAGTGGTTTTGAGGGTTCGGCACGGTTGCGCCGGACCGTTCCCTTTTGGAGAAGCTGATGTCTGTTGATCAGGCGACTGTCCGCCGTATCGCCCATCTGGCACGCATTGCCGTGACCGAGGATGAAGTGCCGCATTTGCAGGGCGAGTTGAACGCCATTCTCGATTTCGTGGCGCAGCTCGACGAGGTTGATGTTACGGGCGTCGAGCCGATGACCTCGGTGACCCCGATGGCCATGAAAAAACGCGTCGACGAAGTCACCGACGGCTTCTATGCCGACCGAGTGACCGCCAATGCGCCCGCCTCCGATGACCATTTCTTCATTGTCCCGAAGGTGGTGGAGTAAACCATGCCGGTGACCATCGCGATCGAAACACCCTTGCAGGACGAGGTCAGACAGCTGATTGCCGAGCTGAACACCTATCTGCTGTCGCTGTTTCCGCCCGAGGTCTGCTCGCATCTGACGGTCGAGCAGATGAGCGAGGCCGAGACCACGGTGTTTATCGCCCGTGATGGCGGAGCGGCTGTGGCCTGCGGTGCGCTCAGACGCCACGGCAACGGCATCGGCGAGGTCAAACGCATGTATACCAGACCGAGCCATCAGGGCCGCCGGATCGGCGGGCGGATTGTCGAGGCCATCGAGGCTTTGGCGCGGACGGAGGGTCTGACCCAACTGGTTCTGGAAACCGGCACCGGCCTCGATGCCGCCTGGCGCGTTTACGAGCGTGCAGGTTTTACGCGTTGCGGTCCGGTGCTGCATTATCCCGATATTCCGAGTTCTGCTTTCTATCAAAAGGCGCTTGTCGCATGACTGATCTGACCCAACTGACCCTCGCCGAAGCCCGTGACGCGCTTCGTTCCAAAACAATTTCGGCCAGCGAGCTGACCAAAGCGCATCTGGCGGCGATGGAACAGGCGCGTGCCTTGAATGCCTATGTGCTGGAAACGCCCGATCAGGCGCTGGCCATGGCCGCCAAATCCGACGAGAAACTGGCCAAGGGCGAGGCCGGCCCGCTTGAGGGCATTCCGCTCGGCATCAAGGATCTCTATGCCACCAAGGGCGTGCGCACCACGGCCTGCTCCAACATTCTCGGGGACTTTACCCCGCATTATGAATCAACCGTCACCAGCCAGTTGTGGCGCGATGGCGCGGTGATGCTTGGCAAGCTCAACAATGACGAATTTGCCATGGGCTCGTCCAATGAAAGCTCGTCGTTCGGGCCGGTGGTGTCGCCTTGGGCCCCGCCCAACTGGCCGCAGGACAAGCTCGATGCCGCCTTGAAGGGCGACAAAAAGGGTCTGCTGGTACCCGGTGGCTCCTCGGGCGGGTCGTCGGCTGCGGTGGCAGCCCACCTGTGTCTGGGTGCCACGGCCACCGATACCGGTGGCTCGATCCGCCAGCCGGCTGCCTTTACCGGCACGGTCGGCATCAAGCCGACCTATGGCCGTTGTTCGCGCTGGGGCATTGTGGCCTTTGCGTCCTCGCTCGATCAGGCCGGACCGATTGCCCGCACCGTGCGCGACAGCGCGATCATGCTGCGTTCGATGGCCGGACATGATGCGAAAGACACGACTTCGGTCGACCGCGCCGTGCCCGATTACGAGGCAGCGGTGGGGCGTTCGATCAAAGGCATGAAAATCGGGATCCCGAAAGAATACCGGGTGGATGGTTTGTCGGCTGAAATCGACCAGTTGTGGCTGAAAGGCGTGCAATGGCTGCGCGATGCCGGCGCGGAGATTGTCGATGTCTCGCTGCCCCACACCAAATATGCGCTGCCGGCCTATTACATCGTCGCGCCTGCCGAAGCCTCGTCCAACCTCGCCCGTTATGACGGCGTGCGCTATGGATTGCGGGTCCCGGGCAAGGACATTGCCGACATGTATGAAAAGACCCGCGCCGCCGGTTTCGGCAGCGAGGTCCGCCGCCGCATCATGATCGGCACCTATGTGCTGTCGGCAGGCTATTACGATGCCTATTATGTTCGCGCCCAGAAAATCCGCACGCTGATCCGTCAGGATTTCGAGAATGTCTATCACGCCGGCGTCGATGCCATTCTGACCCCCGCCACGCCGTCGCCCGCCTTCGGCATCGGCGAGATGGGGGCATCCGATCCGGTGGAAATGTATCTCAACGATATTTTCACGGTGACGGTCAACATGGCCGGTCTGCCCGGTCTGGCCCTGCCTGCCGGCCTGTCGGCCGGTGGCTTGCCGCTCGGCTTGCAGCTGATCGGTCGCCCGTTCGACGAGGAAGCCCTGTTCTCGATTGCCGAAGTGATCGAGCAGGCGGCAGGTCATTTCAAGCCACAGCAGGTCTGGTGGTCTTGAGCGGCTTGAAGGGTGAGGTGGCGTTGAAATGGCACTGACTTGGGCAAAAGTCCTGACAGACATCGAGCCATTCCACGGCGTGATTCTCTATGCCTTCATTGATCCGGTTGTGGTGGCCATCGGCTTGTGGATGGGCTGGCACGCGGACCAGAAGGGTAAATTGATTTTGGCCGGATTGCTGGCGGGTCTGGCGGGGACGGTGACAGGCTTTGTCGCCGATCTGCTGGGTCTGGGCTGGTTTGAAGGCGGTTTTCTGTTCGGTGGTGCCCATGCTTTCTTCAGGGTGCTGGCGGGTTATTTATGGGCGGTTGCAGGCTATGCGGCCCGCAAGTTCAAGTCTTGAACATGTCCCATCCTGATATTGTCACTAACACGTGAGCTTGAGCATGATGAACGCAACAGTTGATCCTAAGAAACTGATCAAGGGCGCGACCGGCGATTGGGAAGTGGTCATCGGCATGGAAATCCATGCCCAGGTGACCTCGAAGTCCAAATTGTTCTCGGGCGCCTCAACCGATTTCGGTGGCGATCAGAACAGCCATGTCTCGCTGGTCGCTGCGGCCATGCCTGGCATGCTGCCGGTGATCAACGAGGAATGTGTGCGCCAGGCCGTGCGCACCGGACTGGGACTGGAAGCCGAAATTCATCTGCGCTCGGTGTTCGACCGCAAGAATTATTTTTATCCCGATCTGCCGCAGGGTTACCAGATCAGCCAGTACAAATATCCGATTGTCGGCGAGGGCAAGGTGATCGTCGATCTTGTTGACGGCTCGCAGATCACGGTGGGGATCGAGCGTCTGCATCTGGAGCAGGATGCCGGCAAATCGCTGCACGACCAGCATCCGACCATGAGCTATGTCGATTTGAACCGCTCCGGTGTCGCGCTGATGGAAATTGTCTCCAAGCCCGATTTGCGCTCGGCCGAGGAGGCCCGCGCCTATGTCACCAAGTTGCGCACCATCATGCGCTATCTGGGCACCTGTGACGGCAATATGGACGAAGGCTCGCTGCGCGCCGATGTCAACGTCTCGGTGCGCCGTCCGGGCGAGCCTCTCGGCACGCGCTGCGAGATCAAGAACGTCAATTCGATCCGCTTCATCGGGCAGGCGGTGGATACCGAAGCACGCCGCCAGATCGCCATCATCGAGGACGGCGGCACGATTGACCAGGAAACCCGCCTGTTCGATCCCGCCAAGGGCGAGACCCGCTCGATGCGCTCGAAAGAGGAAGCGCATGACTACCGCTATTTCCCTGATCCCGATCTGCTGCCGCTCGAATTCGACCAGGCTTTTGTCGATGAATTGAAATCGCATCTGCCCGAATTGCCCGACGCCAAAAAGGCCCGTTTCATGGCCGATTACGGCCTGCCAGCCTATGATGCGGGCGTGCTGGTGGCCGAGCGCGTCCAGGCCGACTATTTCGAGGCGGTGGCTAAGGGGCGGGACGGTAAAACGGCCGCCAATTGGGTGATCAACGAACTGTTCGGCCGTCTCAACAAAGAGGGCAAGGACGTTACGACCTCGCCGGTGTCGGCAGACCAGTTGGGCGCGATTGTCGATCTGATTTCCAATGGCACGATTTCCGGCAAAATGGCCAAGGATCTGTTCGAGATTGTGTTTACCGAAGGCGGTGATCCGCTCCAGATCGTCGAACAGCGTGGCATGAAGCAGGTGACCGATACCGGTGCGATCGAGGCGGCGGTGGATGCCGTGCTGGCAGCCAATCCCGACAAGGCCGAACAGGCGAAAACCAAACCCGGCATGCTGGGCTGGTTCGTCGGTCAGGTCATGAAGGAAACCGGCGGCAAGGCCAATCCGCAGAGCGTCAGCGACCTGCTGAAAGCCAAGATCGGTCTGGAATAATTGATCGGTCTGGAATAATTGACCTAACCGGAATCATTATTTCGGCAGATAGTTGATGATGGTCGGGAGCCCCAGAGCCCCAGGGCCCAGCAGGCTGGCGGCCCACAGGGCGGCCGAGGTGATATTGGCCCATTGGAACGCCGTGGCGGACATGCCGCAGGCGCCCGCCGCCAGAGGCACGCTGGCCCGAAGCGGCCCGAAAAAGCGGCCGATAAACACCCCCGTAACGCCCCATTTCACAAAGAAACGGTGCCCGCGCGCCAGCAGATCCGGCCGCTTGGCAAAGGGCCGCATCCGGCTGATAGGCTCGTGGTAATGCTGCCCGAGCCAGAAGGAGAGCCAGTCGCCCAGCACCGCCCCGAGGGTGGCGGCCAGCCAGAGCGGCATGAACGACAGTTGGCTGAGCC
>Ga0114963_10002381_pt1 | contig 12919 bp, 12 predicted proteins | sample C_131016_EF_Meta_FD_87019 | JGI IMG/M metagenome (GOLD analysis project Ga0114963, IMG submission 87019) | Freshwater microbial communities from Lake Croche, Canada to study carbon cycling - C_131016_EF_MetaG | ecosystem: Environmental > Aquatic > Freshwater > Lake | place: Lake Croche, Canada...
AAAAAGAAAACTAAAAAATCAAAAAAATCTAAGAAAACAAATAAAAAGAAAACTAGAAAATTTAAACCATTGAAGATTTAAATATATTTCTTACACTAGCGCTATTTATAGAGTGGTATAAACAGCATTATCCACCGAGAACCTAGGAAAATTATAACAGTTTTTCATCAAGAAATCTTATGATTGGAAAAGGAAAGGAATTAGAATTCCCCGAAGGGTGGGGAGGGGGCAAGGGGTCAGAGGTCGCAAAGCGACCTCAACCTTATTGCGCGAAGCGCAATTGGGGAACCGTGGGTTCCCCCTAGGTATAAACGTTCTTCGGCATTAATGTTCCAAACCCATGCACCAATTTTGCCACATAATAAAACGCGGGAGTTAACACAAATGGTAATAGTAAAAACACAATCAAAACCACAATACGTTTCCCAAAGGACAATAAATTCGGCGAGAGAAATAATGCCAAAACCAACACCGCATATAATGTTACGTAAATCCAAAAAAACCACGAATGCCAATACAAGAGTAAATCGGTATTCTGTGTTTCATAATATGTCTTTCGGTCACTAGTTGTAATATCATTGATATTTGAATCCACTTCTTTCAACATTTTTGCGTTTTTGTCTTTGTAGTTTTGATACAACTCCAAACTATTTTGATAATTTTGTGCGTTTGTCTTCAATAAGTTATTCAACTCATTACATTCATCCAAATTCGCGTTAAAGGCAGTTGTCATTTCCGCCACTTTTGCGTCAGCGTCTTTTGTCAATGTATCGGTTTGAAATGCTCGGTAACCAGCCACACCCTGGGTCGCGGTATAATAATTTTTCTGGGCTTGTTGTAATTGCGACGGAGCAGTTTGAATGTTGACCTTGGCGTCTTCCAATTTTTGCGCCAAAGACGCATTTGTTTTGGCTTTTTGACAATCGGGACCACATGTTAAAGATTGAGATGCTTGTGTTAACATCGCAGATAACTGTGCGGTTGTTTGTGCTTGCTGACCCGATGTACCAGCACTAGCACCGGCACCAGCACCAGCACTAGCACCAGGACTACCCACCTGCGAAAACATACTCATAAAATTAGATGGATTCATATTATCCTATACTATAGAATGATAAGAATTTTACATAAGCAGGGAGACCCTGCCAAAAAATGAAACAATTTCCACTAGTATCCCAAAATAGAATATTAACACACGTAACAAGTATTAAATTTGAGGTTTCAAATTCATTACGTTTTTCGAGTGAAACTTAAAGTTATCTAATCCATTCGGTCATCAGGAGGGGTCGCAGGGGAACCTAGGTTCCCTGCCAAAAAATTGAAACCTTTTTCTCTCAGCAACATTATGGTAAAATCATGCAAACCTCAACACAAACTATGAATAAGTTATGGTCTTTGTTCCACCAATTAAATGAATACCCAGAATTTTATCTCGGAAAACTAAAACATAAGGAAAAATTACCTCAACACAAATGTGTTTGTTTTGTTCACGGAGAAACAATAATTCCAATATCTAAACAAGTATTTGATGTATGGAAAATGCAAAGTGGTCTAATTATGTATATTTGCGAAAGTTACACGAACCATTTATCAAGAAAAGAAAAACGATACTTACGAATGACTTGACTTAGGCAGTCGTTGTGGTTGAAACAACACATTTGTTGGTGGCGCTATCATAAACGTTCCCGGTAGAACAACACGCCTGTCCCACACATATAATCCCCGCCGTAGACCACGGATCATTCGACTTGGATGAGGATGAATTCGTGTCAATGGACGGGGCGTTTTTTTTATTAAAATACCAATCATATTCTTGATAATTCATATTGTCATGACTGAATGAATACAAGATTTGACGCCATAAATAAATTACACCAACCACCACAATCACAATGACTAAAATAGAGAATAGTCCAGTTGGTATAAACTCACGGTTGTGTAAAATGGCCAATATTAGAATCGGAATACAAATCATAATCACCGTTTTCATTATTTGTGTTTGTTCACTATATTGCTGACCATAGTAGTTGTTAATTTCTACAAGGCGTAGTTTATTGTTTTTTTCTTGTTCGATGATTTTCATACGACGTTTGGCTTCATTCAATTCATTCTCAACAATGCCAATCGCGGAATTTTGTTCCGTTAAGGTAGTCGCAGTAGAAGACAAGTTTTGGTTATAAAACGCGTAACCATTATTCATGGTCTGATACAAGTTAATGCGCATTTGGGAGATTTCATTAATTTTTTGAACGATTTTGTCCTTTTGTTCCGTGGTGAGAGAATTGGACGCCAATCCTTGTTCTAAATTATTGAATAAATCTTTTTCAATGGTTTGAAGTCCTTGAATATCGTTCAGAGTTTGTTTGTTTCTATCTTGAACGTCTGAAATATTAACCGTGGATGAACTCATTATATACTATAAGGTAAAATTATTCCAAGTTAGAGTAGCGGTTTTGCCACTTATGTCAAAATATAACATATATGAATCCACTTAAATAATTCAACTGCCACAGTATTATTCCAAAAAATAAAATTTTAAAGCGCGTTGCCAATTTTAAAATAAATTTTTTATTTTTAGAGTGAGACATATAATTTATATAAATGTTAGGTTTTCAGGATTGCGGTAGCAGTCGTAGGGGTTGCTACGCAGCCCTAGGTTCCCTACTGACGCAACATATTAATCGTCACGATGACAACTCCAATCGCAATAACACTCCACAATATATATGTGTAGTTTTCTTGTAAAACCACCGTGTTACTATCTGCCACAATGCCGTGAATGTTGGCAACCTCGTTTTTATTATAGTTTGCGTATTTTCGCGCAAGCATCTTGTATTTCAATAAGTTTTCGTCCAACACTTGTTTGTCTATTCCTATTTGGTCATTCAAGTTGACATTCATTGTTTCTAATGCTATGATTTTCTCAACTATTTTTTGCGCGAGAGACGCGAGTTGTGCTCGAAGACGATTCAACTCATTCTGTTCTCTCTGTAATTCGTTAGATAATCCACATAAAGTGGTTGGGGTCATTGCTTGATTTGTGTTTTTAAACGCCGACCATTGGACACTATCTATATTTGTCACGTCTTTACTACAACTTGGCGCATTTTTCACACCAGGTTCTCTCAAATAGTAATCTGTGTTTGTGTTGGGTGTTTTCGTCCCAACACTTTTCTTGGGATAACATGTTCCAGTTGAATTATCAAACACAAAACCAGAACAATTTGCGGTTCCATTACACGCTGTTTTACAACTATCCACACTTGAACTCGAAATTGCGCCTAAATCGTTTCCAACTGCGTCATAACCTGAAAATTTATTGTATTTATTACTCGCGCTATAATCCAACATAGAAGACGGATATACAGATAGTTGGTTTTTATCATTGACGTAACCCATTTGTCCCACAACACTTGAACTACCGATATCACTCAATTGATATACCGCGTTGACCCACCCTCCTCCATACATTTTTCCATCACCGCCTTTTTTACAACCACTGGTAACTGTGGACGCGTATAACACCAAGTTGCCATCCGTTTGCATAATCAGTTGTAATTTTCCGTCATCTGAACCGATGAATTCGCCTGAACCTAATGCTTGACCAGATAAAATATAAGAAACTCCGTATTTTCCTTTGGACGCAATCCAGTTTGGATTCGAGTCTTGTTGTTTTCCATTTGTCATGGTGCACCATACGGCGCCGGAAACAGGGGCGCCAGGTGTCCCACGATAAATACACATGTTCCCGTCGGACTGAAGTGTCAAGAAAAACTTGCAAGCATTCATTTGTGTTTGGCAATTCACATTATACGTTTGACCTTCTGCGTAGTCAATATGTTTTGTGATGGGTGCGTTTCCGCATTGATACGAAATATCAAAGGACTTTCCACAACCGACTGCGGGGTCTCCAAAAGTTCCATTCGAAATTGGAATCATGTTTGAACCACCTTGAATAATACTATTTACTTTGTCCGTGACATTTCCAATGGGAGCGTGGCAATTTCCACCATAAGTTGCTTGAATGTTGCTTACGCCACCACTATTCACGCAATCGGGCGGCGCATTCGGTGAACTATACAAGATGTTGCCGGAAGCGGATTTCACTACAAGTTGCCCTGTTGTGGTTAATTGTACGGTGTTTCCTGACCCAGAACCTGACCCAGCAGTTTCACTCGACCATAGAGCAACCAAGTTTTGATTGACGGCTACGCCGTATTTTTGTGTGGTCTTTACGTCATTGCTAAGAAAACATTGTGCGTTTCCGTCCGTCCCGTCTTGAAGACCAAAGAGACTACTTCCCGCGTCTAATGCGGCGTTCATGCATGTTTGAAAGGAATATGTTTGACTACCACCATTCACTGCCGTAGTCATTGCGCGCGAATTGTTGTCAGCGTAACAACCCACGTATTTGGCAGATGGGTCTTTCACAACAGAATTTACGTACACATTTTTTCCTAAGAACGACGTTCCACCGTTTTGATTTTTTTCAATGTAGGAATGTGTTTTTGTCATAACACTGCTCTGACTCGCCTCATAATGATTCAATACATCGTTGAATTGTTTTTGTAAATTAGATATTTCCGACATACTTTGTTGAACTAAATTATTGGATTTATTTAATAAGGTGTTTGTTTGTTGAACCGCATTTGTAGACGTAGTAAACCCCTCTTTCTTATTTTTCAGATTAGTATTCTTAGTTGACGGGACAATATGTCCTGTATCTTTTCCTAAGGAAAGATATTTTGGATTTGTCTTTATATTTTTTTGGCGTTCATGAAACGTTTTTCCTTGTCTAAATGACGCAAATTCCGTGGCATTCATTATTATATGTCTATAATAATGAAATAATATAAAACACGGGGGCACCCACGCAACTAGCAGGGAACCCAGGTTCCCCTGCGACCCCTCCTATTAACCGAGTATTTATATAACTTTTAAGTCTCACTCGAAAAATCGTAATGATATTTTAAACTTTAATCTAAAAACTCTTATGATTTTTAAAAAATCACATTTTTGGGATACCGGTGGAACGTTGCTGCACGCAACTCCCTCAATGGCGCTCTATTATTTAAGTAGTTTGCGAAAACTAGGGTGTAGGTATAACTTTCAATCTGGCCAAAACAATAAATAAAAACAAAAGACACATCAAGAAAAAATTACCGGGGTTTTGTCTCATCAAGAGAGAAATAATAACTGAAATAAAAACAAGCAACCAAAATAATCCCTTAAAAGGAAACGATACAACATTGGGAAAAACCATGGTTTTTATAGTATAAATCACAAGAAGTATGGTAACAATAACATAAAATATATATTGTGAATTCTCTTGTTGAGTTTGTGCGTAGGTGTCATTGTAAGATTGACTTAAGTCTTCATATTCTTGAACTAACGACCGTATTTTATTTCGTTCATCCATCAACATTTGGTATTGCGTTTCTAAATTTTGTTTATTCATGTTCTTTTCTTGAATTTGTTGTTGGATTTCTGGAGACAAGGAAGAAAGCAAGGTTGACATTTGTTCGTGGAGAGAAATTAGTTTTTGATTTAACAATTGTAAAATATTCGCATTTTGTGCGAGTTCAAGAACAATGGCACTTGTATTATCATCTGCGGAAATAACTGGACCCGCGCCATTTCGCAACATACATGAGTGCGCTTGACTATTAAACGTCGCCCCAGTGCATGTTGTGTCTGCCGAACAAGCACTTACACATTGTTCCGAGGTTTGAACATTTACGTTATTTACGCTACCAGAACCATAAAACGCGCGTTTGGGAAGAGTTACGAATTTTTTGGAAGAATCTTTGCCCGAACCCAATGAGTTTATATAATTCATATAGGCGAGTTCGTATTGTGTCATAACGTTGCTAAACTCTGTTTCAAGAGTTTGTAATTGAAGAATGGATGAATTCAATTTGTCACTACTCATTGTTATATTACCATTATAAAAATTAGCAGGGAACCCAGGACTGCGCAGCAACCCCTGCGACCCCTCCTGATAATTTAATAGGTTAAATAACTATAAGTCTCACTTGAAAATGTGTAATGATATTTTAAAACTTCTTATGATTCGCTACAAATCCCATTTTGGGTAACCGTTAACATTGTTTATAAAAATTTAACAACACGTTTATTTCTCTCGTAAGACAAAACACGCGTTTCAAGTTTTCTTAAAAAGTCCGCGTGTGATTGTTTGATATATTTTTCAACATCATCGCTTATTTTAAATTGATTTTTGTTTGTACTCAACCAAAAACGAAACATATAATTGTTTTCTATTTTAAAAAAACAAAACAAATTCACTATAATAACTTAAGGTTATCTACGTATTATTATTATATGAGCAATAGTCAGCATTGTCCACCTGGAACCCAGGAAGATTATAACAGTTTTTATTCAAGAAATCTTATCATGGGAAAAGGTAAGGAATTAGAATTCCCCGAAGGGTGTGGAGGGGGCAAGGGTCAGCAACGCAGTCCGAGGGTTCCCCCTAGCAATAGTAATTCACAACCACCGACGCCGTCAACCGAAACAAACCAATATACAATTTATACGAAACAAGGATGCTCTTTTTGTGATAAAGTGAAAGAACTATTGAGAGAGCAACAAAGGGAACCTTTTTACATAGACTCAACTGAATATATTTCAGACGAATCTTCTAAAACGCTGTTTTTGAACTTCATACAACGCGCTGCGCAAATTGAAGAACCATACAAAACATTTCCGATGGTGTTTTATGAAGGCAGATTTATTGGGGGTTTTTCTCAAACAAAACTGTTTCTGGAAAAACAGTCGTCCTTTTCTTTGACAGAAGATTTCTAAAAGATTGTTTCTTTTCATTTTCTTCTTGTAATTGCGCACGGAGTTTATTGTCAATTACTTCTAGTAAAGACAATTGATTTTCGTCGCGTAAATTATACGGTATTGAAATTGTGTTTCCCATTTACTATTAACTAGACACATTTTTTCCCTGATAACTACGGAAAAAATGTATCTTTATATAATATATCCAAAAGGAGATGGATACAAATCTTTATCCCGAAACAGTAGTTTTGGCAATAATGACTCATGGAGGTTATGACCTTGATGAAGAGAGAAGAATTGCCGAATTTAATTTGAATGAAGTAACCGATGAGGAAGATAATACTCTAAGAACTGTAACCGCGGCGCCAGTCGGAGTTACATTTTATCATGACGAAGAAATGAATCCAACTTATATTGAAACCATCCAAACCGTGTTTGCTGAATATCGCGCACACATACAAAACCGTGGATTAAAACAACATGAATTAGATCGCATTACAGATAAAATGTCAAAAAAATTAAAAAAAATAGATGATTCGCGCGTAAAAACGTATGAAACGAGTGTAAGAAATGATAAAAAACTAAAACACGTTAGCAGCGAAGAGATGGAAGAGATAAAAGAAATGGGTGAATTCGCAATTTTTCAAAAACCCAAAATGTTTTGGACAAAAACATATGAAAACACAGGAAGAACAATGATACCAAATAAAGAATTTACAGTAAAAACCGCAACAATTCTTTACGAAGATGATTACTATAACAAAATAAATATGATAAATGTTTCAGGCGTTCCAAATTTAATGGACGCTCCAGGAATAAATGTGAGAGCAGAGAGAAATTCGAATCATTTGTTTATGTCAGATTTATTAGCATTTTTATACAGTAACGGAGTTAAACACATAATCATTGTTGACTTTAGTTGTTCGAATGTTGGGTTTAAATCTGACAATGTGACCGATAGAGAACTGAGAATATTGAGACGAAGTAGTCATAAAAAGGGGTGGGGAAAAAGAAAAACACAACACAAAAACAAAAACAAAAACAAATCATTTTTTACGAAACGTCGTCGCCATAAAACCAGACAAAATAAAAATAGATAAAAACATCATCCAGTTTGATATATATTGCGACTTGTAAATTTCCTTTGAATTGGAAATCATTTCATTGGAACCATTTACAGAACCTTCTATGTTTTCTTTTTTTTGAAGTAAAGTTGCATATTTTTTCTTTTCGTCTACCAGTTTATCATTCAAATTGCTCGTGTCAGTGGATAAACTCACCAGGTCACTTTGAATGCTATTTTTTGTTGTAAACAAGTTTGAATTAATGGTTTGTATATTTCCAGTATAATAGGCGTAGTTGGTTGCGTAGTCGCCATAATTCGGGGAAGTTTGATATAATATATACGCCTTCTTGAAATCGCCCAACATACTTTCAAATTGACTTTTATAGGTTTCTAAATTCGTTGCGTTTTGTTTAAAATGGTCTATATATATTTGAGCGTTACTCATTTGAATAACTGAGAGATATTATTATTTTTGTTTTTTTGGCAATATAGTATAAATGTTTGACCTTGCGTTTCATGTATTCTATTACATTTTATGTTATGACGCATGGTTTTACATATCTCATGTAATTTTACATAACAAGAACCTATATTTTATACATAAAATTCATCATAATCCGAAATATAATACGATTACTTATTCGGATGCTCACAACGCGCACACAATTGAAAATATCGTTCAACAACTTGGACTATTGATTCCTTGTTTTACGGTTGGACTATCAGCGCATAGTTTGGTAATATCCTATACAATTATTTCTATTCGAGGACTGATGCGACATGATGATAGATGTTCTTGGTTGACAGGGAACCATCATTTACTACATCATAAAGATCAGAGGTATAACTTCGGCGAATATTGGGTGGATAAACTTTGCGGAACCTTGTATCCAAATGAAGGAGAATATGTCTATGGATTTATTTATACTTAAAATAAAAAATTTACTTGTTTTTGTTCGTGACAATATTTTCCAAATGTGGTTTTATAAACACCTTATAATAACAAATAGTGCTCACAGTCTTACTTGAACAAATAATCACACAAACTTTGGCACCACCTTTTCCAAAGGTGGTTGGTTTATACACAAACCCTATAATAATAACTACGAATCGCAGTCTTACTTGGACGAATTATCTCACAAACTTGCCCAGGACGAATTCCAATCACTTGGGCAACCGGGTCAAATCGCGATATTTCTGGGAACTGGGAATTCTCCAAGATAGTATACCTGTTTTTTACAACTGTAAGTTCATCCTCATTCAACACACGATGTTCTGGAACCAAGCTATGTTCCAAAATATTGAACTGAAGACGCTTAATCCATTGAATAACAATGAAAATCCCGTCTTGCTCCCAAAATTGTTTCAAAATAGCAGACATGGTCTCATTCATTTCATCTTTGGTTACAATCATCAAAATGTCGTCTTTTGTCAACACCTCCTCCAGTTGAAATAAATCATCTACCATGTCTTGTATGTTTTGAAGACGCAACGATGACTTTCCCAAATAATAACGTATGTAGATTTTGTTTTTCCTACCCGTGACTGAATTTGACGCATTGTTTTTTTCCAACAACATATCCAGTTGTTTGTTTTTATACATAGAATTTACTTCATTAATGGAAAAGTTGTCATATTCGTCTATATTATAGTCCTGTTTTTTCATCAAGTCCAACAACGTTCTTCTCGATTTATAAACAGAAGATATTAGACTACTCATGTTTTGATTAGTATTCGACATCGTAAAATTTTGAATATACATATTCTTATCATTATATTTTTAAGTCAATTTTTTATAAAAATCGCAGCGCACTAATCAGTAGTGTTGATTGTAATTGTTTTTGTTTCACCGCCACCACTCGATGAACCTTCTTTTTTCTCTTCTCCCTCAGTTTCCTTGGGTTCTTCACTAACTTCTAAAATATTTGTTAAATTATTTGCGGGTGTTTTAACGGACTGTAACAGTGAACCCTTTTTCTCATTCATCATTTTCATCAATAACATTTGGTCTCTCTCTGATAAAGACTCATATTGTTTCTTTAATTCTTGATTTTTAATAGTTGGTTGTATCAACAAGACGGGTTGATTGTTCGTCGCCGTTTGAGGAGGAGGTCCTGGAGGTGTGTGGGGAGAATAAATCATATTTGGTGGCGGTCCTGGAGGTGTGTGGGGAGAAGGAATCCTTGGCGGTGGTGTTGTTGTCGGAGATGTGGGTTCATATACTACATAAGGAGGGGATGCGGTTGGATTATAATCTGGCGACGTTGGGTAATATTGAGGTGAATTAGGGTCGTATTGGGGTGAATTAGGATTATATTGAGGTGAATCTGTCGGGTTATACGCAGGAGACGTGTCCGCGTATGGAGGAGAGTCTGTAGGCGCGTATGCAGGTGAATAAGGCGCATAAGGTGGTGAATAAGGTGCGTATTCTGGACTCGCCTCATTAAATTCTACGGTCTGCGCCTCCAAATCTTTCTCTCGTTGAATGGCAGTAGAACCAACATCCTTGTTTCGCATTTTCATTAAATCGTTCTTGAATTTATCAACCAACTCCGTCAGAGATTTGGTCTTGTCTTCCAAATTCACCAACTTATTTATATTGTCCGAATAAGACATATTCATTAACTGGTCAATATTATCCTCCGTAATAATTCGCATTTGTATATTTAACGCTTGTAGTTCGTGTATCAATAATTTCAAAGAATAGGGGATTCGAACAAGACTAAATGAGCGTCCAAATGACGTGACATTTTCTATATTCATTTTACCATCCAATGTTCCGTGAAACTGAATGGGTCCGTCAGCAAATGGCGAAATAAACAAATTCAATGATGGATTATAAACTGCGATTCCACCCGTTTTATTACAAACTGCCATAAAATATTCATCGCCTCTTACCATAAAAGACTCATTCAAAAACGCCGACGCACCATGCGCCATAACACCATCTCTCTCCATTTCTCCAATACGAAGACCACCATCATTCGCTCTACCTTGTACGGTTTGACGCGTTAACATTGTTCTCGGTCCTCGCGCTCGATAGTTAATCTTATCTTTCACCATGTGTTTTAAACGCATATAATACGTGGGTCCAATATAAATCTCCGAATAAATTTGTTCACCCGTCATTCCATTATACATAATTTGGTTCCCAGAAGAATGAAACCCTGCGTTCACCAATAGTTCGCCGTAAATATCCGTGTTGGGACCCTTATTCGCAAACGCCGTACAGTCTCCATATCCTCCGTATTCTACGCAAACCTTTCCTAGCAGAGACTCTACGAGTTGCCCGATAGTCATTCGCGAAGGAAGCGCATGTGGATTAATGATTAAGTCTGGTCGTGTTCCATCTTGACAAAACGGCATATCTTCTTCGGGTATAATGAGACCAAGAGTTCCTTTTTGACCTGCTCGACTTGCCATCTTATCACCAATCGCAGGGATACGTTCTTCGCGAATACGAATTTTCGCAATACGAAACCCTTCTTCTCCTTCTGTAATAAACGACTTGTCTACAAAACCCAATTGACCCTTTTTGGGAAAGATAGACGAATCGATTATAACTTCACTGTCTTCACTTGATGAGGTCACTCTTCCAATCAGGGTTATTTTATCATCCAACGGGGTATCTTCTTTAATCAGACCGACTTCATCCAAATGAGAATAATCGTAACCAGGTTTAATACCAATGACGGGTTTTGACATAACATCCGTAAAAATGGAATTCGTGGTAGACATGCCAACCTTGGAACTTTCCTCCTTGGCCTCATACATCGTATAATAACTTGTTCGGAAAAGACCGCGTTTTACGGCGCCTTCATTAATGAGAATTGCATCTTCAACATTGTATCCTGTGTAAGACATAATGGCAACAATCGCATTGATTCCATAAGGTTGTTCTTCATTATTGAAATATTCCAAATAGCGAGATTTTATCAAAGGAGTCTGTCCGTAATTTAATACAACACCCATTTTGTCAATGCGGGTTTGATAATTGGAGTGATACATAGAAACTGCTTGTTTACTTTGACCACAAGAAAATGCGTCTCTCGGAAACTGATTGTTTTCTGGGAAAATGATTTGATTTCCCATGACTCCAAAAAGGAGGGAAGGGTCTATTTCAATATGCGTGTAAAACTTGTTTTTCGCAATTTCGCATGTAGACGTCGCAATAAGTGCACCCTCTTCTTCTGCTGTATCCACATAGTCTACTGCCGATTGATATTTTTTCAAGATGCGCGCCTGTTCTTTGTCTTCATCCGCGCCAACACTGCTAGTCATATCAGGGTATAACTCTTCAATATCATAAACGACTCCGGCTCTATAGTCATACGATTCATCTGCCTTCTTTTTAAATCCTCCCACAATTTCTTTCCATGTAAAATCGTCCTTTGATAACTTTTCCAAAACCTCTTTTCTACGGAAACTCACTAACTTTGGAACGACTTCCTTTTTAACCTTTTTACTTTTTTTCTCTCCACTTTTCTCATTATCTTCGTCGCAAAAGTCGTCGCCCTTCAATGGTTTACCATTGGGGTCATCTTCAACATAATAAATTGGTCGAAGAAGGCGCCCCGCATCAGTATAAATATAAATTTCATTCTGTTCGTAACTAAAAGACACACTAGTATAAGTTGGTAACAATCCATTTCGGCGATATAATTTCATTTTATTCACCATATGAAAAGGTTCGTCGATTCCACCAATCCATCTTCCGTTGACAAAAATTTTGGAGAGAACACTCAAATAATTCGTAGAACACTCTTGTAATATTCGCATCTTGGGAAATTGAACGCGCATCCATTTAATAATGGGGACGCAAGAAAAACCCGCGCTAATTGTTGCACTAATTGCCAAGTGTTTATGAAGACCAATATTTCCACCATCCGGTGTATCCACAGGGTCAATATAACCCCACTGTGAAGAATGGAGTAAACGAGGTCCCACAACTTTGGCGCTGGCATCCAATGGGAGATTCAACTTTCTTAGTTGAGAGATAAATGAATTCCAAGAGAGACGATTGACATCTTGAACGGCGTCCACTAG
>Ga0114963_10002382_pt1 | contig 12918 bp, 18 predicted proteins | sample C_131016_EF_Meta_FD_87019 | JGI IMG/M metagenome (GOLD analysis project Ga0114963, IMG submission 87019) | Freshwater microbial communities from Lake Croche, Canada to study carbon cycling - C_131016_EF_MetaG | ecosystem: Environmental > Aquatic > Freshwater > Lake | place: Lake Croche, Canada...
CCACTAGACCGGTAACGGATAAAGACGGATAAAGGGTATTTAGGCCTGATTAGCTTTACCCGTTCCGAATCGTGCCTTTATCCGTTCCAAAATACCCCCATTTTGAACCTAAAACCGGCCAAAATTGAACGGATAAAACGACCGGTAAACCCTTTACCCGTTAACGGATAAAGCGACGGATAAAGACGGATAAAGGGTATCCGAACCGGCTTTACCCGTGGTATAATGGCGATAGATAGGGGCGATCGGGCGTATGTCGAATATACTATTAGAAAAATCAATTCTTGATTACCTAGAAAATAATCAAGTTGCTATCAAAAGCTACATTAAATATGAGCTAACTAGGTGTGCAAAAACGATGTCTGATAATGAAGATTTTGAAGATTTGTATACAGTAGTTTATATAAAGCTTTGGAATACATTTAAAATAGAATCTATGATTGGCATAAGCATGATCTCATATTGTCAAATGACAATTAAAAATGCTGTGCAAGATTTAATTAGAAAAAGAACAGCAAATAAAAGAGATGCAAGGAAAACTATACCTTGGGATCCAGAATTAGACTTTGCAATACCTGAAGAACCAGAGGATGATGTAAAAATTCTATTTAAAAACAACTTTGGAATGACTGTAGAAGAGTTGTTAATCAAAATAGAAAGGATAGATTCCCCACTGACATATGTAGAATACACTGCAATTAAAAAGTTTATTGAAAACGATGGATCTTTGTATAAAAATGGCGGTGAAAATAAAAAATATAATCGTCCATTCAATAGAGCAATAGCAAAGCTAAAGGAAATGTATAATGTCAGTTAAAAGTAGGGTTCCTGAAGAATGGACTACAAGTCTAGATAATAAAAAGATTTGTGGTGCCCTTAAAAAAGATGGATCAAAAGCTGAATGGGATGAAATGAAATATGATCCTTATTATAATAAACATGGAATTACCCCACTAGAATTAAAATTAAACCATCCGGACAAATTTCAAAGAATGATTTGTCATGCTCCACCTACTTCTGATCCTAATTATTCTTTAAGTGGAAGATGCAGAAATCATGGCGCTCATGGTGGTCGTCCAATTAAAGATGGGATTGGTAAATATTCTAAACTTAGACAATATACAAGTCCTGGTCGATTAGAAGAAATATTTGACGAAAACAAAGAACATAATGATCTAAAAGCTGAATTAGACATTATGACTACCATAATTGATGAAAAACTGCCTGCAGCTTTGTCAGATACAGCTTCTGCTGCCAATGAAGTTTTACGCGGACATATCCATCAATTAAAATTAGCTTTTTCTTCACTTGACCCAGAAAAAATCAATTCCATTCTAGATAAAATGGAAAAAATGATTGATGATAATTTGCAAAGTAAAACTGCTCAAAAAGAAACAGTATCTTTGCTTAAAGAATACTCTGACATGGTAAGAATTAACCATGAAATTAAACAGAAAGCTGAAGCTCATTTTCCAAAATCAGCGTTGGTAGTTAATACAGTATTAATTGTAAACTTAGTAAAGGAATTTTTAACAGATGCGCAAAAGCAACTCCTCAACCGAAGATTGGAAAATGCAATTGAGAATGGGCGTCTCGGAGGCTTTATTCCCGAAGAATATAGAAATGATCCAATTGTCAGACCTTTCAATTCGGGACAAGAACAGGAAAATAATTCCGTTGTGTTTGAATCAAGCACAGCAATTATACCTAGAGAAGAATCCTAAGCTACAGACATTTAGAGGTAACCGTGAAATAATTCTTAAAGCCCGTCAAATGGGCTTTACAACTTTAATTGCGGCTAAAATGTTTTTAGATACAGTAAATATACCAAATACTGAATCTATAATGGTAGCTCAAGATGAAACTAACGCTAAAAAACTATTTAATCTTATTAAAAGGTTTAATGAAAATCTTCCACCTGAGTTAAAACGTAAAGTTGGCACTGATTCTGTAACTAAACTTGAATTTAGTGAGATTAATTCTGTTTTTACTGTTGGTTGGGCAGGTTCTGCTAAACTAGGTCGTGGCGGCACACTAAATAATGTTCATTTTTCTGAAGCTGCTTTTTATACTGATGCTGGTCCACTAATCAGTGGTTTGCTAGAATCTGTCCCACTTGATGGAAATGTATTTATGGAAAGCACCGCAAACGGTGTTGGAAATTATTTTTGTCAAGAATATAGAGATGCAGAAGAAGGAAATAGTATTTATAAAGCTAGATTTTTCCCTTGGTATATAGATCCAGCTTATAATATTCCATTAGATGATGAAGAAGAATTTTCCCCCACTGATGAAGAGTTTAAATTAATTGATCTGTATGATTTAACTTTTGGTCAACTTAAATGGCGACGATATAAAGTTTTAGCTTTAAGAAATACAAGACGAGAAGGAACCAGCGAAGAAGGAGAATTCCCACAAGAGTATCCAATTAATGCTCAAGAGGCTTTTCTTACAACTGGTGTTGGATTTTTTAATAATTCGTTTATTGATACTGAGCTTGCTCCTATTGCTGCATCAAGTGAAAAATTAAAAATAGAGGTGCCTAGAAAATATAATTCTATTTGGCAAGAAAGTAAAAGATCTAACGTGTCTTTAACTATTTATGAACTCCCACAACAAGGTCATAGATATGTTATAACTGCTGACCCATCCGAAGGTTTAAATCAAGATGGACAATCAGACAGTTGTTCAACAGATATTCTTGACTCTGAAACAATGAATCAAGTAGCTACATTGTATGGAAAATGGGAACCACAAGTATATGCTGAATTATTAAATGATTTAGGATTGTGGTATAACACTGGTTTGATAGCTGTAGAAAGGAATAATCATGGTCACTCAGTTTTAAATACGTTAATTAATGTATTAGAATACCCTCATGTATACTATGGAACTGAATATGATGTCAAAAACAAAAAACAGACTAAAAAACCTGGACATCATACAAATGTAAAATCTAAAATAATGGCACTAGATTCTTTAAATGAATTAGCTATGGATGGATCTTTGATAATTAGATCTAACAGAACTCTAACTCAAATGAAAAATTATTCTAGATTGCCTGGTAATAAATTTGGTGCATCTATAGGACATGATGATGCAGTCATGTCTTTAGCAATTGGATGTTCTGTTTTAAAAGATGCTAGAGCATTAAAAGCTTTTAAAGAAAATAGAAAAAATACAGCAAGGCCTGTAATGTTCAAATATAAAGGTTCGGTAGCTTTTCAATGAGCGATTATATAAATACAAACTTAGTTCCTAAAGGCTCTACAGAATATGTAAAAAGAGCTTTAATTAGTCAGGCATATTATGATTTGAGTCCTTATCCTCAAGTTTCTTTTAGAAACTGGAGTACAGAAAGACTTGGACCATACCCCACTTGTTTATCTTTGCCAAGGCAAATTATTAAACGACCAGCTAGATGGTTGTTTGGTAAACCACCAGAAATGGAATTTTCTCAAAGTGAAGATATTGACAAATCTGTAAAAAAGATTTGGAAATATAATAACATGGAAAAGAAATTGCTAAGTCTAGCAATTAATGGTGGAATTGAAGGCGGAGTTGTATTAAAATTTTGCTATGATGAGTCTTGGGAAAGACCTGTACGAATTAATATTCTTTCACCAGCAACAGAAGTGAGATTTTTTACTGATCCTCATGATGTAGATACTGTTGAAATGGTTCGAATTCAGTATAAATATACTGGACAAGACGGTATTGATTATGTTCATAGAGAGGAATGGACAAAAGATGAGGAAATAAGATATAACCCACTAAAAGCGGATGCTTATAACACTCGCGGAATGAGTGTTATTCAACAAGTTCAATTGTATATTAACAATAATGACAAAACTTGGGTAATCTCTCAAAGACTGGAAAACAAATTTAAAATAATTCCTATTGTTCTTATTAAAAATATAGATACTTTAAGCACGTTTGGGGAAGGAGATATTTTTGAATTGTGGCCTTCAATTGATAGAATTAATCTTTCTTATCATTTGATGGACAAATCCAATCAACAAGAGATAGATCCTACAATTATATTAATTGATTTGGAACCAAAAGATGACGATTCTATGGATCATCCTGGTCCTGGAGCTAAACTTGATTTGAAGTCGTTAGATAATGGGGATGGTTCTACCAAGCAAGGCCGAGCTGAAATATTAGAAAGTAATAACAAAATTCGTGAGTATATTATGAAATATGCTGATGATATGAAAGCTATGCTTTTTGATACTACTGGTTCAGTGTTTCCACGTCAAGCTGACGTAACAAACAAAGGAAGTCTAACTCAATCTGTTTTAATACAGATGTATCAACCATTGTTAGAAGTTTTGGAAGAAAAACGTAAAAATTATGGTGAATTTGGAATTTCATTGTTTATAAAGACAATGATTATCGGGTTAGCAAATTTTGGTCACAAAGAATTTGTAAGTATAAAAGGAGCAAATATATGGGATATTGATTATAATTTAACTTGGTACACACAGTTTCGTTCATCTGCTGACGAAATGTTTAGTGATTTCGATAGAACTGATCGAGAAGTTAAAGGTGGTTATATTTCTGCAGAAGTTGGTGTAAAACGAATTTATCAAATGGAAGAAATACATTTAAGTGAAAAAGATATTCTTGAACGAGTAAAAGAAGTAGAAAAATCAAAAGAGGAAACAAAAGAAAATGGACTTACAAAATCTACTGAGCCCGGTGGAAACCAACACGGACAATTCGGAGATAAAGCCGGAGGAAACAAAAACTCCAAATCTTCAAAACAACAACAAACAGGAAACGGAAAAGTTAAAGATGCCAACTGAAGAAACAACAGCAAATAGCAAATTAATCTCACTTTCAGAACTTGATATTCAAAAGTGGGTAAATTCTCAGCTTAAAGATGGAAATGTAGCTGAAATCAATCGTGATGAAGATGATAATATTGTCTGGGATGGTTCAATGACAGCTTTGTCAGTTCTCGGATACCCTTATATTCTTGTGGATAAAGTTTTAACTGACCCATCTAAGAATGTACGAGAAGTATTTCCAAAATATCAAGAAGTTGGATTGCCTCTTATTAATCTTGGATTTTCTCCAGAACATCAAGGATTTTTTGTTGTGCGGAGTGATGTATATGAAATTTAATCATAATTATAAGGTTTTAATCTGCGGAGAAGGAGAGGAAAATTCTACTATTGCACAAATGCGAGCACAAATTGATGCAGCAAATGCTGCAGCTAAAGCAAAAGAAGCAGAACTTGAAACAGCTCGTCAACAATTAAAATCAATACAAGCTGCAGAATTGACTGAAGCACAAAAACTTCGAGCTGCCTTAGAAGAAAAAGAAAAAGAAGTTGCTAAACTTACCCCACTTCAAGAACAGTTGCAAGCTGCTCAAAAGGAAAATGAGACAAATAAAGGTATTTTGTTGTCTCAATATGAAGAATTAATTGCAGCAATTCCTGAAGATAAACGTGCGGCGATTAGGTCAGCAACTTTTATGGAAGGTAATCCTATTGATTCTTTGAGTCGAGTAAAATCTATTATTTCTGTTACTGATTTTAAACCTCCAGCACAAGGTCAGATTACTAATCCTGGTGGTGGAGGTGCAACTAAAGAAAGCAAAGAAGAGAATACTCCACCTAATATGAAACAAATTATTAAAACAGGTTGGGGTCAAATTCTAAAATCAAATAGTGGATAGTTGGTGTAGTTTGCTTGGGTTCATCGTATTATATTATGGACCCAGGCCATTCTTGGAGAGTTAGGAATAAATTATGAATCGAAACTACGATCTATTAATCTGTGGAGCTGCTGCTGATGCAAATGCAATTACGCTCTCAGAATATGGGGTAATGTCGAATCAACCATTTATCAAGAAGATTATTTCTTCTTTGCTTATTAATGGAATGGTTCTTGGAGATATCCCACTCGTCACTGATAAAACTATGGTTCAGAACGGTTCTCGTTGGATGGATAATCTTCCAACTGTTAACTGGGCTAAACTTAATGAAGGAACTACTGTTACTAAAGGCAAGCCGACTCCTTATTCGGAAAATGCTTGGCTTATGCGAAATGCAATTGATGCAGACAATAAGATTATTGAAGACCGTAATCAAATTGTTGATCCTCGTGCCGCACAGCTAGATGCATATCTTAAAGCTGTTTCTTATGATTTTAATGATAAGTTTATCAATAATGATCATTTGAGTGGTGATGAGGATTCATTTATTGGTTTGCGTTATCGTTTGGATAACCCTTCAACTTTTCGTCTTGCATCTGAATGTAAAATTGATGCTGGTGGAGTTGATCTAAGTCCTACTGGTATGACTTCTCAAACTGCAAATACTTTTATTGAGTATTTGGATCAATTACTTTCTTTTCTTGGTCGCGAAGAAGGCGACGGTGTTTTTCTTTATATGAATGACACTTTGAAACGACGTATGGCACGTGCAATTCGTGTACTAGGAACTGGTGCAGGATTTAATATTGTAACTGATGCTTACGATCGTACAATCTCTAAGTATAAAAATGCTACTGTTGTAAACATTGGTCGTAAAGCTGATCAATCTACTCGTATCATTACTAATACTGAAACTTCTACTGGTGCTGCAGGTGCAAGTACATTTACAAGTATTTATGCCACTGTATATGGAGAAGAAGCACTTATGGGTTGGCAATTTGAATCTATTGATAATAGTTGCAAAGACGTAGGTTTGATTGGAAATGACTCTACAATTTCTCGATTGTCATTTGATTATGCAGTAGGTTTGCTACCTAACCATAGTCGATGTCTCGGTCGATTGTATGACATTAAGATGAGCTAATAAAGAAATGGTAGATTATAATTTTACTCTGCAAACTACCGTTACTAAAACGGCAACATTTCAAGGTGCTGGTTTTGATCTAAAAACTGGCACTCCACGACAAGGATTTACTGCACGATTTTTGATTACTTCACTAATTTCTGCAGCTACTGCTGGAACTGTATTTACTTGTAGTATTGAACATAGTGATGATAATACTACTTATAGTACACTTTCAGCGGCTCCTCCAATTACTGGAACTACTACTGCTCAAAGTTTTGAACCGTTTGTAACGTTTTCAACTCCTAAACGATATATACGTGCAGTAATGACTTTATCTAGTTCAGCTGGAACTCCTAGCGTAACTTATAAAGTAGAGCCAAAACTAACTTGGCCATAAATAAAATAGGCCTTGGCTGAATTTGGTAGGTTTGGCCCCTCATATAAATGATCCTAGAGGAAATGTAAAACATTTAGGTCTATTTTAATACCCCACTAATTAATAAATTAGTGGGGTATCTCTATTTATGAGGGCTGCCATTTAAATGAATATTCATATTAAACCCGAAGATATAAACAATCCAAACTTTGCAAATTTGCACGAATCAAATATAGATAAAGCTATATTAGCTACACCTTTAAATAGTGAGCTATATATGTTGAAAGGTATTTGTGCAATCCATCGTGGTGATTATAATGAAGCGCTGGATTACGCTTTACAAGGTATAGGCCTTGAACCATACAAAGCAAGTAATTACATAACTTTAGCTAGTGTTTACTATCTGCTAGAAAATTATGTGGCTGAAGGTGAGTCTTATGAAAAAGGCTACAGCATTTCAAAAACATGCGCTAGTTTAAATTGGAATTACTCCCATTATCTTTTAAGGACTGGACAATTTAAATTTGGATATGATTTATATAGATGGAGAAAAGTACATCTTAATGGTCATAGAAGGTTTTTGACTCCAGATCTTGCCAGTACAAAACCTTACAATTATTTTTACAAAGACATAATTAGTACCCGCAAACAAAGTGGAATAATTGTATGGGCTGAGCAGGGATTAGGAGATATAATTATGTCTCTATCATATCTACCTATGTTAGAGAATTTTTATACAGAAGTGATCGTAGAAGTACCAGAACAACTATATAATTTAGTTCACATAAATAAAAATAAACTAGGTGTAAGTAAGGTTGTTCTAAAAACTTCTGACGGTAGTTTTCCGTTTGATATTGAACACTATGACAATGTATCTTTGATGGATTTACCGTACTTCTTCCATAAAGAGATACCTATATTTATGGGTGATAGTTTATATACTCCCACTGATGTAGATAATACTTGGTTGGCATTGTTGAATGAGATTAAGGGTAAAAAGATTGGTATTAACTGGAGGGGATCTGCTGTACATCCTAATGATAAAAATAGATCTGCAAACATTAATATTTTTGAACCTTTATCTAAAGTAGGTTCTTTAATATCTTTAGATTTAGAAGAACCACCTAAGACAGATTTTGAAGTTTATAATGCTTGTGGTGGTTTTGTTAGCGCAGAATACACTGCAAGTTTAATTTCACAACTAGATTATGTTGTGACAGTAGATAGTTTTATAGCTCATTTAGCTGGTTCTCTAGGTGTTAAAACTTGTCTACTTCTACCTTATCAAAATGAATGGAGATGGTTGGACGGTAAAAAACAAACCTGGTACCAATCTGTAGATTTATTCAAACAAGAAATTAAAGGAGATTGGAACATTCCTATTGAGAATGTTGTAAAATACATAAAAAATGACATATAATCATCTATTTGATCCCGTAATTGCCGGAATAGTCACAGCAATCACCATAGATCTTCATGCTTGGAGTCAAGATCCAACACAGAAATTTGACTTTAAAATTGCTAGTAAACGATGGATTGCTGGCGGTGTGATTGGAGCTGTAGCTTTAATTAAAAATTATCTAGGTATTTAATATGAAAACAGTATGGCCTGTAGCTCAAGATATAAAAGACATAGCTACTGCTATGGGCTCGGCTCTCCCTTCTAGGATAACTGATACAGTTATAAATCAATGTATAGATGGGGCTGTTAGAAATATTATTCAACATACAAAAAGAACTTGGATACCAGTTAACGAAAAAAGGTATTTTGATGGTTCTGGCACAGGTGAGATGGAAGTAGATGATTTTATTTCTTTAACAACTGTAAATATCATTGGAATTCAATCTACTGTAACTGCCCCACTAGATAACGTATCTCCTGTTGTTAGGGCTAATTTTCCAAATACTAGAATTCAAATCTATAAAGGTAGTATTCCTTTTTACAATAATCAATGGATAACTATATTTCCAATTGGTAGAAGTAATATAGAGATTGATGCTAGGTGGGGATATGCTGAATCTATACCTGACGATTTATGGTTATGTGCAGCTTATCAAGCCGTTGCAATGGGTTTAAATTTTTCTACTTACAATGCAGATGGTTTCTTAATTAAATGGACAGAAGCTGACGTAACAGAAGTTAGAAATAGGTATGACCCATTCAAACATCTAGGTGGAATGCCTGGTATGTCTTACAGAGATATTATAAAACTGTATAAAAGACCCAGTAGCTATCTTATTAGAAAGCAACAGAGGATAATGGTATGAGTCCACGACAAGTTAAAGCTTATACGAATACTTGTGATTTGTATAAGCCAAATACTATCTCTGCTTCTAGGATAGGAAACGATATTTTAACTTTAAATCATAATGCCACTCCTGCTTACAGCAATGTAAAATATTTTCATGAATCTAATCCAGAAATTGAAAAAGGTAAATTTTTTGGTCGAATCAACAGAGAAGATACTCCAGCTTTAATAGATAAATGTCACTTTGCAGACGATCAGGAAGTTGGTAGTAATTGGATTATAGTAAATAAAGATTCTGGTATGGAATACTACCAAAATTCGTTTATATTAGTGGGGGACGCTATGCATAAAAGCCATAAGGCTGGTAAGAAAGTGTTCTATGCTAAGCGAATTACTAAAGGTAATACTATATAATGGCTGATTTATCTGGACCTGTATACGATGAGGTAAAAGTTAAAATAGCTACTGCCTTGGGGTATTCAGATAATTCTAAAATTATAACTGATTCAAGAAAATTAATCAGATATGATTGGAGAAGTCTTGTAGCCGCATTTGAAAATACTGGTGCGGGTTTGAATCCTCCATATGTAGTAATCAGACCTCTACCTTCAGAAGAAGCTGATTATGGTATGGCTGTTCATTGCTTTAAAATTCCTATAGAGATATACTATATTAACTCTGAAAGGAACAAAGCATTAGCATCTATAAGTACCCCATCTTCTTATTTAAATCCTGCAACTGTGTCTAATACAAATAATATGTTTGTTGGGCAAACATTGTGGTTTTTGACATCACAAACATCTGCAAAGATAACCGCAATTAATAGCCCAACAAGTATATCGTTGGATAGTAATATGCCTGTATCTACGTCACAACAAGTAATATCGGAAGTTATTCAAGATGTGGGGTACAGGATAGGTCAGATAAGAACAGCATTTAGGCAAGGAACATCATTTAATAGTTTTCAAATTGTTGATGACCCAGCTGAGTTTATATCTGACTTAAATCCTGTTAATGATTATTTTGAAGGTAATAACTATCAAATGTTTGGATCAAGTTGCTATTTTAAAGCTTTAGTTGGTGAAATTTTGTGAGTTTTATTGATGAGCAAAAAATACTTAAAGAAATTCAAGATGCAGAAGATGCCACTACAAGGTATGCAACTTTATCATTTGTAAAAAGATCTTTAGGTAGGTATTCGTCAGCACAACTTGCTAAAAAAGGACATCCATACTCTGTTCAACATCCATTTCCTATAGATAAAATACCCTATAGAGATCCTGGTATGATTAACAAACAGAGTGGATTATTTGCTTTAAGTTGGCAACATAGTTACCCCACTTTAGTTGGAGACTCTTTAATATCTAAATCTTGGAATTCTGCACCTTATGCTGATGATTTGTTTAACGGTATACCCGGATTAACAATACCAAGACGTTTGATGGACAAGAGCATACCAAACGTAGAATATTTTAGAGGAATAAATTTGACAAAAGGAATTAGAAATGGCTTTCAACCTTAAAATTAAAAAAGTAGTTAGCGGAAGGGCTGGAGAACAATATCTATCTGAAGATGTTGTAACTGTAGAAGATGTAGACATATGGAAAGAAGAAAATCCAGATGTTGACTTTGAGATTGTAGAGGATAAATAATAATGGCAACAATACCATTGTGGGCTCTTGGAAAACATATAAGCACTATTAGTTTGTGGCTACAAAGTGTTAATACTACTTCTGGTGTATTAGCTGATATTGGAACTGCTGGCACAAGTTTCTTTGGCCACAGTTCAGAAATATCTTTAGATAATACTGTTAATATGGAAAATATTAGCACTATGGATCGACCTTATGCACATAATGTAGTTGTAGAAACTGACACTACTCTTAAAATTACAGAGAATGAAAAATCTGCAGGAACTAACCTTGCTGCTTCTCTAGCTTTTACTGGTTCTTATGTTAGATATGTAGTTACTCGTGGGGCACAATCTTTTACAGGATATGGAGTTCTAGGTGATTATTCTATGAATTCTTCTGGTAAAGGTAATGTAAAGGGCGAAATTCAAATTCGACAGATTGATATTGGAAGCACTGCACCACTTGTATATGGCTAAGAAAATTGATGTTTTTGGGCTTACCAGAGATATTCCTGGTAATACTGTTTATTCGTTCAAGACAGATGACTCTCAAGAAATTACATTTAATTTAATGTACCCCACTATGAAAGTTATCTTGTCTTTACCCTCTCAAATAAATTTATATGTAAAGCAGTATGTTACTGGAGAAAGTGGTTTAGATCCTCTACCATTACCTATGTGTAATGGGAAATCTTTAGTTATAACAGAAGAGCAAGTAGGGCATTATGTTTTAATTTATGAATTGCAAGAAAAAAATGGAAATGAATATTCTGTTTTTGAAATTGCAATTTTAAGCGAATTATATGGTGGTCCGATGCTTGAATTGATTACAAAATCTAATGAAATAGTTTGTGAATTTCAAGGAAATTTAAAAAATCCGTTAGCGGTATATCCACCGCAATCGACACCTACATAGGTGTAACAAACAGACACCCATTATTGGATATAAGAGTGGATATGCTTTTATGTTCTATAAATGACAGATTAGCAGGTAAAGCAGGTGTGGATATTCCTGCTTTACCTTCTGTCATTTTAGATGATGTGATAGGATATAGAATTAGAAGAAACGAGGAAATAAATGGCATCACAGATGAGTTTGACACTGAGACTTGATGGGGTAAGAAATCTTCTTGCACAGTTAAATACTTTAAATAATAGTCTTAGTAAATTAGATACTAATTTTAATAAGGTAAGTAACAGTATGCTAAATACTGTTAATAGGTTAACTGCGGCTGTTCAATCTGTAAAAAATGTAAAAATAACCCCTCCTTCTGTAGCAAGACCTCAAGCATCCCCTAGAAATTCTAATTCTGGCGGTGGAAATCCTAATTATAATGTTGGAGGAAAAATTGGTCTAAGTAACCATATGCTATTATCTTCATTATTATCTGGAGATATTAAAAACATATTTAAAGCATTAGTAAAATCTGCTATTGTTCCTGTTGCTAGACAAATTGGAGCAAGTCAAGCTGCTAAAGCTGTTCCTGGTGGTATTGGTCCGCCTGTATCTCCTGATATGGCTATGGCTACTACATTAGCTTCATTAGGAGAAATAGGTTTAATACTTCTAGCTGTAGTAGGATCTTTAAAATTAATAAAACAAATTATAGATTCTTCTGCAGAAGCTATGCGTACACAAAGAAGTCTATATTATGCGGCAGGTGGGAATAATTCTTATCAACCAATTAAAAGACTTGGTGAGTCTTTAAATCTTGATCCTAATGATGTAGCATCAGAAGTAGGTTCTAGTCCCGGTAAGGGTAATGCTTTTATTCAAAAACTTAAAGCATTACGTGCAATGTCAGATGAGCAAGCTGCTTATTATATGGGTTCCCCTGGTGCCCCATCTGAGAAATGGTCTGG
>Ga0114963_10002387_pt1 | contig 12907 bp, 9 predicted proteins | sample C_131016_EF_Meta_FD_87019 | JGI IMG/M metagenome (GOLD analysis project Ga0114963, IMG submission 87019) | Freshwater microbial communities from Lake Croche, Canada to study carbon cycling - C_131016_EF_MetaG | ecosystem: Environmental > Aquatic > Freshwater > Lake | place: Lake Croche, Canada...
AAAGTATCTAGATCAATATATTTTATCGCAAGACATTACACAATCTAATCAGTCTATCTTTTCTAAAAATGGGGTTAGACTTTCTACTAGAGCTATCCGTTATATTTGCCAAAGAATATCTGCTCACGCTTCTTTAACTTTACCTGATGAAGAAAAATTTCATCTCTCTCCTCATATGCTTAGACATACTTTTCTAAAGAGAGTCGCTGATAAACATGGTATCCATATCGCTCAGAAAATGTCTGGTAATGCCTCCATCTCTCAAATATTTCGCTATACTAAACCTTCTCAAGACGAAATCGATACCATCGCTCACAATCTTAATATCTGAACTCTTTGATTTGGATAATAAAACTCTTTATTTTAAGATGTCTCCATTTTACGCCAGCTATCAATTAACACTTTTTTGATCACAACAAACTAATCTAACTGTACCAAAAGAACAACTCACATTTAGTAAATTTTTACTAGCCTGAAAATAGTTTGATGCTTTAGCTTCTTAATTTGCTGCTTAATTGACAATAACTTGCAAATATAAAAAGCTTGCGATAGAACCATAGAAATTCCTTGTTTCTCTATAACTGCATTAAGACTCTCAAGTGAGAAATTCGTCAATTTATTGACTTTAACATATTGAGCAATTGCCTCAATAAATAATTTTGTAATTATTACCTTATCCCATCTTTCTAATGTGCTTAATTGCTGTACAATATCATTTTGCAATATTTGTGTTTTTACCACAGCTTTTACTAAGGCTATACTAACCTCTAAACTAATATTAATTTTTTCCTTAGACATAATGCCCTCACTTCATTAAAAAGTTCGGTGCTTAATTACACCAACTTAACTTGAGTGCAATCATCGCACAAAAAGATTAACAAAGAGTTAATACAAGGAACTAATATAAATATGGCCATTTTCTTGCTCTTGGATAAATTATTTTCATAAAATGATTTTAGGAGGAAAGGCTAAAACCAAAAAGCTAAAAAAATGGATTTGCAATACTCAAACATTATAATAAAGGTGTATGAGATAAGAAGAAAAGGCAATATGATTACTAAGCGTGTATTTTTACCAGAAGATGCAAGGCAAAGGATTGATGAATACTTAAAATGGAGAGAGGAGGTGCAAGATAAAGTTGAGAATAATTTTTTGTTTATTAATACCTCTCATTGAGACTGCAGTAACCAGGTTATGTCAAAGAATATCTAGACAAGCTTGTGTTAATTTAAGCGAAGATGAGAAATTTATATTCGAACCTCATCAATTAAGGCATACTTGTTTAAAAAGAGCTAACGATAAATATGGTATGTCTTTTGCAAAAAAATAAGTGGTAATATTGGAGACAGAGAGCTTTATCGCTACACCACACCAAGCCAAAAAGAGCTTAAAGAAAAGGTAGAAGGACTATTTTAATGCAGCAAGAGTCTAAATTTGAATATCTATCAGGTAATGTTGAGCGAGTCACCTATCACAACCAGGAAAATGGCTTTGCTGTCCTCAGAGTAAAAGTGAAGGGGCATAAAGATTTAGTTTCTGTAATTGGAACAGTGCCAAGTATAACTCCTGGTGAGGATATTACAACTAAAGGATATTGGAGAAATGATGTACAATACGGATTGGGTTTTAGAGCTGAGTTTATTCAATCTATTCCACCTACTACAATTGAAGGAATAGAAAAGTATTTAGGTTCTGGACTTATAAAAGGTATTGGACCTCATTTTGCAAAGAAATTAGTTGCTGCATTTAATACAGATATTTTTGATGTTATAGAATCTACGCCCATTAAACTAAAACAGATTAATGGAATTGGTGATAAACGAATAGATAAGATTACAAAAAATTGGCAAGAACAAAAGATTGTACGTGAAATCATGGTTTTTCTGCAATCTAATGGCGTTGGTACAACAAGAGCGACAAGATCGGATCTATTGGGATTCCACCACCACTAGTCATAACATAATCACCCATATCCAGTAATGAACAAATAAAGAAAAAACCTTCTTTTCCAGATGCATTCAGTGCTTTATCAACCAAGATTAATTCTTGTTTAGTGATAATATTTGTTACTCTTATTGCTCCGTACTCTAAATTATTATTTAGCCCCAATATCGCAAAATTAGATTTTTCTAATGCATTGACTACTTGTTTATTATCTGAATTGATTATTTTTGGGGTTAAGATCACAACACAAGCCTTTATATCTTTAGTAATTACCTTTACATATATATTTCAGGCTATTTTATTCAGCAAAAAGTGTTATTATTAGGGTTATTATGCGCAAATTACTGCATATTATCTTTGTTGTCTTGAAGCCCCTGTCTTCTTCTATCATTGTATGTCCATTCAATAAAATCAGACCACACGGCAGAAGTAACAGTAACGTGCCGTTTTATACCGACTGCTTTTGCCATATCGGTTACATTAACCAAAAACCCATCTTCTATAGCTTGAGATCTGCCATAAGAATAAATTGCTTTATGATTTGTTATATTTACTTTTTGATTATTTCCTAAATTTTAATAACTCTATTGTAAATTACTTTGTTCAAAAAAGTACTACTTAATTAAGTTTAATTTAAAGATCATGATAATCATTTGACCAATAGGCAGAAAAACTATCTGACGAATTTTTTATAGAACCATATATTTCAGAAGTATACTCATACGATCTATCAAAAATATCACCATAACAACTACCATTACCAAATAATATAGCACCACACATATGATCTAACATACATGGCAAAGTACCGATCATTTTGTGAATACCTTCAACTAAATTTTTTAGGCCGTTAAGCTCCTTTGGACTAAAAACACCAAAGTTAAATGGCAAACTATACTCTGATTGAATATCTACAAATTCTATTAACCCTGTTCCCAAAACAACAGAGGCAATAAAAGATGGTATAATAATTTGTCCTTTAACATAAGCAATCCCTACAATTGGAATTAAACCCATAAGCACATATTTATAATCACTCTTATGTTCTAGCCTTTCTTTGAGTAGTTTTTTAAATATTTCTTCTTCTATACCTAAAATTTGAAAAGTGCTCTGATATAAGGTATCAATTACAGTTCCATAACATCCTGTACTTTTATTTAATATAAGATCACAGTGATGATCAACAATACTTGGGATTGCACCTATAAATTTAGCAGAAGGCTCCATACCTGTTATGTAGTTTTCCAAGCCTATTGTAAAAGAAAGTATATTTGTAACGTAAAAAGAAAACATTGTTTTTATTGATTCGCTCGGTGTTTTTGATACAAAAGGATAAAGAAATTTTGTCATTGCAAGTGGGATTATCATTGCATATTTAATTTCAGCTGCATGATCTAAACCATTTTTTACACTTTGAGTTGAAATAAAATATTCAAATGATTTATCAAGAGCATCTCCATAGCAACTACCTTTACCAAATAATATGACACCACATTCATAATCTATAATACTTGATATAGATCCAAAATAACTTATCTGAGAATTAGAGAAATCAAGTTTATTCGATGATTTATCAAAAATATTATCCATTTTACAAATTACAATAAATGTAGAACTAAACATAGTAAACATAGTAAACATAGATGCTAGGAATCCTGTTATTGGAAACCCAATTAGACCAATAAATAAACTTCCTCCATATCCTATTAAAGTACTGGCTACAATATATCTAAAATCACTAGAATGATCTAAACCATTATAAAATGCATTGTAATATGGTATTGTAGAAGTAGCCGAAGTTGAATCTGAAGCAATCGTTACAGGTTGATCAGCTCTGGTTAGTACCTCAGCCACTGGGTTTTGGAGATCAATGGGGATTTTTGGTGTAGATGCAACAGCGTCATTATTTGCTTTACCTGTTCTAACAATCATCTTTTTGTAATTCATAAGCCACATTCTTCGTAATTTAAATAAATATTAACCTAATATTTTTTGTAGTACAATTTTACTATCACACTAACTGTTTGTCCTGTCAATCCCCAAGGTATTGTCAAGTTGTTAGGAATGGTAGTAAATTATGCTATTTTGTGTATTTCAGGGAGCAATATTTAATAAACTAATTGCCGTCCACATCGTAAATGCAGCTTTTATTTTTTCTTTTCTTTCTTTTGCCTTTAACTTGTATAAACCTAGGATCTAACTACAAAAGCGGGGCAAAAACGCCATGAATTGTAATATATTGATATTTAGCGTAGAGGTTTAGCTTTAGCAGATTTATGACGTTCTCGCAGCTCAATATCAATATATTTATCAGTGATCGCGCTAGAGCTGTGTCCGGCATCGTCTCTGACATGTTCTTTTGGTCTTGTTTTTACATCATCTGAGATACCGGTATGTCTCAACCAATGTACTGTTGCTTCAAGGAGAGAATCAGCTTCTTCAATAAAGCCATTTTTTTGTAGTTTTATTATTGTTTGATCAAAACATTGTTGAACGACTTTTCTCACGTATGTTGTACTACTGATTGGTCCTTTACCAATGGTTTTAGGAATTAATGGTGAGTTATCAGCTGCTGAGGGAAGGGGAAGTAAACCAAGATGTTGACGCCAGCGTTTCAAAGCTTCTAGCATCGTATCACTTACTGCTATTTGCCTTTGTTTATTACCTTTACCAACAGTAGTAAACCACCAGTTATGATCACTATCTTGAGCAAAATCACTCATTTTAGGTGTCCATCTACTGCTTGCAACAAGCTCTGAGATCCTTAAATACATCAGGTACAAAGCAGATATCATAAATAATGTACGCTCATGATAGTCACTACCTTGATCTGCTAACTCTTCAGCTGTTTTTATTACATAATGCCATTGTAGTTCTGATAAACGTCTGATTTTAGGCTTGTCCTGTATTTTGCGAATAAATTTACTCCTCTGACGAATCATTGCTACAGGATTCATAAAAACGTATTCTTCTTGAAGTAGATAATTATAAAAACTGCTAACTATGGCAAAGATCTGTTTTAATGCAGCTTGACTGAGCTCATAATCTTTTGTATTAGGCCTGTCTCCATTGCGATGGCTTGTTTTGCTTACTGTAACAATGAATGGCCTCCATTTCGGATTAGGAACACGAGTCTTATCTTTTTCAATTTCAATGAATCTTGGTGGTTTATGTAGTCCAATCCATTGTTTAATGGGTTTTTGACAAAATTTAATAAAATTTTCAATATCTTCACGTTTAAGATCTTTTAAAGACTTTTTAGCAATTAGAGAACCCCATTGTAATAAACGTTCAGTTTCATTTCTATAGGCATTAAACGTGCCTAAATTTCCTTGGTATGAAAGAAGGAACATCTGAGCTTTTTTGACATCTTGAATGTTGTAACAACTATCTAAATGAGCAAACTCTTTATCTTGCTTGGCTTTCAGATACTCGCGTGAATCAAAAATTGGCACAGGTAATTTAATTTTATTAATTTTGGTTGTTGTTTCTTTTTCTTGGGTCATTTTGGTCAATTTACTGTCTTTTGTCATTAAATCTATAGGGTGATTATCTTTCTTATCACACTTATTGTCAATTAATTACTTTCACTATAAGATCAATTATTTCTAAATATACGGAGGCACTATAATGACTGTTATTGCTATACTATCTGCTCACGAGCAAAAACTTTTCGATTCACCCCCAAATTTTACAATGCAAGATCGATCAGCTTATTGTTTTACAAAGTATGTAATATGTGCCAATGTGACTTACTGTACGTACCACATCTGTGAGCCTTTACCAAAACCATATGTGAGATTGGAATTTGAGAAAATTAAATGAAATAAAAAGTCCTTAGCGTAACTTTTCGTTCCATTGATCGTCATACCCCTTTATAAACGCTCAATAACCTCGAGCAGATTGTCTCCGATAAGAACATAATCTAACTGCTTTTTCTCATAATTATAACAATAATAATGTTCTGAATTAGTATCAACATCCTTATCTTTGATTTCCATACAATGCTCATAGCTTGGATTATCAGACTCTATCTTGATATGTTTAGCTTTTAGGATTTTAGCTTCTTCTTGTGCTATGTTACCTTGCAACACTTGATTTAATAGATTGTATTTCTCTTCAAGTAATGGTTCGTAGATATGATCATAGAGCTTCTGTCCAAACTCTCTTTTTTCTTCTACCAGTTTGCTTTTTAAAGCTTCTTTCTCTGCTACAAGAGCGATACTATTAAGCTCAAACTCATATCCTCGTGCTGTGCTTGCAAAGTCATATATTTGCTGTAATGGCGACTCCGATAAGATTTTTGTCAAATCTTTATAGGCCATAGTTGACCTAAGCATAGATTCAACATCGCTAGTCCTTTCCAGGTAAAATGAATAGGCATTAGTAATAGCACTATATCCAGTATATACAGCCATACCAATACCATATGCTAAGCCAAGACATGGTATTGCTGTATATGCTAGTAAGCCAGGTAATGCCATATAACCTGCGGTGGTAGCAACAGTATTTAACGCCTGCATGTATTCTCCACTGTAGGTTTGATATAACGCTTCAGATCCACCTATTACTACAGACACTCCATTTATACCTTGATACATACTATATAGATAGGCAGAATTAATAACTACTTTCTTAGCGTTTTGGAAAGTAGGTTCATACATTAACCTAGCTATATCAACTACAGTATCAAAGCTTTTAAATCCTATTGTTGTTTTGTGTAGTGCTGTTTGAATGGTAGGTAGTAATTTAGATAAGAGATTTTGATAGATATGATCCTTATCCCCTACCTGTTCTTGAAATGTATTTACTGTACGGAAGTCCTCGTCACTGCCACCTTTATCGGAATGTACTACCAATTTTATCTTCTTAAAATCCTTCTCGCTCCACTCTAACGGATGTTTCTGTAATAATAATTGAATAGCAGGAATTGCATATGATTGTACATAAGGTTTATTAATTACTGCATTAATAGCTGATAACTCTTCATGATACACATAATTAATTAATTTATGCTTGATATAATTATTCCTCATAATTACATTCATCATAGAGTTAACCATATTCATCAAGCCATTGTTTAATGTGCTTGTTACTGCATCTGTAACTCTATGAACGAAAGTAAAGAAATCTGACCCTTGAGATAATTGACTGGATGAAGCATGATTACTATTAGTTAGTGTTACTAATGCAGTAGAGCTTATTGTTGCGATATCTTCTTGTAGTTCTTCTATTTTTGCAGAATCCATTAATCTATTCATTGTCTTATCTATGGCATATATAAGATCAATTATTGGAATATCTGCTAATTCTAAACTGAAATATAGTTTTATTGCTTTTTCATCTCCTAATATTTTTCTCAACCCTTGGAACTCTTGATACTCTTCTGGTTTAAGGCCTATATCTATCAGCCTATCTATTCCTTTCATTCCAAAATGAGATTTAGCTAATTTAAATAATTCAGCTGTTTTTTTATCATTTAAAATTGGATTATCATATATTATAGAATTACAATAAAAAACATTCTCTACAGCTGCAGAATCTGTATTTACAGTCATCCCTGGTAATAAAACTAGATTATAATGATTACCTGTGAAATCTAGGTCAATCCTGTGTACATTATCTATATGTGTATTATCTATATGGTAATATTCTCCGCCTCTTCTATATACATAAAATTGAATAGCAAGTATTTCACTTATTATCCCAAGTTCAACAGCACCTCCCCAAACTACCTCCAGACCTGAATCATAGGTATTGCGCATTAAATTTATATATTGGCCTACAATTCCATTATTGATAAATTGTTGTATAGCATATTCTGCTGCTTGTATGTTTTGTCTTGAATTATAAGCATTCGCCAAAATCTGCATTTGAGCTCTCATGCTTTCAGGATATCCGGCTAATTCATTATGCCTTATGTTATCTGCAATTTGAAAAGCTATTAAATCAAAATAATGACCCTGGTTAGCTTCTATATAATTAGCCACTATGCTTCTTAATTGAGCTAAATCAAGAGTGTTCAAATCAATATGAGTATTATCTGGTAATATTATATCCGTGTTAATTCCTGCTGGTAATCGTTTAATACCTGCCAATATAGAATTATACACGCAGTCGCCATCACCTTCAATATCTAATATATCAGGAACTGGTTGTTCTCGTTTTACTTTATATGTTTTAAAAATTTTAAACTTATCAAATTGTTCTAACATTTTTTTAATAAAGGCAGCGTTAGAGATATAATCTGTTCCTGAAGGACTATGTCCACTTGGCCAACTTACTTGTCTAGAAGAAAGAGAGTGAATGTCATAAAAATGATATTGCTGTTCATCTAATGCTACTGATTGTAAGAATTTTTTAATAGAGTTTTTAGAAAAAGTGATTACGTTAAGTGCTTCTTGCAGCAAAGAATTGCCCACTTCATAATTTAAATTGAAGATAAAATGTGTAAATTGAGCATTACGAGCTTTAAAACTTATTCCTAATGATGATGTATCTTTAACATAAACTGCTGTAACTAATCTTAAGAATCTAGCAACAACAGGATCTTTTTCATCCCAGTAATCAATTTCATAGCAAGTAAGATGGTCTCCTAAAACTCTATAATAAATAGAAGCACCAGGTACAGCACAACATAAAAAATCATGTTCGATAATTAGTTGATTACCTTTCAAACTAAATTGCATTGTTAGCGTATTTTTTGGAGGAATAAATTGCATATGAAAGTCAAATTTATTACGGCCGCTAACACTAGGTATTGATCTATCCATAGTAGGGTAATAAGCTTCTCTAATTAAAAATGCACGATCTTCAACGGCCATATCACTTAATGCAGTTTCTATAGTGCCCTGTTTTACAATTACATTTTTTTCATTAAACTTTTGAAGGTTATAGTAAAAGTCCATGCTCTTTTGATGCAGTATGCAAAATAGTTTTGCCTCATTATGAAAGAATGGACCATAAAGAAACTTTGCATTCCAAGGTCCTAAAACTTCGTAATTTTGTATGGATACTGTACCCCTAAATGGCTCAATACAAAAATTATATTCTGGTGTATAGCAACCTGCAATAATGCGCTTTTCTGCAGCTGTAATTCTTGGATCATTTACAGAAATCTCGCCAATTCCTCTTACTATTACTCTTGGAGAGAGCTCTGTCCACTCAGGGTGATGTGGCCTGAACAAGCTTGGTGCTTCCCTGAAAAATTTAATGTTACCATATTTTAAAATTACGTGCCTTTTTAATTGGCGTGTTTGTATATTCTCGGAATCAGTATGGTCAGTATAACTATTTTCCCATCCAGTTCCCTCAAATTTCCACTCGTGTTCTCCACCTCTACCTGGAGTCATTGCTTTAAATATTTTGACTTTTTCTGCAATAAATTCTCTACGTAAGTCTGCATTTTGTACTAAAGGTAATTTACGCTCATCTCTTAAATCATTAAATGCAAATGTAATATAAGCTAAGATTTCAGCATACTGACTTAGCTGTGCTATAGGTTCCAACCCAATAGTTAATCTTAACGAACCAAAAACTGGATTAATGCTTGTTAGAGGAAATCCTATACTATATCTTTCAGTTATAGGTAGATTATAAAATCTGCACAAAGGATAGAATAAGTATACTAAAAGATCAGATACAAATTCTCTTAAATCATCAGATGTTAAAGAAAGGTCTGTAACAAAACCATTAGTGTTAATAGCTACATAACAGGGTTTAGGATCAGAACTCTTACTCACTTGTAACCCAGAATGCAATAACTCTAATTTATTGGTTTGTTTTACTATCTCTTTATATACAAACCTTACATTGCTATTAATAAGCTCTAGATATTCTACTACAGGCCAATGCAAACTAGCAAAGTAAGAAAAAAAGTTCAGCGTTGCTATATCAATAGGCTCTACATCACTCAACTGAACTAATTTAGCATTAACTCCAGACCAATAATCATTATTATTAATCATAGTAAGTGCGCCTGCACTTCTTTTATCTAGACCTAATTGCGCAAATTTAGTTAGACTTTGAATTAAAATAATATTTAATGTTCCAGATCTAATTAAGGCTAAAGTTGATTCTGAATGTAAGAAACTTCTAATTTCATGATCATTCATGGCATTTAAAGTCATATCAATTACTAGAGTTCTTTGCTTGGATGGCCAGCTATTCATTTGAGATAAAAGAGCTTCAATATTAAAAGCAAATTGTTTTGAAGCTAAAACATTATGAGGATGCAATTCTACAAAAATAATATCTGCACTTGAAGCAACATCTGTTGTTTGTTGAGTTTGAAAAACAGATACTTCATCTCTGTTTAGACTCTCAAGGTTACCCAACCATTCATAGTAACTTTGACTAGTTACAAAAATATTTAATGGCTTATTAAAGTGCTCAGATCCATATTGTACGTCTAATATTTGAAATACCCTAACAAAAGCACGCATTCCATAAGGTACAATTAAGGTTCCTTGTACAGGAAAATCAGTTAGTTGTGCTTGAATTATTTCGGATAATTGAGAGGGTAATGGATTATAACTAAGATCTAAAAGCATAATCTCTGCAATACTCTGTACTGCCCGTATAGCGCTTGCTAGATTTTCTTCTGCACAAGCCTGTATAAAAATATTTAATACATGTTTAATTTCTGAATCAACTACAGCCCTTAAAGCATGATCAGATTGATATCGTTGTAAATAACCCTCTAGGTAGTTTTTTAAATATTTTCCATAAAACTTAAAACCTCCAACTAAACTAGGTAATACCACATCTAATCTTCCAATCTCTTTTAGAGAAAAAGGTTCGGAAGTAATTGGTAAATATGGGCTTTGAATTTGTTCAAGCACCATTCTCTGTAGTTGGTTTATAACACCTTGCTCAAGCAATTTAAGCTTAGATAGTGCAGGATTTTTTATAACTTCTTGTTCATCTGGATCAAGCTCAGCTATCATAGAAGTTTTATTAATTTCTTCCCAAAATCTAGCAGTTTGTCCTACATCAATAAATAATTTGGGATATGCTTGTAAAATTATATGTTGTGCTCTAATAGGATCTATACGATAACCAAGATGTTCTATAGCTCTATGTACAAATTCTGGTTCTTCCTCAGCATCACAGAGAACCATTGTTTCAACATCATTGAAATTATCTCTAAAATAACAAACTAAATACAGCTTTGCAAGTAATGGGTCTATATTTTGTTGATTCCAGGCATTAATAACATGTTTATATGAGTCTATAGATGGCTCATCTGGTTGAAGCCTTGAAATAAGGTCTATAAGGAGTTGTTTAAAAGCTTCTGGTTCCCCCTGAAAGAAATTTTTGAACTTATTCAGTGTATTTCGGTGCATTGGCAATATTCTGTACTTTTTACATTGTACAAATATTAGCGAAGTTAATTCAGCCCATTTTTCTTGAGCATCAATTGCAGAATTTAATTTTGCACTAAGATCTTTAAATTTTTTTGTTGAGATTCTACAACTTCCGGATAAAGTTGGTTTAATTCGTCTAAAGCTACCGACAAATCAACTTCTTCTATATTTATTTTATCATCATTAGGGGCTGCAAATATAGTAACCAATATATCTGAAATCTTTTGTTTTTTCGCAACTAATTCTCTTATTCTTTGTTCTAATTTCTTTTGGGCTATACTTTGACTAATAGCTACATCAGCATTTTGATTAGGTCGGTTTACTTCGACTAATACTGTAACTTGGTCACTTGTTTCTAATTCTTGAATAAGCGATAAAATTGAAGCATCGGTGATATCTATATCTACTGCTTGAATGGCCCTATAATATCTATTTAACTCATTCCAAAATAAAGGGGAATCAACAAATATAGGAAACAAATGTCCAAAATCACTATATTGCTCCTGATATTGGAAACGTAAAAGCTGCATTGCCCAAGTTTCCACCTCTCGTAGATAGAACTTTTCATGCATCATAGCAAATGGAGATTTTGGATAACCAAGATAATTTAATTCTTCTAAGTTAAAGTTAGTATCGAATTGTCCTGTATCTAGAAGAAACAATTGAAACTTTTCTAAGTCTGCTTCAGCAATGATTCCTTGCCTAAATGCAGATAATACCTGTCTGAATCTTTCAAACCAATGCTCGTATGCTTTCATTATTTTAATAGATTTATATTATTTTCTAATAGCTTATTCTCTCGTCTTATATACAACCTTACCATAGATAAATCTTGTTTCAAGCTCTTATTTCCAGATATCTGAGTACGCCTAAGCTATTGAATTATAAAGTATATTAAGGCTATATACTTTATGTGTGAATAGATTAATGTGGACGTACTTTTTTTAATGTTTCTGCATGATCAATCATTTCCTTTAGATGTGATGCTCCTACTAATATCCTTAGAGTACCTTGAATTGCCAAATCACTCACTGTCTTTTTTATATGTTATTCTCTAGCTTAGTTATAGGAACTGTTAACAAATTTATTGAATTAAATTTTAAAACTCAAAACTAAAAACCCTAAGGAGCTCTACTCCTGCCGCGCACAAGATTAAACATGCATAATTTCTGTATCCCCTATTTTCCTTCACTACGCTTCGTGCAAAAAGGGTGATTCCCCCAATACTAGTTCACTTAAGAATTTTAAATTTCTTTTCCAAAATTATTTGTGGTTTGTATTGTGGAGGCTTTAAGTGTGAATTTACGAATTAAATGTCGTGATTTTTTGTTAATTATTTGTTGCGGTAGAAAATGAGATCATATTTAACACATCTGATGTATAACTTAAACAGACGTCAACATGGACAGTAAAATTTTAAAATCTGATCTGCTTGGTTCTAGTATTTTTCAACAAAAGACTTAAAAATAAATAATAAAATAAGTATTGTTAAATGTCTAGCTCGTAGTTCAAATGACCATGGCTGTCACCAAAGTAAAATGCACTTGTAGCGCAATGGTTTTTGCGCTAAAATATATAAAAATAACGATTAGTGT
>Ga0114963_10002388_pt1 | contig 12906 bp, 13 predicted proteins | sample C_131016_EF_Meta_FD_87019 | JGI IMG/M metagenome (GOLD analysis project Ga0114963, IMG submission 87019) | Freshwater microbial communities from Lake Croche, Canada to study carbon cycling - C_131016_EF_MetaG | ecosystem: Environmental > Aquatic > Freshwater > Lake | place: Lake Croche, Canada...
CCATGACCAACGCAATCCCCATTTCAGTGAGATCACTGATCAAGCCCTCTTTTGCATGCACCCAAACAGCGTCTCCCTCTGTTTCTAATAACTCGAGTTGAACTCTTTTGGGGTCCACATTTGCCTGCTTCAGAGATCGAGCTAAGCGATGCGTAAAGTGATCAGTAAGCAATACCCCAACCGGAAGGTTCAGACTAACCGTGAGATCAGTGAGCCCCATCTCATTCCATTTATTGATCCATTCCAAGCCCATACGTAAACTTTCTTCAAACAGCATGGACAATTCTATGGGGCCAAAACTAGGCAGGAATTCTGCGGGACTCAAGACACGCGTGGTGTCTTGCATACGCGCCAAAAACTCCACTTTATCGACTTTACCTGTCTTTAAATCCACCAAGGGTTGCACATTGAAGTGCAATCGATCTCTGGCCAGGAGGGTATGAATATGTTGGCGATATTCCCAGTCAGTCAGGCGGTTGTCTGAAGCGGTATTTCGATGCTCAAGCAAATCCGTAGCCAAATGCCTTAAGGACTCAAGCCAAAACCCAATACCGGCAGAATTAAACTGACAGGGATAAGCCCCATACAGTGTCAGTACCGCGCTGGGATATCCAGATTTATCCAAAATAGGAATGGCGGCAATACTTCTCGGCAAACCGATTCCATCTAAAGATTTATGTTCGGCTTCTGGCCCTCTCAAATTGGAACATATTTCAATACGCCCCGTTCTCCAAGCACGTGCACGAATCGAAACACTGGCGTCACTTCTGACTATGGGGCCTTCACCATGCTCTGTGAGCGCATTCAGCTCTTGAAGATGGTTGCCATGAGCAAATTGAGTAATATACCCACCCTTAATCGCAGGTCTACCCAAAGTGGCAGCGGTGATTGATTCCATCTCAGCCAAATACTGAAGCAAAACTTGAGGTCGGTTTTCAGTTGTCGCCCAAGCGGGGATCAGCGCTTCTAGCAAAGTCAGGTGCCGTCGCGCATCCTTTTCGATCATGCTTCTGCCTAACTGATTGGCTTGCAGCTCAAGAACTAAGCGAGTCTGAATAATACTTGTGACCGCAAGTCGAGCATTAAATCGCCAAGGTAAGACTTTAATCAGCGGCTGCAAAATACTTGAGAATCGATCAAGGGCTGCAATCATCTCAAACTCATCCAGGCCTAATAAGCCATGTAATTTTCCGAGTTGTGCCCCCTCTTGAAACTGCTGTTCTTCCGTCAATTCTGGTCTGACAAGACGTTCAAAACGTCCTTTTTGAAAAGCCTTGAACTCTTCTTTTTCTTTGTCGGTCAGGCTTCCAGAAATCTTATCAATCGATTCCCCATCCTTTACCTGAAGCACATTTTGGTTTTCTAACTCCTGAGACTGAATATCCAAAATATAGGGCATGGCATCAGACAATAAAGTACTCGCTTGCTTACCAAAAGGCTCTAATGAACCGAGCTGATCAGAATCAGGGTCAGAAATCGCATCTGCCAGCGCCCACCATTGAGTCCGCTCTAATTTAATGGCTTTGATAGCAAGTAAGGCATGATCTGCCAAGCGCAGAAGTCCGTCTGCATCCTCTCCGTCTTTAGGGAAAAGTGACACGCCCATGCTCATCCCGATCCCAATACGCTTACCTATAATGGGCTGAAAAGTTTGTGAGGTACACTCTTTGAGGCGCTCAGTAATGACTTCAAGTTCTGATAGGGTATTGTCAGGATCGAGATTATTCAGTAACAGAACAAACTCATCACCGCCCAAACGCGCCAGAAAATCATGACGTCGCATACGGCGTTGCATTCTTCCGGCATACGCTTTGAGAAGGTTGTCACCGGCATCATGACCCAAGTCATCATTGACAGACTTGAATCCATCCAAATCGATCATCCCTATCGCTAGGGCTCGGCCGTTCATTTCGGCACGTTTAATGGCATGAATTAACTCTTGTTCTAACGAACGGCGATTAGGCAAGCCCGTCAGAGCGTCATGCATGGACTCAAACTGCATTTTTTCTTCGGCTTTGCGACTTGCGGTGATATCACGCCATTGCAAAGTTAAAACCGACTCATCAGCGAGCGCATGATGAAACCTCGCTAAGGTGGCTTCCACCCAAACAGGCTTGCCTTCTGCGCAATGGCATAGCCACTCGAAGCGTTGCGGCTTTTCCAAAGTGACCCGTTCAATAAACTGGGCCATCCTGAGCCCCGAAGAAAGTCCATCAGCCTGTTCAGTGGGTGAAATTGCATCCACCGAGGTGGGTAACAGTTCTGCTTTTGCGCGGTAACCTAAGACATTCACTGCGGCTTCATTGCAATCAATTAATTCTCGGTTGACCATGAGCCACATTGGGTCCAAAGCATGGCCATACAATTGCTGAAAAGTAGCAGTACAAGGATGAGGGTTTTGCATCATTCAATTACTCATTGCATTGAAGATAATTCCGCACGATGGGGCGGAGCGAGAAAACGTTCAAAAAAATTAGCGCTCGTTGCCTGACCAATTTCTTCTATAGAGCAATCACGTAAACGAGCGATTTCTTCAGCCACATATCTGACCAAAGCAGGGTGATTGATCTTGCCACGCAAAGGAACAGGAGCAAGGTAGGGAGAATCTGTCTCAATCAACATCGCACTCAAGGGAACACGCTGAGCCACTTCTTTTAATGCAAGGGCATTTTTAAACGTCACGATACCTGAAAAGGAAATCAAAAAACCCAAATCCATGGCTTGTTGTGCCACATCCCAACTTTCGGTAAAACAATGCATTACCCCACCTACTGCGTCAGCACCTTCCTCTTTTAGAATGCGAATAGTGTCTTCAGCCGCTGAGCGTGTGTGAATAATCAATGGTTTTTTTACCTCCTTAGCCGCACGAATATGAGTGCGAAAACGCGCACGCTGCCAGTCCAGATCACCTTCTAAACGGTAGTAATCCAAACCTGTCTCTCCAATTGCGACCACCTTGGGGTGAGCAGCCAACTCTACTAAGTCCTGAACGCTCGCTTCTTGCACATCTTCGTAATCAGGATGAATGCCCACAGACGCAAAAAGTTGAGGAGTAGAAGAAGCTACCTCTAGAACACCAGGGAGCCCCTGCAAGGTCACGGCAACGCACAAGGCATGCGTGACCTGATGCGCTTGCATCTCATCAAGATAGCGCGCTAAAGACGCTCTTAATTCAGGAAAATCGAGATGGCAATGAGAATCTACAAACATGGAGTTTTAATATTGAACTAATGAGGACACTTAATTGAAGAGATATAACAAAGTTTTATTGCAATACTGCGCAGTATGCATTTAACAGATCGTCGCAAAACAACCTAGGGTTTACGGGCTGTTGCGATTGATAGCGGGCAATACGCAGTTTTTTTTCCCAATCCAACAATTTCCCAAGTTGCACTCTATGGACTAACGCATTGATTTTAATCTCATACTCAGGGTTAAACCGAATGGGAGCATGGTTTATTTTTGCCAGCAAATCGTAGCACCAGCATTGCATCCATTCCGTCCATAGCGCGACGTTTTCTCGATTCACTTTTTCAGATAATCCATAAGGATCGCGCTCCAAGCTCGAGAGTTGCGCCATAAACTCCTTTCGAGCGAGTTGTTGCGTAAGGTCAGCAAGGGCCAAGGCCCGCAAAGGCCGTCCAGCAGCTTGATTCAGCAGGCTGTCGGGAGAAGATATCCCCTTATCCAAAAGCCATTGACGGGCGTCTTCAACTGAGGGCAAAGGGACATTTACGGATAAACAGCGGCTGAGTATCGTTGCAGGTAGGCGTCGAGCATGACTACTCACCAAGATAAAACGAGAACCCGCGGGTGGCTCTTCTAATGTTTTAAGCAGCGCATTCGCCGCAGCAATATTGAGGGTTTCAGCAGGCTCGATTAACAATACCCGAGCGCCGCCGCGATGCGTGGTAAGGGAAAAAAAACTTGCTAAGTTGCGAATAGAATCAATTCCAATCACCTCACTCGCACGTTTCTCAGATGCACTGTCTTCAAGCTCACTCGCAGCACTTTCATCCTCAGCGCCCATTTCCTGCAAACGAGCTGGGGTAGTCAGCCATCTAAAATCAGGGTGATTACCGGCATACAGCCACTCACAAGACTCACATTCCCCACAAGCACTTGCATCATCCTTAGGGTGCATACATAACAATGCGCTTGCAAGCGCTCTACCCAAGGCTTGTTTACCAATACCTTCAGGGCCTGAGAGCAGAAAAGCATGATGCTTAGATCCAAGGTCAGGTCTAAGCCTATTCCAGATTTCCGCTTGCCAGGGTAATCGGGACCAAGCTTCGCGTTTCATGATTGAACACTGCGCTGCTTTAATATTTCTAGGGCTTCCTCAATCCTTATCCATACGCTTTCTGGGGATTGGGCTGCATCCAAGACAAGAAATCGCTCTGGAAATTGTTTGGCGCGCTGCAAATAAGCGGCTCTAACACGGTCAAAGAAAGTGGTTTGCTCTAATTCAAAGCGATCACGATCGCCTCTCCCTGTTTGAAGTCGTTGGGCCGCGATTTCTGGTGGAAGATCAAACAGCAACGTTAAATCAGGCTGAAGACCGGGATGCGTCCAAGACTCAAGGGCTTCAACCTTGCTCACCCCAAGCTCACGCCCCCCACCTTGATAAGCGACACTCGCATCTGAAAAACGATCAGAAATCACCCAATCGCCGCGCTGTAGGGCAGGAAGAATCACTTGATGGATATGTTCTGCTCTAGCTGCAAACATCATGAGGGCCTCAGTCTCAGCTTGCATAGGCGTATTGAGGACCAGAGTGCGCAATTGTTCCCCCAGGGGAGTACCACCAGGCTCGCGGGTATGAATCCACTTAAAACCCTGCTCCCCTATCCAGCGATAAATGGCGGGCACATGCGTACTTTTCCCGGCGCCATCAATGCCTTCAAGACTGACAAAAGGACCATGAAATCGCTGACTCATTGTGAGGTACCGTTGCTGGGACGAAGATACTGTTGAATCGCACGTTGATGATCAACAAGATTATCTGAGAATTGGTGAAAGCCGTTACCCCGCGCCACAAAATAGAGCGCTTGCGTATTGGCAGGGTGCAGCACAGCATTTAAAGCATCACGGCTAATTAAACCAATTGGAGTAGGAGGAAGCCCCGATCGCGTGTAGGTATTCCATGCGGTGTCATTCAAAAGATCTTGGTGGTGGAGCTTGCCGTGATAACGATCCCCCATCCCATAAATAACGGTGGGGTCTGTTTGTAAACGCATACCAATTCTTAATCGATTGATGAACACCCCTGCAATTAAAGGTCTTTCTTGGCTTTGCGCCGTTTCACGCTCCACAATCGAAGCCATAATTAAGGCTTGATAAACCGTAGCAAAAGGAAGATCACTTGCTCGCGTCTTCCACGCTTTATCTAAATCATTTCTAAGTAAACGATAGGCTCGCTCAAGTATCGTGACATCGCTAGTCCCACCCGAATAAAAATAAGTATCGGCTCGAAACAATCCCTCAGGAAGCGCGTACTCAGCAGAAAGTGGCAAATCCACTTTAAGATGGGTGAGCAGAGCGTGATCATCCATGCTCTGCAAGTCATGCTTCAGTGCAGATTCATCATTCAGTGTTTCTCTAATGTCTTTTAAGGTTAAACCTTCAACCAAAGTCACTTCATGCTGCTGAGCCGAACCTCTAAACAAAGTGACGTAAAGATCAAAGGGTGTAACAGGTGCATCAAATACATAACTGCCTGCACGCAAACGACTACTCTGCGGACTGAGTCGGCCAAGCAAAGAAAACAGGGTAGGAAATTGCAACAACCCTTGCGCATTGAGATCGCGTGCCACTCCCTTCAGAGTGCGACCTGTGCTTAATTCAAAACTATAAGGGCTAGAGGGTAAAGGCTTCGCATCAAACAGCCAAAACCCGATAACAACAAATCCGCAAAGGACCACCAAGACAATACCTTGAATGATCCGAGGTGCCGTCTTAGGTGATATGCGGGCCATATACGCTTAGGTATAGCGCCGGAAAATTAAACTTCCGTTGGTTCCACCAAAGCCAAAGGAATTTGACAAAACTGCATCAATCTTCATGGCCCTTGCAGTATGAGGAATATAGTCTAAGTCACATCCCTCACTAGCTTCATGCAAGTTAATGGTAGGAGGGGCTACTTGATGATGAATGGCGAGTACTGAAAACACAGCTTCAATTCCGCCTGCAGCACCCAGTAAATGACCTGTCATGGATTTAGTAGAACTCACTGCCAAATGCCGGGAATGATCCCCAAAGCAGGTTTTAATAGCAGTCGTCTCCGCTAAGTCCCCTAAGGGTGTAGACGTTCCATGGGCGTTGATATAGTCGATCTCATCTACATTAAGTCGCGCATTTTTTAAAGCAGCTTGCATGCTTCTGACCGCCCCGTTGCCGTCTTCCGGGGGAGCCGTGATGTGATGCGCATCCGCACTCATTCCATAGCCTGAAAGCTCACAATAAATTTTGGCTCCACGAGCCTTGGCGTGCTCCAGCTCTTCCAAAATCAATACCCCAGCCCCTTCCCCCATGACAAAACCATCACGGTCTTTATCCCAAGGACGACTTGCGCCTTCAGGGTCATCATTACGGTTACTCAGAGCACGTGCGGCGCCAAAGCCACCCAGCGCAATCTCTGTTACGGTTGATTCCGCACCCCCTGCAACCATCACATCAGCATCACCGTATTCAATTAATCGGCCGGCGTCACCGATACAGTGATTGCCTGTAGTACAGGCAGTGACAATAGAAAGATTAGGGCCTTTGAGGCCATACATGATCGATAAATTGCCTGAGATCATGTTGATAATACTGCCAGGGATAAAGAAGGGAGAAATCTTACGGGGACCGCCCTCCATCATGGCACCATGGGTATCTGCAATCATGGGGAGACCGCCAATGCCCGAACCGACTAAGGCGCCAATGCGCTCAGCATTCGCAGGCTGCGCTTCAATTCCAGCATCTTTCAGCGCTTCAATCGAAGCAGCCAAACCATAATGAATAAATATATCCATGCGACGCAATTCTTTTGCGGGTAGCACAGAAGCATCAAAATCCTTCACCTCTCCTACAATCCGAGAACCTAGACGAGAAGAGTCGAAACGAGTGATAGGTCCGATTCCAGATCGACCTGCAGTGATATTTTCCCAGGCACGCGTTATGCCTGTACCAACAGGAGAAACAATACCAATACCGGTGACGACGACGCGGCGACGAGTCATAACTTAGGACTCCAGAAGGAAGCTATACCCAGAAGTCTGAGTAGCTTAATTGAGAGGCATCGCAAATGAGCCGGCGGCCTGAAGCCGCCGGAACGACTGACAAACCTGAAGTCTTAGGCCTTGAGATGGGCTTTGACGTAATCAACGGCTTGTTGAACGGTGGTCAGTTTTTCTGCGTCTTCGTCGGGGATTTCGCACTCGAACTTCTCTTCCAGTGCCATCACCAGCTCAACGGTATCGAGGGAGTCTGCACCCAAATCGTCAACGAATGAGGATTCGTTCTTGATATCCGCTTCTTTCACGCCGAGTTGTTCGGCAACGACCTTGCGGACGAGTTCTTCGATGTTTTCCATTCTTTCCCTAAGCCTTTCGTATTGTTGAATTGATGCTCAAAAAAGCGCACTAAGTATACCAGATCAGAGACCTGATTAATCCATGAACATGCCACCGTTTACGTGCAGGGTGGTGCCCGTAATATACCCTGCTTCTCCGGAAGCTAAAAACCGCACTGCAGCAGAGACATCACCTACTTCACCCAATCTACCCAGCGGAATGCCTGTTAGTAAAGCTTCCTGCTGCTCAGGCGCTAAGCTCTTTGTCATATCTGTATCGATAAAACCCGGAGCAACGCAGTTTACGGTGATATTGCGGCTACCGAGTTCACGGGCCAAAGCACGAGTGAATCCGCCCATCCCAGCCTTGGCGGCGGCGTAATTAGCTTGCCCCGCATTTCCGCTGGATCCCACCACCGAGCCGATATTAATAATTCGACCATACCGCGCTTTCATCATGTCGCGAACTACCGCACGCGAGAGCAGAAATATCGATTTGAGATTGGTATCGATGACCTCATCCCAATCCTCATCTTTCAAACGCATTAACAGGCCATCACGGGTAATACCGGCATTATTGACCAAGATATTTATCCCACCTTCTTTGCCTCGCATCTCTTCTACAAATGCAAGAATCGAGGGGGCATCGTTCACATTCAGTTTTGCTCCGCGTCCTTTTAATCCAGCGCCCGCCAGATAGTGCGAGATCGCTTCAGCGCCCGTATCAGTGGTAGCCGTTCCCACCACTTGCGCGCCTGCTTGCCCCAAAGACAGCGCAATGGCCTGACCTATCCCTCGGCTAGCTCCAGTCACAAGAGCGATATGACCTTCTAAATTCATACTGTACTTCCTTGTAAAGTTGCCATCCATTGATCGATTGCAGCAAGATCATTGAGAGCAGATCCTGTCAGTCGCTCATCAATTCTTTTACATAACGGAGTCAACACTTTACCAGGGCCACATTCAGCAATCACTGTGATGCCTTGATCGGCCATCAACCGTAAAGAGCCCACCCATCGCACTGGCATGAAAAGTTGTTGGGTCAGCGCAATTCTGATCGCCTTGGGATCTTGGTGCATTTGCATATCGCAATTATGCACAACAGGAATAACAGGGCTCTGAACAGACAATGAAGACAACATTTGAGCTAAATGTTCCGACGCACCCCGCATCAAAGCACAATGTGAAGGCACGCTCATTGCCAGGGCGATCGCGCGTTTTGCTCCCCGGGCTTTTGCAGCTTCGATCCCGCGCAAAATGGCTGCTTGAGTTCCAGCAATCACCACCTGCCCTGGAGAATTAAAATTTGCAGCCTCTAAAACCTCGCCCTGTGCAGCTTCAGCACACGCTGCTTCAACCTCACTGTCCTCCAGACCTAAGATCGCGGCCATCCCCCCTGTCCCCTCGGGAACAGCTGCTTGCATCTGCTCAGCTCTAAATCGTGTAAGGTGCAGAGCATCTTGAAAGCTCAATGCGCCTCCTGCGACCAAAGCAGCGTATTCCCCTAGACTATGACCCGCCAACAGCGAAGGCAGGGGTAAATGTTGAGATAAATAATAACGCCACACCGCAATATCAGCCGTTAGCATCAAGGGCTGCGTGATCACTGTTTTCGCTAAATCATCTGCATGACCATCCTTAGCCAAGCGCCAGTAATCTTCTTTGAGCGTATCTGCAGCTTCAACAAACGTTTGACGAAACACTTCATGATCGCCATAACCAGCCATCATGCCAACTGATTGCGACCCTTGACCGGGAAAAACAAATGCAAACTTCATATTCATTCCTTCACTAAAAACTGGACTGCATCAGAAAACGACTAAAGCAGAACCCCAAGTAAATCCCCCACCGACTGCAGTTAACAATAAACGCTGCCCTACTTGAACTCTTCCATCTCGAACAGCAACATCTAAAGCAAGTGGAACAGAAGCAGCGGAAGTATTGCCATGTTCTCCAACCGTGATGATCACTTTATTTTCAGGCAAACCTAATTTGCGAGCAGTCGATTGCAAAATTCGAATATTCGCTTGATGAGGGATCAACCAATCAATCTCATCGATGGAATAATCACTGGCCGTCAATGCTTCACGACACACCTCGTCCAATACTTTCACTGCAAACTTAAACACCGACTGCCCATCCATATGAATGAAAGGTGAGGCCGTAGAAATTCCCCCCTTCGATACATTACCCGGCACACAGAGCATACCGGCATGACTGCCATCTGCATGAAGGTGCGACGAGAGAATACCTAGGTGATCAGACCGTGATAACACCACAGCCCCAGCACCATCTCCGAATAGTACGCAAGTGGTTCTATCATTCCAATCTAGTAAGTTAGAGAGCGTATCGGCTCCAATCACGAGGGCATGACGAACACCACCCGCGCGCACAAAGCGCTCAGCAGTGGCTAGTCCGTATAAGAACCCCGTACACACTGCCTGAATATCAAAAGCAATACTTCCACTCACCCCCAGAGCAGCCTGCACCAAACACGCTGTGCTTGGAAAAACCATATCTGGAGTGGTGGTAGCGACAATGATTAAATCCAGATCTTCCGCTTGAATACCCGCCGCCTCAAGAGCCTCGCGCGCCGCGCGCGTTGCTAAAACCGAAGTGGTTTCGCCTTCAGAAGCCAGATAACGCTGACGAATTCCAGTACGCTCACGAATCCACTCATCGCTCGTATCAACGGTTTTAGAGAGCTCTAGATTAGTCACGCAACGAACTGGCAATGCGCTTCCTGTGCCCGTGATACGGATATGATTCATAGGAAATCCTTTTACTGAGGGTCTAGGACCGGCTCAGATGATATGAGTCCCAATGCAGCATTTGCTGAAGCCATATCGGAAGTAATGCGCTCAAGTAAACCACTAGAAGCTGTGCGATAAGCGACTTCAAGCGCACATTTAAAAGCAAAGCGATCTGCCGATCCATGGCTTTTAATCACAACTCCCCTAAGACCAAGAAGATTAGCGCCGTTGTACTGACGGCCGTCTAAACGACGTTTGATTGCCTTCAAAACAGGCATTGCGATCAGCGCCATGAATTTAGAAATGACAGAGCGGCCAAATTCTTCTCTCAAAATTCCAGATATCATTCTCGCCAAACCTTCACTGGTTTTGAGGGCGATATTCCCCACAAAGCCATCACAGACAATGACATCTGCTTTATCTTTAAACAGATCATCGCCTTCAATATTGCCAATAAAATGAATGGGCGCAGCACTTAAAAGATCCCACGCTTTTCGCACCACTTCACCGCCCTTCCCTTCCTCATGACCAATATTCAGCAAGCCCACGCGAGGTTGCGCTTTGTGGTCCACCGCTGAAGCAAGCAGCGAACCCATCACTCCAAACTGCAGAAGGTGCTCAGGAGTACAGTCCACATTAGCCCCTAGATCCAACATATAGTTATGGCCATATTGAGTTGGAATAATTGTGGCGATAGCAGGTCGATCGATACCAGGAAGTGTCTTCAACACAAATTTAGCCGTTGCCATGAGCGCTCCTGTATTTCCTGCGCTGATGCAACATTGTGCTGATCCTTCTTTGACGAGATTGATCGCAAGGCGCATGGAAGATTTTTTCTTGTGCTTGAGTGCAAGCGCAGGGGCCTCATCCATGGCCACAATTTCTTCGGCATGAACGATTTCAATTCGATCACCGAAAGAAGAAGAATGCTTGGAGAGTTCTTTCTTGATTTCGTCTTGCAGCCCAACAAATACGATGACAGCATCACCATGTATCTTCAAGAACTCAAGACAAGCAGGCACGGTCACAGAAGGACCGTGATCCCCTCCCATTACATCAACAGCCAGTTTGGTGTACACCAAAAGAAAACTATAAGGGTATTGAGAGGGGTGAAGAGACTTTAATCGCCCTTGGTACGAACGACTTTACGTCCACGATAAAAGCCATTGGGGCTAATGTGGTGGCGCATATGTGTTTCACCTGTCGTGGGCTCAGTAGCCAAAGGAACAGTGGTTAAGAAATCGTGTGAACGATGCATACCACGCTTGGACGGTGATTTTTTGTTTTGCTGAACAGCCATTTCAAAACTCCTTAAAAAAACATCAAAATTGCGCGTTTAAGCAATGGGATTAAGTAAAGACTAAGAATTCCTTAACCTGCTTAACATCGCAAAGGGCGAAGGCTTTAATTCAAGCTCACCCTCCTCTTCTTGTGCCCCCGAAGAGGCATGACAACTTTCTGAATCGTGTAAGGGCATCATGGGAAGCGCTAACAACAACTCTTCTTCTATGAGGGCAAAGGCATCCATTTCTCCAGTCACCACCATACAATCCACATCATCTTCCTCGTCTTCTAAACTTGGAAGAGCATCTTCATCCTTAAACAAAGCAAAACGCCTTGTTTCATTTAATTCATAATCTAACGGACCCAAACAGCGCTGGCACTTCAATACCAAATTTGCCGAAAGTTCCAGCACCAAGCCGATCCTGTGATTAACATCGCGTGATGCCGATAACTGCCAATGTACTTCACCTACCCTGTCTGACAAACGATCTGACAAGGTCGTAAACTGCGCGACAGACGAGATTCGCTTCATGGCGTCACCGCTACGAATCAAATGCTCTGGATCGAAGAGATTCTGCTCAGACATAAGCCCTCTAATATAGCGCGACTTATCTCATAATGTCAAAAATAGTACACCAATTCAATCAGTTCAATAGGCTTAGCGCATTAAACTGCTATGCTTAGGGAATGATCCCATCCCTTGTCCTCGCATCAAGTTCCCCCTATAGAGCCGAACTGCTTCAAAGGCTAGGTATTCCCTTCATTCAAGATCGGCCTGACGTAGATGAGACTGCCCTACGCCATGAAACACCGCGCGAAACCGCTTTACGACTAGCTGAAACCAAAGCAAGACATATTGCAAACCGGCACTCAGGGTCAGTGATCATCGGAAGCGATCAGTTAGCCAGCTTGAATGGAGAAGCCCTAGGCAAGCCCGGGACCTTTCAAAACGCGCAAACTCAATTACGGCGTTTAAGCGGGCAAATTGTCACATTCCACACTGCAATTTGCATTCTAGATACGCGCAATGGAGAGTGTCATCTGCATGAAGTGCCTTGCGAGGTTTTATATCGCGAACTCACCCCCCAACAAATCGAATCGTATTTAAGACAAGAACCAGCTTTTGATTGCGCCGGAGCAGCGCGCATTGAAGCCCTAGGCATTAGCCTTACCCGCTATGTTCGCTGCGATGACCCCACCGCCCTAATAGGACTCCCTTTAATCGCCGTAGTTGATTTACTGAATCAGTGCGGGATAGCTATTCCATGAGCGACCTCGGAAAACTTCACCTGATCCCCGTTCCCATTGATGAGA
>Ga0114963_10002389_pt1 | contig 12905 bp, 10 predicted proteins | sample C_131016_EF_Meta_FD_87019 | JGI IMG/M metagenome (GOLD analysis project Ga0114963, IMG submission 87019) | Freshwater microbial communities from Lake Croche, Canada to study carbon cycling - C_131016_EF_MetaG | ecosystem: Environmental > Aquatic > Freshwater > Lake | place: Lake Croche, Canada...
CCGGTAAATTCAGACGCTCTTAATGCCGGGGGCGGGCGGGAAGGTTTTCCCGGTCAGACCGTCGAAACTTTTGACGAAAGTGAGTAGGGATTTCTAAAAATGAGCAAGATTCCGATTGCATTACAACTGTATTCCGTCCGTGACGATGCGGCGAAAGATTTAGCGAGCGTTCTGGACACCGTGGCAAAGGCTGGCTATGATGGTGTCGAGTTTGCCGGGTACTACGGGCATGACGCCCCGACCCTGAAAAAGATGCTGGATGACCGGGGATTGAAATGCGCCGGAGCGCATGTCGGTCTCGATACCCTTATCGGGGACGAGTTCGAGAAAAGCGTCGAGTTCCACAAGATTCTCGACAACCCCTACCTCATTGTGCCGGGCCTTGCGGAAAGCCGACGCAACAGCGCCGCCGCATTGAAGGTCACTGTCAGCATCTTCAACGATGTCGCCGCCCGACTCAAGCCGCATGGGCAATTCACCGGCTACCATAACCATGCCATCGAGTTTGTCCCGATGGGCGACAACGGCGAATTGATGTGGGACCTGTTCTTCGGCGAAACATCGCCGGATGTCATCATGCAGTTCGATACCGGAAACGCTCTGCATGGCGGCGCAGATGCCCTGCCCTATCTGGAGCGCTATCCCGGTCGCGCGGTCACCGTCCACCTGAAGGAATACTCCGCGACCAACGACAAGGCGCTGATCGGGGAAGGCGATGTGCCTTTTTCCCGGATTTTCGATGTCTGCGAATCTACCGGCGGCACGAAATGGTATATCGTCGAGCAGGAAAGCTATGCCTATCCCCCGCTGGAATGCGCGGAGCGTTGCATCAAGATTCTTCGTGACTGGGGCAAGTAAACTGTTCTGATAGATTCGGGGAGTCAGCATCGCCGACTCCCCGAACTTCCATCTATAGCTTGTGCCTATCTTTCCTATCCAAAGGTTATGCTGGACGGGGGGAATCGCAGGACGTATAATCCGTAGCATGGATGCTTTTGTGAAATTGACGGCAATTGCGGCCCCGATGGATCGGGTAAACGTAGACACCGACCAGATTATCCCCAAACAGTTTTTGAAACGCATCGAGCGAACGGGCTTCGGCGAGTTTCTCTTTTTCGACTGGCGATATCTCGCCGATGGTAAGACGCCGAACTTGTCGTTTGAGTTGAACGCTCCCACGCTCCGAGACGCGAAGATCCTCGTCACCGGTAAAAACTTCGGTTGCGGTTCCAGTCGCGAACATGCGCCGTGGGCGCTCAGCGATTACGGCATCCGCGCCGTTGTCGCCCCTTCCTACGCCGATATTTTCTACAACAACTGTTTCAAGAACGGTATTCTTCCAGTTACCTTACCTGAAGAACAGGTATATGATCTGATGGGCAAACTGCAAGCGAATCCCGGCGCAACGGCGACCGTGGACCTTGAAACCTGCACGGTCACCGGACCGGACGGGTTTTCCGCCGCCTTTACTGTCGATCCCTTCCGCCGCGAATGCCTTCTGAACGGTCTGGACGATATCGGCCTCACTCTGCAGCACGAACCCGATATCACCGCATACGAGACCCGACGCGGCATCAAGTAATGCGTTAAATCAAGTAATGCGTTAATCGGGCGGTATCTTAATCCGCAGGAACGCATCAGGAATCGCGCAATGTTACTGTCCAATCGACGATGTCCAGAGAAGGGTCATCGATGGGCGGGAAATTGAGCCGGTCTAAAACATCGCCGGACGGTTCCTGATCCGTTCCGATGACATCGGTGTTGCGCAGGGTCAGATTTTGCCGCGAGTCCATACGGATGATGTAATTCCGCGAACTGGAATCGCGTCCCGAACCCAGAGCGTCCCACCGCTTGACCGTATCCTGTGCTCCCGCTGGTCGAGCGTCGGTGGCGATCATATTGATCAGCAGGTAGGGCTTGGCGGAATTGGGCAATCGCGCCAGATTCACCTCGAAGGAGAGGCGCACATCGCCCGATGCCGGAGTCGACACCCGGTCGGGCGCTCCCAGGTCTATGAACTGGTTAAAGGTAGGGTTGATCAACGCCCCATTGGAATCGGTAGCGCACTGGTAAAGTTTGTACCCACCCAGCGACGATTGCGTGCGCCGACTATATTCCACAAAGCCGACAAAGCCCTGCGCTCCCTCCTGCGCCGGAGCCGCGAATCCGTTTCCCCACGGCGGCGCGATGACCGCAATTGGGCCGGGGTCATTGATATTGTCCGTCCGATGGATCAGAAAGAAGTAATAATTGCCTCCGTTGAGCGGCTTGGAGATATCCACCGGGCCGCGCAATGTCACGGTAATCGCCAGGACCTTGGAACGCGTTGCGCTCTCCCCCGCCGGAACCCGGGCGCAACTCGACATCAGCAAAAATAAACAGGCTAACCCTGCTGTCGCCGCCATGCGGCTCATCACGCCTTTTCGCATCACTCCCTGTACGACAACGAAAGCGACCCAGCGCTTCACCCGTTTTCGTTCGCATCGCTTTCATTCCGGGACTCTCCCCCTATCGCAGTGCGCCGACCAGCTACCGCGAAGAGCGGGTCACTCCTGCGCACGGAAGCGCGATCGGAGCGATCCAGTATCTGAATGCGGTCGAAGGCGCCCGTTTCCGTCAGGTAATACGCGACAAGCCTGCCATGATCCTCGTCCGAAAGCGACTGCCAGACCGCGACCGCTTTGGTGGGAAAGCAACGGTTCGAGAAGGTAATGACAATGGGCGCATTGGGCGTCAGAACCCGTGCGACTTCTTCCAGAACAGCGACCGGGTCAGTCAGGTACTGTATGGACACGCAGATCCCGCAGGCATCGAAGGAGGCGTCGGCGAAGGGGAGCTGCGGATTCTCGTTGAGGCTTTGCACCAGCCATTCATCCAGACGTGGGTTCACCGCCAGTTCCTCTGCATTCATCCCCAGCCCGACAACATGGGAATACCTGACCTCCTCCGGCAAATGACTGACCCAACTGCTCATCAAATCCAGAATCCGTCCGTTCGGCGGGAAAAACTCGCGATAAAGTTGTGTCACAGCAGCGATCGCCGTCTCATCGATATGAGTCATCAATCGCGGAAAGGCGTAAAATCTGGCGTCATCGGATTCATCATGCCGCCGGAATAGATCAGGCGTCAGCGTAGAGGACATTTTCGTTACTCCGCTCGGTAGCGTATTTCGTTCGTGGTTTTCGGTATGGGCGTTCATTTGTCCAAAGGCGAAAATCGCGAGTGGAGTTCCCCGGATTTTGTCCGCGCTATAATGAGGCGACAATGAAGCGGAAGGTTTGCCCACGAATCGCGCCGGAGCGCAGGAAAGTATTTCAGCAGTTATCCGTGATTTGCAGGACGCCGGGGGGGACGGCGCGAATACTTCGGCATAGAGAAACACAATGTGAAAAAGACTGAGGGGGGAAAATGTATAAGTGCTTGAGTCCCGGCGCGATTGGCGTCCGGGTCGGGAGTCTGGAAGAAGCCATTGCAGCGGCGAAGACGGGCGGCTTCGAGGGAGTGGAAATCAATCCCGGCGAAGTGGCGACACGGTTGGAAAACGGCGAAAGCGCCGACGATCTCAAAGGACTGTTCGCCGCAGGCGGAATCCATCCGGGCGGATGGGGCTTGCCTGTCAACTGGCGAGAATCCGATGAAAAGTGGCAGGAAGGTCTGGACGCTTTCCCACGCCTCGCCGCCGCCGCCGGGGCGATTGGCTGTACGCGTTGTTCGACCTGGGTGCTTTCCGGTTCCAACGACCGGGAGTTCGACGCAAACTACCAGTTCCATATCGACCGATTCACACCCATCGCGAAGATTCTCGCCGACAATGGCTGTTCGCTCGGATTGGAGTTTATCGGCCCGAAAACATTGCGCGACACCCTGAAATACCCCTTCATCTACCAGATGAACCCGATGCTGGAGTTGGGGGCGGAAATCGGTCCGAATGTCGGATTGTTACTCGACATCTTTCACTGGTACACCTCTCACAGCGATGAAAGCGAACTCCGCGCCCTGCATCCTGAGCAGATTGTGTATGTTCATGTGAACGATGTTCCCGCCGGAAAAGAAATCGATGAGCATCTGGACTGGGTGCGTGGTCTGCCCGGCGAGACGGGCGTCCTTCCCATCGCTACCTTCCTGCAAGCGTTGCGGGATATCGGCTATCGTGGCCCGGTAACTCCAGAACCGTTCAAAAAGGAACTGAGCGAGCTGCCTTCCGATGAGGCGCGTTTGCGTCTGGTCGGAGCAGGAATGGACAAAATTTTCCATCAGGCATTCGCCGGAGAATAACGGAACGGGCGAATACCCTCACCGATGGTCTGATATAGACGGATGAGGCGGGCGTAGATGTTTCTGCGCCCGCCTTTCTTCTTGCGGATTATTCACCTCGCCACCTACCTTCCTTGTTTTTTGTGACCAGAGTGAGGAATTTATCAAATTTCTGTGATTGATATCACAGAAGGCGATGATCACATACCTTTATAATCAGACCATAGGCGGATTTAGTTGACGCTTACAACTGTATGCCAGCAAAAGTGGCGAATATGTAGAGCCAGCGTAACTCCGGACAGAAACGGGAAATGATATGCTATTCTGATTAATGACCGTATCGCCCTTCAGGGAAAAAGATATCTGAGGCGCATCCGAAATTCTGAGGAAAACTATCACTAATCCTAAGGACACGTCCCCAACCGAAAAGGCGACCGCGACGCCTCCGGTGCAACCGGTAACCAAAAAGGGAGCGTTGAAGAATCGCGTCTGGCAACGTTTTTTGCTCGCGACGTTCAAGAGCATAACGGGTGGCATACAGCGTATAGACCGCACGAAAGCCCTGCGTCTGGGCGTCAATCTGGGGCGTATTGGCTATCGGGTAGATCAACGACGACGTCAGTACGCGCTCAAAAATCTTCACCTCGCCTACGGGGATTCGCTGACACGAGCGGAACGTGAAACGCTGGCGCGTCAGGTTTTTGAGCGATGGGGGGAAAGTACGATTGATTTCCTTCGCATTCCTGCGCTGAGTCCCGCCGAGAGCGCTGAACTGGTCACTGCGGTGGAAGGGCGGGAGCATCTGGAGGCTGTCCGTTCGGATGGGCGCGGTTTTATCGTGGTAACCGGGCACCTGGGCAACTTCGAGTTTCTGGGGAGGTGGATGGCGGATCAGGGCGTACCCTCGACCGCTATTGTCCGCGAGCCTTCCGATCCCGCTTTCGCCGCCTATGTACGACAGATTCGGGAGTATGGCGGAAACGAAACGTTGAACCGGGGAACCTCGCCCCGCGAACTTCTCTCCCGTCTCCGCGCCGGTCGCGTCGTCACTCTGGGAATAGATCAGAACGCAACCGAGAGCTTCATTCCGTTTTTCAACGTCCCGGTCGGAACGGTGACCGGTCCCGCCGTTCTGGCGTTTCGCACCGGAGTCGCTCTCTTACCGGCATACTGTGTCCGCGAGCCGGATAATTCGTATAGGATTATATTCGACACCCCTATCGAACCGGCGACAAAAGAAGATCGGGACGCCGAAATCCTGCGTCTCACCCACGCCGCCAGCGACTCTCTGGAACGCATGGTACGCCGTTTCCCGGATCAGTGGCTCTGGCTCCATAATCGGTGGAAATCAGCATTCGACCCGCGAAACCGGGAGCGCTGGCCCGAGGATTATAACTATGAGGAGTTGCGTTCACGATGGGAAGGAAAGTAAATTATCGCCATAATCACGGTAATTAAGAAAAGTGTAAAAGGCAAATCAATGCCCTATATCCATCAATTTCCGTCTCTGCTTTGATGTTTAAAAAGCGCCGTCCTCGCCATACTGGTCGGAACGCGATAGAATCCCTATACATTTCTCAGGAATCTTTTTACGTCAGGGCTATGCGGCGACAACCTATCTGACCTCTGCGTTCCATTATTCCTGCGACCCGCCCGGCGAAAAATCCTGCGGCGCGGGCCGTTCGTCAGGGAAAATAAGAGGCTCTTTACTATGTCGGGAAAGCGGGGCGTCGAATTTACGCCCGACAAACAATTTTATCAATCCTATTCCACCGAAGAAGATAAATCTCGTACCAATACGCACTACGAACAGCCGGTCGCATTTTTTAATGCCGTCACCGGGGGACGCTGGAATGTCTACTCCTGCAACCTGTGGGATGATACGGATGACCAGACTGCCAGTCAGGAAGCGAAATTAGACCTGATGGCGAGTCTGATGAACCTGCAGCCCGGTCAGAGGATTCTGGATGTCGGTTGCGGATGGGGCGGACCGTTGACTTACCTCTGCAAAAAGTACAATGTAGAAGGCGTCGGTCTTACACTGTCACCCTCGCAACGTGTTTTCGCTCAGGAACGCGCCGACCGTGAAGGCATCCGGGCGGAAATTATCGAATGCCACTGGCGCGACTATACCGATGATCGCGGTTTCGATATTGTCTACACAGATGAAGTCATCGTTCATTTCAATGATCTGGGCGGATTTTTCCAGAAAGCGTTCGACATCCTCAAAGATGGCGGTCGCATGGTCAACAAGGAACTGCATTACACCCATTCCCGTTACAGCGAGATGACACGCGGTCTGTCGCATATCAACGAGATCTATGGTTCAACCGGGAACTACCGAACCCTTGCCGACGAACTCGGTCTGTCGAACGCCGCAGGGTTTGAGGTGCAGACGATCCATCAGATTCCGCTGGCGCAATATCGCCGGACAATGTCGCAGTGGATGAGTAACATGAAGTCTAATCGGGCGGAACTGGAAGCGCTAGTCGGCCCGGAATACTTCAAGCGCTTCCTGATGTATCTCAAAATCTGCCACCGCATTTTTTACACGCAAACGATGACAATGGATATCATTGTTTCGCATAAGGCAGCCACTTCTGCCTGAGCTCGCAGTAGTCCGAATTCGGAAAATGATCGGAGAGAACTATGAGCGCGGGACGTAGCGTCGCCTCGCAGATTGAGGATATTTTTCACGACAACTGCCTTCGTTTTTTTCAAAATGCGGAGGCGAAACGTCGATGGAGCATTGAACGCGATATCAACTGGAACGGGGTCAATCCGGAATCTTCGGAACTGACCGCTCTGATCGTCCAGTTTTTTTCCGCTGTCGAAATGTATCTGCCGGATTATACCGCTAAGATGATGCAGATGATTCGACATTCCCGGGGACGCGCCTGGTTCCATATGAACTGGGGCTATGAGGAATCCAAGCATAGCATAGTCCTCGAAGACTGGCTGATCCGATCTGGGAAACGGACTGTGGAGCAGGTGCGCGCTTTTGAAAACACTCTCCTGACCGGCGAGCAGTGGGAATTACCTTTCGATCATCCGAGGCAGATGCTGATCTATACGATGATTCAGGAACTGGCAACCGGTCTAAATTATACGAATCTGCGCCGCCGCGCTCAGGATGAAGGCGATATGGCATTATCCAGTCTGCTCCGATGGGTCGCCGCCGATGAATCCGCGCACTACAATTTTTACCGCAAGGGCGTAAAAGTCTATCTTCAACTGGAACCGGAAGAAACGATTGCGGATATCAAGTATGTCTTCGATAACTTCGCGATGCCGGCACGGACGCTCATTCCAGGTTTCGATGAATGTAGCAAAGCCATCGATGCCGCCGGAATCTATGGTCCTCGTATGTTTCTCCAGCGTGTCCGTCACCCGATTTTAGAAGACCTTGGCATCACGCGGCAACAGTTGAAAACTGTCGGACTCAATGAAAAGGAAGCGGATATCATCGCGGATCACGCTGACTACAGGGCAGACCTTGCCCGACTGGCAATCTATCGCCGTAGCTATTTTTAGACGCTATCGGCGGACGTTTGTGACGGCCGCCAATATCTTCCCGCACTTCCCTGAGCGATCTCCCGGTAATATCTCCGCAGATTCACAATGCGGTTGGGATATTGACAGCGCTTCGTCGATCACTTTCCCGTCGTTCTCTCGTTCCGGCAAGGACGGCATAGACGGAAGGAACGACGATTAGAGTCAGAACAAGTGACCCTAATAAACCAGCAATCAACGCCCATGCCATCGGCGGCCAGAGATTGCCCCCATTCACCGCCTGCGGAATCAGGCCGCCGATACTCAATACAACGGTCAGCAGGATCGGGCGCAGACGTAACCTTCCCGCTTCAACGAGCGCATCGGCAAGGGGAAGTCCCTTTCTTTGTTCCTCCAAAGCGTACTCGAAGAGAACGATGGCATGATTGGTGACGACGCCCCCCAGAGAGATAATCCCGACAAACGCCATAAATCCAAACGGTTGATTCGCCAGAAACAGGCCGGCAATCGCTCCGGTGATGCCGAAGGGAACCGCCGCCATAACAGTCCATGCCACTTTGAAAGAATTGAACTCCCATACGACAATCGCCAGGTTCGCCGCCAGCGAGAGCATCAGAATGAACACCAGTTCCACGAACGATTTCCCAACTTCTTCCGCTTCGCCGCCGTAGCCAGCCGAAACCCCTGACGGCATTTTGAGACCGACGATGCGCTTCTGGACATCGGACAAAATAGCGGATGGTAACCGGGAACCATCGCTGAAGGCAGAGACGGTCAGGGTGCGAACGCCGTTGCGACGGACAATGCGGACAGATTGACCTTCTAATGAAATACGCGCCACCTGACGCAAGGCGGTAGCGATTCCGCTGGGAGACGGAAGATAGAGATCGAGTAAGTCACCGGGTTTGGTGCGTTCCTCCGCACTTAGACGCAGATCAATCGGGATTTCCCGGTCGCCTTCGCGGAGTAAGGCGGCGGTCTGCCCCGAAAAGGCGAGATTCGCAAACTGGGCGACGCTTTGCGGCGATAACCCCAGAGCGGCGGCGCGATCCGTATCGACATCCACCTTCAAACGCAACGACATTTCGCCGTAGTTATCATGGACAGAAGCCGCTCCCGGCGTTTCGTTCAGGATAGCCTTGATATCGGCGGCGGCGCGACGCAGATCAGTGATATTGTCCCCGATCAATCTTACTGCAATGGGAGCGCCGACGGGCGGACCTTGCTCCAGAATGCGAGCGGTTACACGCGCCTCGGCAATAGTCGCATTCGCCTCTTTTTGAACGGCGGCGGTGAGTCGTTTGGTTGCGGCGATACTTTCCGTATTTACGATGATTTGTGCATAGTTGGCGGTCGGTGGTTCCGGGTTGATGTTGTAGTAAAATCGCGGCCCGCCCCGCCCGATATGGGTCACGAAGTTACGAACCCCTTCCTTCGACGCGATGATACGTTCCACACGGGTAGCCACCTCGCCGGTCGCTTTGATGTCACGCCCCTCCGGCAGCCAGACATCAACTGTAAATTGGTCACGCTCCGCCAGAGGGAAGAACTGTGAACCGAGACGCCCGATATTACCGAAGGCGAACGCCATGACAGCAACCGCCACGGTCACCGTAATAAAGGGTCGACGTAGTCCACGTTGCGCCACACTCGAAAAGAAGGCGCGGAGTCCGTCGATAAATTTACCCATTCCCCGCTGAACAAAACCGGTTTTTTCCGGGTGTCCCGGTCGCAGGAAAGCGATTGCCAGAAGCGGCGTCACCGTGACATTCAAAATGACGGAGACAATGGTCGAGAGTGAGGTGACAATGCCGAGGTCTTTGACAAATTCTCCCACCCCGCCGGAAAGGAACATCAGAGGAGCGAAAGACGCGATGGTCGTCAGATTGGAGGTAATGAGCGGAACCAATAACTGGTTCACGCCCGCTATCGCCGCTGTTTCGGCATCAAGTCCTTCCGTCATTTTCTTTTCGATATTGTCAATGACAACAATCGAGTTATCCACCACCAGTCCCAGGGCTATAATCAGGGCGGCGATGCTCATCTGTTGGATATCGCGACCCGCCGCCATCATCGCCGCAAAAGTCCCCAGAATCGTGATCGGGAGCATCGCTCCCACGATAAGCGCAGATCGCAATCCCATAAAAAGGAACATTACCGCAAAAATCAGGGCGATCCCGGCGCCGAGGTTTTCAAAAAACTCGCCCATTCGTCGCTTGACCGAACGGGGCAGATCATTGACAGCGGTTATCCGGACACTGTCCGGTAATTCCTTCCGCAGCGGAGCTAACTCTTGTTCAACAGCGACACCCATATCGCTGATGTTGCCGCCTTTTCGCAGAGTGACCGTAACTCCCACCGCAGGCTCCCCATTAACACGCATTACATACGGAGAAGGATCTTTGTAGCCCCGTGAGACGCTCGCAACATCGCGCAGGTACACCGGTTGTCCGTTGATTCCTTGACCAATGACCAGCGGCGACAAATCCGTTTCGGTACGTAATTCATTTGTGGGTTCGATGGTCAATCGCGTCGCTCCCACGGAAAGAGAACCGCCTGACTGCGGCAAGACATTCGCACGAGCGATCGCCTCCGCAACCTGCGCGGCGCTGACACCCATCTGGGCAAGCCGGGTCGCGGACAGGGACACCGTAATGACTTCCTGTTGTTCCCCGATCAGTTTCGCCTCACTGATATCGGAAAGGCGCTGGAGACGAGCGCGCAACTTCTTGGCAATATCTTCCCTATCACGATCGCTCGCGCCAATTTTCGATACTGCAAACACCATCGCCGCCGTATCGGAGAAGCGATCATTGACGATAACGGAGGTCACTCCGGCAGGGAGATCGCCGCGCAGATCGTCCGCACGGTTACGGATATCTTTCATCATCTTCGGCAAATCGCGGGCTTTGTCCGCCGCCTGAAACTCGACGACGGAAAGTCCCGGTCGGGAGACACTGGTTACCGTTCCGACGGCGTCCACCTCCCGGATCGTTCGTTCCAATCGGTCGGTCACCAGTTGTTCCACTTGCGCCGCACTCGCTCCGGGATAGATTGCTACTACCTGAGCGAATCTGGCGGATAAATCCGGATCTTCTCGACGCGGCAGGGCGAACAGGGCATAGATTCCGGTCGCCATCAGAACGATAGTCAATAAATAGGTTAGTGGACGATACTGTAAAGCGGCCTGAGTCGGCGTCATGGTTATTTCCTCAGCAGAATCGAAAGAAAATCAACAGCGTACGCCACTCTTTAGGGGCGATCTGTTGCTGTAGCCAGCCGGATTTTTGCGCCGCCGGTAAGCCGTTGCGGTGTTTTAGCGATCACTTCGCCGGAAGTCAGACCGCTGACAATCTCGACGGCATCGGTTCCAGCAGGAGCGCCAATGGTCACAGCGCGACGGACAGCGACGCCATCTTTTAGCGCGATGACATAACTTCCCACCTCATCCGAAGCTACTGAAGAAAGCGGCGCCACCACAATATCCTTCCGGGGCGCTTCCGCCAGAGAAAGTCGGGCGACCATACCGGGCAACAGAATCTCTCCTGCATTTGACACGGTAATTTCCACCGGGAATGTCCGGCTCCGACTGTCAGCCTCATAACCGATAGTACGGACTCTGCCCAAAAACGTTTTGCCACGGACGGCGTCAGCGGATATGGAGATAGTCTTTCCTTCCTGCAACAGAACGCGGGACGCTTCCGGAACAGCGAATACCGCTTTTACCTGACGGATATCGCCGATTTTGAGCACAGGGGAACCGGGGGAAGTCATTTCGCCGACCTCGACGCGCGTTTCCAGAATCCGAGCGGGAAAAGGAGCGTGGATGACATGCTTGCCCAGAGCGATTCGGGCGGCGCGAACGGCGGCGGCGGACTGCTCCTCCTGCGCTTTAAGAGCGGCGATCTGCTCCTGAATCGATGCCAGCCGTGCAGGTCGTGAAGCGGCGCTCAGGACGGCGGCGCGCGCCGACTCGGTCTGAGCGGTGGCAGCGGCTATATCTTCCTGACGCGCCCCCTCACGAGCAAGCGATACCGCCTGCTCCGCCGATTCCCGGCGCGAGATCGCCACATCCAGAACCGCCTGCCGTTGATCCAGAACCTGCCGTGCGACCGCCCCCTGATCTACCAAACGGCGATACCGTTCCGCTTCAATTCGGGCGAGATTTTCGTCGGTCTGCGCCTGTTTCAGGGAGGATTCCGCCTGACGCAATTCCTGATCCCGGGTAGCGGAGCGGGTCTTCTTTTCGCCCGCCTGCGCCTGACTCAGTTGCGCTTTCGCCTGTTCCTGAGCGGCTTGAGTCTCGGTGGCGATTCTGCCATAATCCTGTTGAAGCTGTCGTAATGCGGCGCTTGCCTGTGACTGTGCAGCGATCGCTTGATCCAGAGTCGCTCGCGCCGACGCATCGTCCATCACAACCAATGCCCTGCCCATCGGGACGGCATCTCCTCGTTGCACCGGACGCGATACAACGCGAGCGGAGACTTCCGCAGCGATCATCGCCACCGCAACCGGTTCGATCTGTCCGGAGATTATCACTGAACCGCCACCCCGTGCTGCGACGACAGGAACTCCCTCCGCCAGCAGAACAGGTCTGGAGTCTCCAGATGAATTGACGGAGGAGTCGGCGGATTTCGGAACACCGCCATTTGCCCTTATTCGGACATCCTTACTCTCAGGAGTTCCGTTCATTCCCAGTGATTGCCAGAATTCCAGATTCGGCAGAAAATACATACCGACAAAAAACATTGCAATAGTAGCGATAATTACCACCAGAGTTGCGCGCCCGACACTACGAGAGCGACGAGAGGGAGCGGTTGCCATTTCTGTATTGTTCGTTTCTGTTTTTGTCATATCCATTTGTCGTACCCTGCCGTTTTGTCGTACCCTGCCGTTGACGGCTTATTTCCAAAACGATTTCTCCGGGCGATTCGATTATTACGATGTTTATATTAAGTACACTGTTAACTTACAGAACACATAAAAGGACGCTCTTGGGAACGTCCCTTTAGTTGGAGTTCGTGGGCGCAGGCGCTGTCAGACCGCGTATCGATAGCTCCAGCAAGTTGTCGTAAAAAGCCTGATGAAGCTCCTGCGGCAACATACCCAACCTGCCGGACAGCGTGAGTGAAGCCGCG
>Ga0114963_10002390_pt1 | contig 12904 bp, 12 predicted proteins | sample C_131016_EF_Meta_FD_87019 | JGI IMG/M metagenome (GOLD analysis project Ga0114963, IMG submission 87019) | Freshwater microbial communities from Lake Croche, Canada to study carbon cycling - C_131016_EF_MetaG | ecosystem: Environmental > Aquatic > Freshwater > Lake | place: Lake Croche, Canada...
CCCGGGTGCCGTTCGTAGGGGCGTGCAACTTTTCCTGCATCCGCGCAAGCCCGAGCAGGTGAACGAACAACTCGGCCTGCTGAGTGACTACCAGCGACTGGGGTGTGAGCACGCGGTGCTGAGTTTCTATCAGCCGCCGAGTGCGGAGTTACTCGAACAGTGCGCCGCGATCAGTTAGTCGCCGGGCTCGATCAGAGCGCTCGGCGCGCCACGCTGTTCGATCCTGGCGCTCGGCGCGCCACGCTGTTCGATCCTGGCGCTCGGCGCGCCACGCTGTTCGATCCTGGCGCTCGGCGCGCCATGCTGTTCGATCCTGGCGCTCGGCGCGCCATGCTGTTCGATCGCTTCCGTTTCCAGTGGTCGCGTTCCGCGCCATGAACGCCGCAGTCTGCGCTCCAACCGAGTCGCCGCTGCGGACAGTGCGAAGTTGACGCTGATCATCAAGACTGCGATCACGATCAATGCGGATACGTAGTTCCCGTAGGTCGACCCGATCACCGTGCCTTGCCGAACCATCTCGACGAACGTGATCTGGTAACCAATGGCCGTGTCCTTGAGTGCCACCACCAACTGCGACACCAGGACCGGCAGCATTGCGGTGATGGCCTGGGGCAGCAGGATTGAGCGCATCGTCTGCCCCCAACTCAATCCCAATGCGGCAGCGGCCTCATGCTGCCCGCGGGACAGCGAGCCGACGCCGGAACGGACGATCTCGGCGATTACCGCGCCGTTGTACAGCGTCAGTCCGGTCACCACTCCGGCCAGCGCGAGGTACTTGGACGGAAAGGTGTCGTGAAGTGCATAGAGGAAGTAGGCGAAGATCATCATGATCAGCACCGGGATGGCCCGGAAGAACTCGACGATCACCGCGCAGGGCCGGCGGACCGCCGCGATCGGCGATAATCGACCCACGCCGAGTAGCAGACCCAGGACCAAAGCCAGCGCAATGGATATCGCGGCCGCGGCCAGTGTGCCCGCGATGCCCGGCAGCACATATGTCCGCCACAGATCGGCAGTCAGGAACGGAGTCCACTTCGCCGCGGTCAGTTGTCCCTTGCTCGCCAGTTTGGCGAGCACACCCAACCCTGCCAGTGCTACGCATACCAGTGCGACAACCGAGATGATTCGGTTGCGTGCCCGGGCCCGAGGCCCGGGAGCATCGAAGAGAACTGATGCGCTCGTCATTGCCGGGCCACCGCCAGGCGCTCACTCAACCGGCCGAAGAGCAATCCCAGTGGCAGGGTCAGCACCACGAAACCGACGGCGAATATGGTGCCCACCACAATCAGGGCCGCGGTGTTCTCGATCATCTCCTTCATCAACAGCGCGGCCTCTGCCACACCGATTGCCGAGGCGATCGTGGTGTTCTTGATCAACGCGATCACCACCGAACCAAGCGGGATGATCACCGCACGAAATGCCTGTGGCAGCAACACGATCCGAAGGTTCTGGGCAAAGGTGAACCCGAGCGACCGGGCTGCCTCGGATTGGCCGAGTGGCACGGTGTTCACCCCTGCCCGCACCGTCTCGCACACGAATGACGCGGTGTAGAGCGTCAGTCCCAGCACAGCGAGCCGAAAGTTGCTGTCGACAATCGACGTCGGTGATTTCGGGTCCACCAGTGACACACCCAGTGTCTGCGCCAAGCCGAAGGAACAGAACAGAATGATCAGCGTCAGTGGAGTGTTGCGGACCACGTTGACATAGGCGGTGCCCAACCAGTTCAGCGTCGGCACGGGCGCAAGCCGCATCGCGGCGAGCACCGTGCCGAGAATCAGGGCTCCGATCGCCGAGAACACCGTGAGTTGGATCGTGGTCCAGAACGCTTCGAGGATCTGGCCGCGATACTCGGTGAAGATCTCCACGCCGGTTTAGTTGACGGTGCCGAACTCAGTACCGGTCGATTGGCGGTGGCGCGGGGGCGGTGATGCCGGCCGGGCCGAGGTTCTTATCGAATGCGGCCTTCCACGCGCCATCCTTCTCCATCTTCTCCAGTGCGTCGTTGATCTTGGTGCGCAGTTCGGTGTCGTCCTTCTTCAACCCGATGCCGTATAGCTCCTCGGAGAACGGCTTGCCGACGATCTTGAAGGCGCCGGGGGACTGCGCGGCGTAGCCGGCCAAGATCACCTCATCGGTGGTCACGGCGTCGATGGCGCCGTTCTTGAGCGCCTCGACGCACGCCGAGTAGGTGTCGTACTGCTGGAGCTGCACACCCGGGTACTTGTCCTTGATGCGCTGCGCCGGTGTCGAGCCCGTCACCGAGCACAGTTTCTTGTTGTCCTGCAGGGACTCCGGACCGGTGATATCGGTGTTACCGGCGGTCACCAGCAGACTCTGGCCGGTGATCAGATACGGCCCGGCGAAGTCGACCTTCTCTTTGCGCTTGTCGGTAATCGAGTATGTGGCGACGATGTATTTCACCTGACCGTTCTGGATCAGGGTTTCGCGCTGGCCCGACGGCGACTCCTTCCACTCGATCTGGTCCTCGCTATACCCGAGTTCCTTGGCCACGTACTTGGCGACGTCCACGTCGAAACCGCTCATCGTGCCGTCGGGCTTCTTCAGGCCCAGGCCCGGCTGATCGAATTTCGTTCCGACGACCAGCTTGTCGCCGCCGCCGCCACCGCCACATGCGGTTGCGCTCAGCGGCAACGCGACTGCCAGAACGGCCGTGCCGAGTAGACGCCATGAGATCTTGGGCATGAATTTCCCTTTCGCCCTAGTGGTTGAGGATCTTGCCGAGGAAGTCCTTGGCCCGATCTGATTGTGGATTGTCGAAAAATTCTGTGGGAGTGCCATCTTCGGCGATCGCGCCGTCGGCCATGAACACCACCCGGTCAGCGGCGCGGCGGGCGAAGCCCATCTCATGGGTGACCACCAGCATCGTCATCCCGTCGCCGGCAAGCGCGATCATCACAGCCAAAACCTCATTGATCATCTCTGGGTCCAAGGCGCTGGTCGGTTCGTCGAACAGCATCACCTTCGGGTCCATTGCCAGCGAGCGTGCGATAGCCACTCGCTGCTGCTGGCCGCCGGACAGCTGCGCCGGGTACTTCTGCGCCTGATTGGCCACTCCGACCCGCTCCAGAAGCGCCATCGCGCGCTGGCGGGCCGTGTCCGCGGGGATCTTGCGTACCTTCATCGGCGCCAGCGCCACGTTCTCCAAAATCGTCTTATGCGCGAAAAGGTTGAACGACTGGAAGACCATCCCGACATCGGAACGTAATTGAGCCAGTTTGCGGCCCTCTATGGGCAGTTGCTCACCGTCGATGGTGATCGTGCCGGAGTCGGTGGTTTCCAGGCGATTGAGTGCGCGGCACAGGGTGGACTTGCCCGAACCGGACGGACCCAGCACCACGACCACCTGACCCCGGCCGATGTCGAGATTGATGTCTTTGAGCACGTGCAAGTCGCCGAAGTGTTTATTGACGCCCCTGATCGAGATCATCGGGACGGCCATATTCCGACCCTACCCAGGTGAGCAGACCTCTGCCGGTCGATCCTGCGGTTTCTCGGCATCGCTGCACCTCCGTACCATGAGGTGCGTGACATCAGCGCTGACCCAGGACGAGGCGGGCGACGAGCCCGGCTCGGCGGGCGGCCGCACCTATCAGGTCCGCACCTACGGCTGCCAGATGAACGTCCACGACTCTGAGCGACTCGCGGGTCTGTTGGACGCCGCCGGTTACCGTCGCGCCCCCGACGGCACCGACGCCGACGTGGTGGTGTTCAACACGTGCGCGGTCCGGGAGAACGCTGACAACAAGCTCTACGGCAATATCAGTCATCTGGTGCCGCGCAAACAGGCCAACCCGGATATGCAGATCGCCGTCGGCGGATGTCTGGCCCAGAAGGACCGCGATGCAGTGCTTCAGAAGGCGCCGTGGGTCGACGTCGTCTTCGGCACCCACAACATCGGATCACTACCGGCCCTGCTGATGCGGGCCCGGCATAACCGCGAGGCTCAGGTCGAGATCGCCGAATCCCTACGCGAGTTCCCGTCGACGCTGCCCGCAACGCGGGACTCCGCGTATGCAGCCTGGGTGTCGATCTCCGTCGGCTGCAACAACACCTGCACGTTTTGCATCGTGCCGGCGTTGCGGGGCAAGGAATTGGACCGCAGGCCCGGCGACATCCTCGCCGAAGTGCAGTCGCTGGTGGACCAGGGCGTCCTGGAAGTCACGCTGCTCGGACAGAACGTCAACGCCTACGGTGTGCTGTTTGCCGACCAGGAAACCCCGCGCGACCGCGGTGCCTTTGCATCCTTGCTGCGCGCATGCGGGCGCATCGACGGATTGGAAAGGGTGCGGTTCACCTCGCCCCATCCGGCTGAGTTTACCGACGACGTCATCGAGGCGATGGCCGCGACGCCCAATGTCTGCCCGGCACTGCACATGCCACTCCAGTCGGGTTCTGATCGGGTTCTGAAGGCGATGCGCCGTTCCTACCGTGCCGAGAAGTATCTCGGCATTCTCGACCGGGCTCGGGCGGCCATGCCGCACGCCGCCATCACCACCGACATCATCGTCGGATTCCCCGGTGAGACAGAGGATGACTTCGCCGCCACCCTGGATGTGGTGCGCCAGGCGCGCTTCGCCGCCGCATTCACCTTCCAGTACTCCAAACGCCCCGGCACCCCCGCAGCCGAGATGGACGGTCAACTATCGAAAGAGGTTGTGCAGGAACGCTATCAACGGCTCATCGACCTCCAGGAAGCCATCTCCTTTGAGGAGAACCAAGCTGTGATCGGCCGTACCGTCGAGCTCCTAGTAGCCAGTGGAGAAGGTCGCAAGGACCCTGCCACCGCCAGGATGACCGGACGGGCTCGCGACGGCCGACTGGTGCACTTCACCCCCGGTGACACCGACGTGCGGCCAGGCGATGTCGTCACCACGACGGTCACCGGCGCGGCGCCGCACCACCTGATCGCTGACGCGCCGCTGTCGTCCTACCGCCGAACCCGGGCCGGAGACGCCCATGCGGTTGGTCGTCGGCCCAGCACAGTCGGCCTTGGACTGCCCTCAGTCGGTAAACCGCCAGTGCAACAACCGATCACGACAGGATGTCAGCAATGAGCGCTGAAGGATCAGCCGAAGAGTTTGAGGCCTACCGGGGTGAATTGGAGGCCGCGGAGCGTCGAGTGGCAGGCGAAATCGAGCCTGGTGCGCGGGGAGTCGTGGTGGCGATTCTGGTCTTCGTGCTCGTGGCGTCATTCATCCTGCCGCACACCGGCGGGGCACGCGGTGTCGATGTCCTGATGGGCGATGACACAGCGATCAGCGCCGGAATCGCACTGCCGTCCCGGATTTTCAGTTGGCTCAGCCTGGTATTCGGCGTCGGCTTCTCGATGCTCGCGCTGATCACCCGGCGCTGGACGCTGGCTTGGATCGCGCTGGCCGGTTCGGCTGTCGGCAGTGCCATCGGCCTGCTGGCCGTGTGGTCCCGGCAGACCGCTGCCGAGGGTCATCCCGGGCCCGGATTCGGGCTCATCCTGGCTTGGATCACGATGATGCTGCTGACCTTCCACTGGGCCCGGGTGGTGTGGACGCGCACCGCGGTGCAGTTGGCGGCCGAGACTCAACGTCGTCAGGAAGCGGCCGATCGGCAGGCGAGTTCGCTCCTGGACGGCCTTGACGGCCGCGGTGGGCGAGGTACCGACCGCTTGCCCCCGTCAAACGATCAGGCCGGCTAACGCTTTTTCGACAGGGCCGCCACCGCGGTATCGGCCCACTGCCGCCACTGCTCGGCGCTGGCCCGGGCCTGCTCGGCGTCCTTGGTCCGGCCCGCGGCGGCGGCCTTCTCGGCCTGGCGCTCGAATTGTTCGGCACGGGTCCGGAACTGCTCAGCACGGGCCTGAGCCTCCGGATCGGCTCGACCTGACTCGCCTGCGTCCCGGATCTTCTTCTCCACCGCTCGGAGGCGTCGATCCAAGTCGGCCGAGCGGTCACGTGGCGCATTGCCGATCGCATCCCACTTGCCGGTGATGGTCCGCAGTGCCGCGCGTGCGGCGTCGAGGTTGTCGACGTCGATCTTCTCCGCCTCGGCCACCAGTTTCTCCTTGGCCTCACCGTTGGTCTGGAACTCGGCGTCGCGTTCGGCGCTGACCGCATTGCGCGCGGCGAAGAAGATGTCCTGAGCCGTCTTGAACCGGTGCCACAGCGCATCGTCGAGGTCCTTGGAAGCCCGACCTGCCGTCTTCCATTCGTTGAGCAGGTCGCGGAATTTCGTCGCGGTGGGGGCCCAGTCGGTGGAACCGGATAGTTCCTCGGCCCGCTCGCACAGCCGTTCCTTGGCCTCCTTGACGCCGACGCGTTCGCGATCCAGTTCAGCGAAGTGCGCGCCGCGGCGTCGGTTGAAGGCGTCCCTGGCCGCCGAATACCGCTTCCACAGTGCGTCATCGGTCTTTCGGTCCAGACCGGTGATCGCGCGCCACTCCTCGACGATGATGCGCATCCGGTCGCCGGCGATCTTCCACTGCGTCGAGTTGGCCGCGATCTCCTCGGCCTCGACGGCCAGGGCCTCCTTTCGCGCGGTCTGCTCGGCGCGTTGTTCGTCTCGGCGGGCGCGCTCGGCTTGGGCCGTCTCTGCGGCCTGGTCGGCGATCGCTGTGAGTCGTGCCGCCAGCGCATCCGTATCACCCAAAACGTTTGCCGTGGAGAGTGTTTCGGCCAATGAAGCGGCTGCCGCCTTGATCTTGCGAGCATCACCGGTGCCCGAGCCCAGCCGGGTCTCCATCAGCGTGATCTCAGTAGCCAGATCGTCAAAGCGCCGCCCGAAATGAGCGAATGCGGCGTCGGGTTCACCGGCCTGCCAGGAGCCGACGACCCGTTCACCCGAGGCAGTGACTAGATAGACCGTTCCGTCGTCGGCCACCCGGCCGAACTTCCGGGGGTCGCTGACCGGCGGCACCGGCAGTGGCTTCGCTGACGATCCTGCGCGGGGGACCGGCCGCGGCGGTCCCGGTCGGGGTGCGGGCCTGGGCGCTGGACTTGCGGTGGGCTCGGGGGTGGACTCCGGTGCGGGGCTAGGGGTGGGCGCGGGGGTGGGCGCGGGGGTGGGCGCGGGGGTGGCCTCGGGAGTGGGCTCAGCGGATTCGCCGCCGAGGGTGTCCTCGATCGTCATGGTTGCGACTCACCTAACCCTCCGCGCGGTACACCCGCGCATCTGCCGCGCGAAGCGGCGCCGATAGTGCCCTGAGATCGACCGCCTTCAGTCGGCCTCGTGGGTATTGAACCAGTTCCGGTGTGTATGAGGGCGCAGGTTGGGGGTTCGTTCTTCGCACTCAAGGTGTGCCGGACGAACCTCGGAGCCTGCTGCCCCGCCAGTTGCGGGTAGCGGAGGCTAGCGTTAGGACCGTGTTGGCAGCTATCGCACTGATTCCCTCGGCACCGGTTCTGGTGCCCGAACTCGCCGGTGCGGCAGCCGCTGAGGTCGCCGAGTTTCATGATGCCGTGATCGCCGCGGCCGCCATTCTGCCCAATCGGTGGATCGCCATCGGCGTCGGTCAGACCGATCAGATCTTCGAACCCGCCACCCGCGGAACCTTCGCGGGATACGGCGTTGATGTGCCGGTGACACTGTCTGGCGACGCGCCGGACGCGGTCGCCGACCTGCCGCTGTGCGCGCTGATTGCCGGTTGGCTTCGCGGGCAGGCGAATCCGGCCGCCCGGGTAGAGGTTCGGGTCTACTCCGCCGATCACGATGTCGACGTCGCACTTGCCCGCGGCCGCGCCCTGCGCGACGCTCTCAATGAGGCAGCCGACCCGATTGGGGTTCTGGTGGTGGCAGACGGCGCCAACACCCTGACCCCGAGCGCACCCGGTGGTTATGACCCCGATGCCGAACCGGTGCAGACCGACCTCGACGACGCCCTCGCCACCGGAAACGCCGTCGCGCTGACCCGACTGCCGAACGGCGTCATCGGGCGGGTCGCCTACCAGGTACTCGCGGGACTCACTGAACCGAAACCGCGTGCGGCCACGGAGTTGGTACGCGGTGCGCCCTACGGTGTCGGCTATTTCGTCGGCACCTGGACTCCGGGGGATTAATTGTCGCGGCCCATCGCCGTCATCGGGCCCACCGGAACGGGTAAGTCGCAACTAGCGCTCGCGTTGGCCGAACATCTCGGGGGTGAGATCGTCAACGCCGACGCCATGCAGCAGTACCGCGGCATGGACATCGGAACCGCGAAGGTCGGTATCGCCGACCGTCGGGGCATCCCGCATCACCAACTCGATGTGCTCGACGTCGCCGACATCGCAACCGTCGCGCGCTATCAGCAGGCGGCCGTCGCCGATGTGGAAGCCATCGCCGCCCGCGGCGCCGTACCGGTCATCGTCGGCGGGTCGATGCTGTACATCCAGTCACTGCTCGACGAGTGGGAGTTTCCGGCCACTGACGCAGCAGTGCGAGCCCGATGGGAAGCGCGTCTCAAGGACATCGGACCGGCCGCTCTGCACACTGAACTCGCCGGCCGGGATCCCGCCGCCGCCGCGGCGATTCTCACCACCGACGGCCGCCGGATCGTGCGTGCGTTGGAGGTGATCGAACTCACCGGCCACCCCTTCGCCGCCTCGGCGCCACGCATCGGGGAGCCACGCTGGGACACTGTGATCATCGGATTAGATTGGGACACAGCGACTCTCGACGTCAGACTCCGAGAACGCACCGATGCGATGTTCGCCGCCGGCCTGGTCGGGGAAGTGGGCATGCTGCTGGACCGCGGTCTGCGCGATGGAGTGACCGCCGCTCGCGCACTGGGCTACGCCCAGGTGATCGAGGCCCTCGACGGCGGTGCGGCCGCAGCCGACATCGACGGTGCCCGCGAGGCGACCTTCACCGGTACCCGGCGCTACGTACGCCGGCAACGATCATGGTTCCGGCGCGATGCCCGCATCTGCTGGCTGGATGGATCAATGACGGATCTGCTCGACGCCGTGGTCGCGCAGTGGCGTCACGTATCCTAATCAGGTGATTCGAACCGGCGACGATCACGCAGGCTGTTCCTGCGTCACGGAGCGGTTCAGATGATTTTCGCCAAGGGGCATGGCACCGAGAACGACTTCGTGGTGCTGCCCGATCTGTCGGCGCGGTTGACGTTGGCCCCCGCGGCGGTCTCCGCGCTGTGCGACCGTCGGCGCGGGCTGGGGGCAGACGGCGTGCTGCGGGTCACCACCGCGGGTGCGGCGATCTCCGCCGGTGTGTTGAAACGACTCCCCGACGGAGTTGCAGCGGGGGACTGGTTCATGGACTACCGCAACGCCGACGGTTCGACCGCGCAGATGTGCGGCAACGGCGCGCGGGTATTCGCCCACTACCTCCGGGTCAGCGGACTGGAAAACCGCGACGCGTTTGTAGTCGGGTCACTGGCCGGGCCCCGACCGGTCGTCGTGCACCGCGCCGATGACGTCACCGCCGACGTCACCGTCGACATGGGTAGGGCCAATCGGCTCGGCACCGGTACCGCAACCGTCGGCGGACGACGGCTGACCGGCATGGCCGTCGACGTCGGCAACCCGCATCTGGCCTGTCTAGTCCCGGACCTGACCGCCCAAGGACTGAGCGCCCTCGATGTCGGCAGCGCGGTCGAGTTCGACCATGCCCAATTTCCCGACGGGGTCAACATCGAAGTCCTGACCGCCCCCGAGAATGGGGCGGTGTCGATGCGGGTCCATGAGCGTGGCGTGGGTGAGACGCGGTCCTGCGGCACCGGAACGGTGGCTGCCGCCCTGGCCGCGCTGGACCACAGCGGCGCGCAGACCGGTGCCGTGCGGGTCCGGATTCCCGGCGGCGAGGTCAACGTTGAGGTCAGCGACACCACGAGTTATCTGCGCGGGCCGGCGGTTCTGCTGGCGCGCGGCGAACTAGCCGACGCCTGGTGGGACGCTCAACGATGAACCGCAACATTATTCGGATGCGCGACGTTGTCCGGGCGTGACACCATCGGACGCGTATGACTGACTTTGACGTGACCGCACCGCACGCCGAACCGAGTGTCGGCGAACTCGCCCTTGAGGACCGCGTCGCGCTGCGCCGCGTTGCGGGGCTCTCGACCGAACTCGCCGACGTCTCCGAAGTCGAGTACCGCCAACTGCGGCTGGAACGCGTGGTGCTGGTGGGGGTGTGGATGGACGGAACCGCCGCCGACGCAGACGCCAGCCTGGCCGAACTCGCCGCGCTGGCCGAGACCGCCGGCTCTGAAGTGCTCGAGGGCATCATCCAGCGGCGCGACAAACCCGATCCCGCCACCTACATCGGTTCCGGCAAAGCTCAGGAGTTGCGCGAGATCGTCACCGCGACCGGAGCCGACACCGTGATCTGCGACGGCGAACTGAGTCCCGCCCAACTCAACGCGCTGGAGAAGGTGGTCAAGGTCAAGGTCGTCGACCGCACGGCGCTGATCCTGGACATCTTCGCCCAGCACGCCACCAGTCGTGAGGGCAAGGCGCAGGTCGAGTTGGCGCAGATGCAGTACATGCTCCCGAGGCTGCGCGGCTGGGGCGAGTCGATGTCGCGCCAGGGCGGTGGTGCCGGTGGCAGCGGCGGCGGCGTCGGTACTCGTGGGCCCGGTGAGACCAAGATCGAGACCGACCGTCGCCGGATCCGTGAGCGAATGTCGAAACTGCGCCGCGAGATCAAGGACATGAAACAGGTTCGCGACACCCAGCGCAGCCGTCGACTGCACAGCGATGTGCCGTCGATCGCGATCGTCGGCTACACCAACGCCGGCAAGTCCAGCCTGCTCAATGCCCTCACCGGAGCCGGAGTCTTGGTGGAAAACGCGCTGTTTGCCACATTGGAACCCACCACGCGGCGCGGACAGTTCGACGACGGCCGGCCGGTGGTCCTGACCGACACCGTGGGGTTCGTCCGGCACCTGCCGACCCAACTGATCGAGGCGTTTCGATCCACCCTGGAGGAGGTCGTCGACGCCGATCTGCTGGTGCACGTGGTCGACGGTTCCGACGTGAACCCGATGGCTCAGGTCGAGGCAGTGCACAAGGTCATCCGAGAGGTGCAGAACGATCACCACGCCGCCCCGGCGCCAGAGTTGCTGGTGGTCAACAAGATTGACATCGCAGACGACCTGACGCTGACGCAGTTGCGAAGGGCTCTGCCCGGCGCGGTGTTCGTCTCGGCCCATACCGGCGACGGTCTGGACCGGCTGCGTACCCGCCTGGGTGAATTGGTCGAACCGCGCGAGGTGGCCATCGACGTGACGATCCCCTACGACCGCGGTGATCTGGTCGCCCGGTTGCACAGCGACGGACGGGTCGATGCGACCGAGCACAACGAGCAGGGCACGCGGGTGAAGGCCCGGGTGCCGGCCGCGCTAGCCGCCGGCCTCGAGGCCTACGGCACCTCGTAGACGCGCGGGAGCCGGATTTGGCGCCCAACCATCCGGTTGGTCTATTCTCAGAGAAAGCGCAAAATTCCTACTCGGAGGTCATTGTGGCCAAGGCCGTCAACTATGCCCGCACCATGTTCGAACCTGAGCACGAGTTGTTCCGGGAGTCCTACCGGGCGTTCCTGGACAAGCACGTCGCGCCGTACCACGCGCAGTGGGAGAAGGACAAGATCGTCGACCGCGGGGTGTGGCTGGAGGCCGGCAAACAGGGTTATCTGAGTATGGCGGTGCCAGAGGAGTACGGCGGCGGCGGCAACCCGGACTTCCGTTACAACACCATCGTGTGCGAAGAGACGGCGGGAGGCGGCTTCAGCGGCCTCGGTTTCGCCCTGCACAATGACGTCATCGCGCCTTACCTGCTCAATTTGACCACCCGGGAGCAGAAGGACCGCTGGCTGCCCCAGTTCGCCACCGGCGAGATGATCACCGCTATCGCGATGACCGAACCTGGCACGGGCAGCGACCTTCAGGGCATCAAGACCCGCGCGGTCAAGGAGGGTGACCACTACATCCTCAACGGTTCCAAGACGTTCATCACCAACGGCATCAACGCCGACCTGGTCATCGTGGTGGCCCAAACCGACCCGGACAAGGGCGCGCAGGGGTTCTCCCTGCTGGCCGTGGAACGGGGAATGCCGGGCTTCGAACGCGGACGTCACCTCGACAAGGTCGGCCTCGATGCCCAGGACACTGCCGAGTTGTCGTTCACCGATGTCAAAGTGCCCGTCGAGAACCTGATCGGCGAGGAGGGCATGGGCTTCATCTATCTCATGCAGAACCTGCCGCAGGAACGGATTTCGCTTGCGGTCATGGCGGCGGCCGCAATGGAGTCGGTACTTGAGGACACCATTTCCTACGTCAAGGAACGCAAGGCGTTCGGCAAGCCGATTGGATCGTTCCAGAACAGCCGATTCCTGCTTGCCGAATTGTCGACTGAAGCCACCGCGGTGCGCATCATGGTCGATGAATTCATCAAACTCCACCTCGAGGACAAGCTGACTGCCGAACAGGCCGCGATGGCCAAATGGTGGACCACTGAGGCCCAGGTGCGTCTGGTCGACCGTTGCGTGCAACTGCACGGCGGCTACGGATACATGCGCGAATACAAGGTCGCTAAGGCCTTCCTCGATGCACGTGTTCAGACCATTTACGGCGGAACAACCGAAATCATGAAGGAAATTGTCGGCCGCAGTTTGGGGCTTTAGCGCCCAGGCCGACGGTCGCGTCTGGGGCTCTAGCGCCCGACCATTGACCTCGTCGAGGTGCTTTAAACACCCCTCCGCGGGCATTTCGACGTAGCTGCTCCTTTGTTTCAGATCAATTCGGGTTGTATCTCAATTTGGGTTCCGTGCCTTAAACGCACCGCGTGTCGTGGTTAGCTGGCGCGGTTATATGGGACCGTTAAGCCATTGTTGATCTGATTGACACATCTCTAACCGAACGCGGGAGACTCTGCATGACGCGGCTAGGAAATGGGCTGACTCGGACCGCCCGACG
>Ga0114963_10002398_pt1 | contig 12878 bp, 15 predicted proteins | sample C_131016_EF_Meta_FD_87019 | JGI IMG/M metagenome (GOLD analysis project Ga0114963, IMG submission 87019) | Freshwater microbial communities from Lake Croche, Canada to study carbon cycling - C_131016_EF_MetaG | ecosystem: Environmental > Aquatic > Freshwater > Lake | place: Lake Croche, Canada...
AGACTAGCGACAAACGTCTTTCCGCGACAGTATTCATTCTCGTGTCTGTGCTGACGTTTGCGCTGACGTGGTTTGGTACAAAAGATGGCGGGTTCCTCCTGAAAATATTTGGGGGTACAAAGGTTGAGGATTGCTCGGATTCGGGGTATCCCTCAGCTATACCGGTATAAACCACTTCACCGCCTGGTCGCGGTCCATCCCCGGCAAAATAGGAAATTTGGTTTTGGGCAGTTTGCGCTGAAGACACTCTTTCACAGTGAGTAACCGAATATGCCGGCCGTCGAATTTCCAAGAACAGTACCATTGCTTCTTCTTGTTTGACTTTGAGGTCCACATCAAACTCGGTGGGTTGTTTGTAAAAATGGCATTGTACACTTTCATCGTGAACACGGCATCATTTTTTACGTGATCCAGAACTTGTTCATATCGTCCCATTTTCCAGTCTTCCGGGGCTGACACTGACTTGAACTCTTTCGATCCGATGTTCATGCCTTTACATGCTGCATCCAGTCCCATCATAACGCCCATGTCTGTCGCTGAACATATGGGGATGTCGATGTGGCCTTCAATCATGCTCAGCACTTTCATTTGACGAATATAATCTCCCACTAAATTTGAAAACAAAGCCCGAAAGTCCACCGCACATCCTCCCCAAGAAATAATCATCGCGCCATTTCCAATGTGCAAAAACAAATCGTCGACAAACACGCCCAAATCTTCGCACCGCATGGAAGCAAGAGGCGTGCCATCGTGTCCAATGCTGTAGTACAGCTTTGATCCTCCGCCATCAGAGTACATGGACGCGCACGTAATTTTACAATCCCATTGCGGCGTAATGAGGCGATCCATTTCCAAATCAAACGATACGAGATACGTCATTTTTGATGGTACGCAGACATCGCCGTTGCTGTAGACGCGCATTTCTCCTCGGTCTAAACAAAAATGTCGGAGATTGCAATCACGGCATGGGATCCATCCACCATGCCTCTGGACGCCACTATTTTGTTGGTGGGAAAACGTAACACGGGCAAAACGACATTGACGCGCGACCTTATGTTTCACGTCAAAGACAAACTGGATGTCGTGGTCGGGATGAACCCCACGGAAATGGCCAACCACAATTTAGAGTTTTTCATTCCAAAGGCACTGATTTACCACGAATTTTCCGACGAAAAGTTGGCACACATTTTAGAGTGGCAGCGAAGGTGCGTGGCCAATAACAAAGCGTTTCGCATGGGATTTATTATGGACGATTGCATGTCGGAGCAAACCGTTGGACAAGGCGGGCGAAAAAAGAAAGTTATGGGATCAAACGATATCAACAAGGTGTTTAAACTTGGACGGCATTTAAAATTATTTTACATCAATGCCATGCAGTATATCAAGGATGCCCCGCCCGACATTCGCGGAAATGTCGACTTGTTGTTTGCTTTTAATACGACGTCGGGTAGCGAGCGTGAAAAATTGTGGCGCGAATACTTTGCCATGTTTCGCAACTATAAAGATTTCTGTAAAGTGTTTGATGCGTGTGCACAGGGCTATGACTGCATAGTGTTGGATACGCGAAAAGCGAGTCAAAATCCTTCCGAGTGTATTTTTTATTATCGCGCCACATACCGCACCGAATCGTTTCGGGTAGGAAGAGAATCGTTCTGGAAAATGTCCGAGCATTATTTCGAAGACACTACAGATTATTCTATGGATCCTTCTAAAGTTTTGGGAAATTCGGCCTTGGCACCGAAAAAAGAATTCTCGGTTGTTAAGAAATAAAAAATGTCTCGACCCACGAAACGCCGCCGCCTGTCTGGTGAAGAAGCACTTGCACTTCCCGACAATGATCTAATGTACGAAATTCCTTCGTCGTTTATGACGAATGACACGTACGTAAGTCCTCCTCGTATCACTTTACGTTATTACGGCCGCATTGCATCGCCTATATCCGAGTACTCCTCTGATGCCAGCCCGTCTCGCCCTCGGAGTTCTCCCAGCACGAATCGCACTGTTCCCAAAAGTCGTTCGCCCAGCCCGAAAAAGAGCCCAAAGCTTTCACCGCGTCGGTCGCCCCGTCGCTCGCCCCGTCGTGACTCGTCTAAGTCGTCGCGAGCTTCAAGTGCGCGCGGACGAGCGCGATCATCAGGAGTACGACGGTAACTATCAAGGAATATGTAATGAATGTACCCTGAAACGGAACGTGGCGTGAGGCCCAGCGCGTAGCTAAAACGTGATCCAAGTTAACTCGTCTCGCAACATCAGAAAGAACGAGAGAATAAATTTGACGTTGTTTTTTGTGTTTGGGATCGGAAAGTCCGGGCAGGTGCAAAAAAGACGGCCCCAGACCATCAATCGTGTCGTCTGTCACGACGTCGTCTGAAAGCTTGCCGGTACTTGTTTGCAAAAGAGTCGCTCCGGTGTCGAGGAAAAACAAGTCCGTGTTTTCATCCATGTACTCCGACAGCGCGATCTGGTCATCATTCCACGAAGTCTGCAACAATGCATGCCACATATTCGCCACCCGTTTTGCGTTGCCACACAACAAGCCAGCATTCACATACTTTCTCTGGGTACCACTTTCGTAATTTTTCAGTGCGCGGCAGTTTGATCCGCAAAACGTTTCTGCGCTTACAATAATGGGTTTGTTCGTGAGGCGTGCAGCAATTTTTGAAAAGTCGTTGGGAGTTCGTAGAACAAGCACATCATACGCATCGGCACATACAACCATAGACATCGGCTCCGTCTCTGAAATATGTTTGACTGCAGCAGCATATACTTCCATTTTCGTTCGCCAGCCTTTCCATTCCACGCCAACTCCCGCAACAAGAACTTTCCATCCCAGTGCTTGTGCTAAAGTATAGAGCATGACAAATTCATATTGGTACGTGTTATTTGCCAAAGTCACCAAGTACATTTTTTGTTGGGCATAAGATAAAATGGCAGACGAAACGAAATTTAAATATGCGCCAATGTTTCTGGTTTTCTGCATATTTATTGGGTTTGTCGTGTACTTGCTGATTTCGCGAAATGGCCACGTCATAAAAGATACCGTGGTGGGCATAAACACGTGTGAAAATTGTACGGTAGTAAAACCGTCTTCGGCTTTAACGGGTGGCGCGGGACGTAAACGCGCAGTATTGTATGGCTGCAACTACAATTTTCCGGGGTCTCTTTGCGTAGAAAAGAATTGCGTCCTTTATGGCTGCATCGACGACGTTAACAACGTGAAAGAATATCTTTTATCGGTTGGATTTCAGCAAGCTGATATTCAAGTGTATGTCGACGACGGAAGCACGTCTACGCCAACAAAAGATCTCATTGTTTCTACGCTCACAAATTTAATCAACACTACGCAAGAAAACGATGTGGCGTTTGTATGGTACTCTGGTCACGGCGCGCAACTCGAAAATACTCTGGCTGTAGACGGGTTGAGCGAGTGTTGGTGTCCTCCTGATACCATAGCCTCCGGAAATTATCTCACTGACGTAACACTGAACAACATCGTGAAAAAAGCCAAGAAAAACGCCCGCGTATTCATTGGTAGCGATTCGTGCCACAGCGCCACAGTCATGGACTTGCCCTACTTCTTGTCGCCCCCCACGTTTGTTGGAAGAGACATCAAAGCAAAACTGTCTTCTTTCGCATCGCGTGCTGTAATTACCGAACAGATGAAACTTCGTGCGCGAAGCATTGTTCGCAATATCCGATCTACGATGAATGTCATTTGCGACTCTACCTACTCTCCAACAGAAGGAAACGTGTTAAGTTTGTCGGGATGCCAAGACTGGGACACGTCTGCAGATGCATACGAGGCGGGTGAAGCGCAAGGAGCAATGACGTGGGCATTCTTGACTGCTGCTTCAGCCACGACGACTTTATCTGATTTACTCACTGCTATGCGCTCTATTTTGTCATCCAACTACTACTCTCAAGTTCCCCAGTTGTCTTCGGGAGTTTTGTTTGATCCCAACACTACCACACTTGAAGCATTTTTATCGTAATTTCACTCGCGCTACAACATGACGCCGCTGGACATGGCCGCCACAAAAGGCTTCTAAAGTTCTTTTAAATTTGAAAAACCATTTGTCAAGCCGTTTGAAATAAAATGAGTGCTGTTCGAAAGAACCCGGTACTCTGGACAAGAATCAAGAATGCGGTCATGAGTGAAAATATCGGCGGAACAGAAGCAGGATACTGGTCTGCGCGTAAAGCCCAGATAGCAGTGAAGCGTTACAAAGATGCGGGAGGACAATATGTGGGCAAAAAGTCTCTTGAAAATTCCTTGACGCGTTGGTCCAATGAAAAATGGCGAACCAAGAGTGGGTCACCGTCATCTTTGACCGGAGAACGATATTTACCTACAAAAGCAATTCAAGCGCTCAGTCCACAAAAATACAGAGCAACATCTTTGAAAAAGAAACGCGACACAGAAAACAATATCCACTATTCAAAACAGCCAGAAAACATTGCAAAAATAACTCGAAAATATCGAAAATGATTACACGGCTTCAATGACCCATCGATCCGACACTTGAAGCTTTTCACCAATGGCCAATAACTGAGAATTGTAATACGTCTTGGCGCCGGTAAATTCTTTGAACATGTTCGTCACATCTGTTGATGTTGGAGTCCACTCTCGTCGAGTGAAATTGTCGATAATGTCGCGACAAACACCAACAAGAAATTCATCCAGTCTTCGAAAACGGCGTTGGCGTTCACGGCTCGTTTCATGCCAACTCAGTTGCCGCGCCCACTCGCTATCATTAATTTCACCTTTTAGCCTACGTTTGCGTAGATTCACGTAAGTGTCGGGAGTGTAAGGAACAAAGTTTTGAATCATGACGACCCGTTCTATAATGTATCTATTTATCATCATAATCTGTACTTGACTTTGGTGGTCTAAAGGGACGGCAAGTTTCGAATTCAGAGCACGCAAAAGGTTCGGTACATAATTCCACTGCCATATTCCTCCTTCTTGGCAATCGTTTTGCCTCGTCCAATCTCGGTTTGCCATGGCGTATTCGTGAAAGTGGGGGTTGTGTACAACGCCGTCAATTTTTCGCCCGGTCTTCCAATCAAATGCGTTTTTGCATGCAGTGCACCACATCTGGTTGCACCCGCTTATTTTCTGCACACGAACTCCGCATGTCGGACATGGCCTTGTGTCTGCATCAATGATTTTTGCCGAGGCGACATTGTCTGGATTGCACGTATGGACGTCTTGCTTTACATCCAAACATTCGCTGCATACGCGCACTGAACAAAGCGTGCATTTCCAATGGTTGCTGAGAAAGCCGTCTGGACAAGATGGGCACTTGCGTACAAATTTACGTTTTTCCTTGGTGACTTCAATGACCGCGGTAGAAAGAACCCGAAGCTTTTCACGCACGCGATTGATTTCGTCCACAAGTTTCAACGATACCGGTTCCATGTCGCGAGGAGATAATTTTACCAGCAACGAACTGTGTAAATTGTACATTGTTGCGTATTCGTCTTGCGCTTTCTCGATTTCAAGCAAATCTTGCGTCGCTGGAAAAAGGCTTCGTTCTCTTTCCATCAACAGATGAATACGATGTTTTCTTAACTCGTTTTTTCTCCAAGTTTTCGTAAAGTATGCATCTATCGTTTCAGAGGTGTACGCTCTCCGACAATTTGGACACGACGGATCTTCTACTGACATTAAAATACTCGCTTTGATGCAATGTATACACGCACTAGTCTTGCAGTACACACACTTTGCTTCTTTCCGTGCAAACGCAGTATAAGGAAGAAGACAGATCCCACATTCCATTTTTTAAGAGTTTGTTTTTTTGAAAAGAGTCTTCAACGCCTTACCTCGCCATACACGTAAGTTTTTACTTCTTTTCGTTTTAAGTTCATAAGATTCATTAGTTTACGTACATTGAATTTGTGTATTGATCTTTTTTTCTTCAGCGCTAAAATTTTTTGGCGGTCTTGGTTTACGCGATCTTTCAGTTCTTTTATTAGCAACTTATGCTCCTTTTCGTGGTCGTAGTATTCGCGTAAAGAACGAGAAATTTGCGTCCCTATCATCGCCATGGGAATTTGATCATCAGCATGTGAAACATTCAACGTACAATATTGCCGTGACTATTTTCTAAAAAACACAAGTACGTCAACACTCAAAAGTCACAATGGAAATACTTTCTGCTGAACAAATCGACAGCATCGCGTCTGATGTTTGGTCTCGCATCTTGGTGCCTTCACGCAAACCCCACGAAGATGTTCCCGAACCAAAGACCGATGCAATTTGTGTTCGTAACGTCGACGAACACCAACAATTTTCCGCCGTGCATTTGGATTTGTATTCAAAGCCTAAAGAGTCGACTCCCAGTGATTCCGAAAGCGAAGAGTCCGTAGATATTCCGTTCGTCGAATGCAAAACAGTCCGCCAGCTTCCGAGCGAATTCTATGACGCCGTTGTCGTCAGGACGCCGGACCAGTGCGAAGAAGAACGAAAGGCCCCACAGAAATCTGTCAAGTGGCTAGAAGCGCGCAAGTACTGCATTACGGCGTCCCAATTCGGATCAGCCACAGGAACGTCGCCGTACCAGAGTCCCGACGATCTCGTAACAGAAAAATTATGGAATACGTTTCAAGGCAATGCTGCGACGCAGTGGGGCAATGATCACGAAATTCATGCGCAAGAAGCTTTTTGTGCTTGGTTTTCTACGCAACACAAGACCTTCAAATTCAAGACTGATAATTTGATCAAGTTTTCCGACGAACCGTGGATTGCTGTTTCGCCCGACGGCATTGTCGAGTATGAAGTCAACGGTGAAATCATCGAAGAGCTGGTCGAGTTCAAGTGCCCGGCGTACTTGCGCAACACAGTCAATCATCCGTACCAAAAGTACAACAAGTGCACGCCTCCTCATTATCTCTCTCAAATCCAAGGTATCATGGGATACTTGAATGCCCACGGGCGAAGCTTGCGCAAGTGTTGGTTTGTGGTGTGGCAGCCTCATCAGACGTGGATTGTGCAGCACGACTTTGATCCTGTGTTTTACGCAGACATGCACGAAAAGCTTCGACTATGGTACTTTCATAAACTACTTCCTGCGTTTACACACAAGGAAAACGGACTGCTGGGGTTCGGAGAGTCTGTGCCGACAGAGATTGTCGTCGTTGAATAATTAATTAGTGAAAACGGTGGTCTAATCATTAAAAGTAAAATGGAACTTCCTCCGATGACCCAAACGCGATTTCCGGATTTTATACACGTGGACCAGCCCACGAAAAAGACCATGGCCTACACACACATCCCATACGTGAACATCATTCTCTTTATCGTTATTGTTAGCTTACTGTACTTGTTTATTACCAAGCGAAACAGCTTGCTCGGAATTCCTGGAACTTTAGGTCCTCTGGGACCCTCGGGCCCTAGTGGTCCATCCGGCGCGACGGGCCCGAGCGGACCTATTGGAGCAACGGGTCCGTCTGGTCCTTCGGGCGTCACTGGGCCTACGGGTCCGGCGGGTTCAGTGCTCAGTGGATCAGCCGATCTTTCGACAAACGTGTGGACTCAGGCAAGCAATATTTGGAGCACGGACTTTTCTGCTCCGACTGTAACAGCAAACGGAAATAATGTGTTTAATGCAAGTTGGGGTTTACCGCTTGGAACATTGTTTCAATATCCTATTGGAAGTGTTGTCATGAAAGTGGGAAGTACTGACACTCTGACTGTTTCAATATACAATACTGGATCAGTAGATCCTAACGGAAAAACGGGCGGAATATATTGGATAACTAAAGTGCTCTAGTCCTCAGTTCGTTGTCGATGCTTTGCCAGAAATAATAAAATGGAGTTGCCGCCTATCAATCCAACAAGATTTCTAGAAGTTTTGCACGTTGACAGACCTTCAAAAACACCCACCACCTTTTCCGTTCCCTTGTATGTAAATATTGCTGTTTTTATAGCGTCATGCTGTGTAATATACCTACTTATTACGCAACCCAAAAGTTTGATTGGAAGTCAAGGTCCTGCCGGAAACCCGGGCCCTGCGGGTGTTCTAGGACCAACGGGACCGACGGGTCTTATTGGGCCTAGTGGTCCTACAGGTACTGCCACTGGTCTTACCGGTGCTATTGGTCGAACTGGTCCGCCCGGGGGAGTTCTTGCTGGAACGGCAGATCTTTCTTCCAATACTTGGTCATCTCTAGGAGAACTTTGGGCTACTCCAATTACAGCTCCTGGTATTACATCAAATGGAAATACAGAAATAATTGGAAGTTGGGGACCACCAGCGGGACCACTTCATCAATTTCCCCTGGGAATACTAATTCCAGCAGGAGGAACCGACATTCTAAGTATTACACTCCGGATTCCAGGCAGCGGTCCTCCGCCCTTACCAAATCCAATCGGCAAAATTGGTGGAGTGAGCTGGATAACTAAAATTTTATAGCATTCAATATCTACTTGCGTATAAAACGGCGTACGGGCTCATCGCCGGGAATCAGAGCGCGCATGGCACCCTTGACATCTTCGAATCCATCGAGAGCAAAGACCACGTGGAGTTGAAGTGGCGTAGCACGATGGGATGCTGCGCGGACGATGCCGTTGTAAATGTTGGAAAGCTCGAAGGGTGCGGGAGAGGCCATGACCACGGCTTCCACATCGATCGTCAGCGGTTTTTTGCACAGTCCGATCGCGTCTTGAAACGAAAATACACGTACGCAGTTTTTATCTCCCAGTTCGTCAGGATCAACATCATACTCGTATTTCAGGACATTCCGAATGGCATCACACGAGTCCAAAGGCGCAAAAAGCAAACACAGCATGCCAAGACGTTTCTTGACTCGGCGTCGAGAAAAGATGGCGCTTACAGTTTCCTTGATCACTAATATTTTTGACGGTGTGTACGGCTGCGACTCTGCCCCGCGTGTGATCCAGTCGTAGGCACAAAGACTGGCGCGGCACGTGGGGCAGGAGGACGTGCCAGTGCGAACCTCTGTACGCCGGAGCATTGTTACGCACGACTCGCAAAAGTTGTGCCCACACAACCCGATGACAGCTCCTTCGTCCGTGCAACAAATGGGACACACTTCTGATCGATTCGCAGTGTTCATCACAAAGTCGCGCGTCACCAGAGTCTGTGAAAAATTGACATTGAGTTTTGCTGCACCAGCCTTGAGAACTCGCTGAGCGACGGTTCCGGGAATAGTAAAGTGGTTGGATATACTTTTTTCCGCGGCATCGGACGACATGGGTTGAAGACGGCATAAGACAGAGGACAGGTCCAGGCCATCAATGTCTTCCATTTTACCGCCAAGCAATAGCGATGATACCTCGAGTGGAGGCACGGCCACAGCCGAAAGTGATTGTTGTATCTTCTTATACGCCTCAATAAATCCGCGCTCCGTTTCGAGAAGAGAGACTGGAACTGGCATGAGCGTGACTTTCCTAAGTATAGATCCAGGAATGCGCATGCGCGTATGTATGCTGTCAAGCAAGGCGAATGCTGACGGAGATGTTTGAGACTTGGTTGTATCAAAAGAATATATCCGCGATGTTTCGGGCAAGGCTAGGTACACGTCCGCGTTTTCTACCCACTGTGGCGGCAGATGCGTCGGGCAGGGCGTCGACAGAATATGAACCCACGTCCAGTCTGCTTTCAGTGTATTGGAAATAAGGGCGTCGAGAATGGAAGGGCCGATGGTCAAGTCAGACACATCGTCGACAATAAGCATACGGAATTGTATCCAGCGAATACAAGCAACCGTTTCACGCATACGTAACCCACAGTGCATGCGAGCAAGCTGATGAACGGAAAATGGTTTGATTTCATAATCAAACACTTCGCGCAGAGTTGTGATGAGAGCCTCTTCTTGTTCTTCCAATGACGTAATACCTTCTGGAGTAAATATGACTGCGCCCCCCGCATCCAAATTCTTGAATGACAGTTGATCACAATCTTCTGCGCTTTCGATGACATAGGTTGGAACGTCCAATTCTTCTTGCCATTTTTGAACCGATTCTTTTCGGCATACAATCGCAGTCACTTTGAATGCAGGATACATGGAAAGTGAAATCTTGGAAGGAAGCTGGCCTGCCGCAATAACAGAAATGGCTGCTGCATATGTCCGGCGGCGGCCGCAACCAGGAGATCCCGTGGCGATACCCGCCCTGGGTTTCCACGTATACGTGTCATTCAGACGCGGCAGATCGAAATTCCACGTATCAAAGTCCAGCAAAAAATCCTGGGTTTGAATGTAGGGCGTTATACTTGCCGACTGGACATGCATGGCTCCAAGAAGTTCTTGTGCGGCCGCTCGTTGTTCAGGCGCAAGCGCACGTTTGCACGGCACAGCAAACACTTTTGTGCGCATGGGTTCATACACGCTTGAGTCTTTGACAAGAGAAAGCTGGCGAGGAGACTCTTGAATGATGTTGCCCATAAACGTCTGAATGACTTCAACCAAACATTCTTCCTGCTCGGCGAATTCGGGAGAAGACGCCACATAAAAATTTTCCTGTGTGTAGATGCGAAAAATTTTTGGCGGTTCACGAAATTTTCCCGTGGGATACACTCCGCGAACCACAAAGACTTGATGTTGAAGCGAAAAAAACGTGCGAAACATGTCGGTGCCGAAAAATTTGGTGTGACCGTAAGCTGTAACCCCGTCATCTGTCTTGACTTCTAACAAAAATGTACGTCCGGACGTGACCATGACTACAGTCGCTTCTTGGTAATCTGCCGGATTCAGGGATATGGGTCCCGTGTCCGGCAAAACAAGAGAGACGACATACTTCATTTTGTATGAAAGGTGTACTCTGTTCAAAAAGTCAACGTTTTAAAAAATGGTCACGAAAAAAATAAAAAAATAATTTTGGATTTGTGCATATTACAACCTTCAAAATGGCGTCTTTACCGTACACGGACGGATCAAACGGCAATGGCATCAAGAACATCGACGAGCTGATTGCGTATTTCTATCTCTGTCCTTTGGCGTTTTGGGACACAAAGTTTGTTGCGTCATATTCTTCGCTGATCAACAGCAACTACGACAAGAAGCACGTGCGTGACTTTTTCGAGCCGTGTTCAGAGGAAGATTGAAGTTTGCAATTCATAGTCAAATGGAAGAGTTGGAGGCGTGGTGCATACATATGCCCGAACGACTCGATAGAGAAAAGCACGTAGAAAAATTAGAGTCGGAGTTCAGCGTAAAGCGTTTTCACGCCAAGAAACACAAGGAAGGAAAGCGTGGATGCTATGAATCGCACCAATCCGTCATGAAAAAGTCGCTTCATAAGCCTTTTATTGCCGTGTTTGAAGACGATGCAGTTCAGATTTCAAACACGTGGAAACCCGAAGTTATGCGTTTCTTGCGTCGAGACGACTGGGACATTTTATACCTCGGCTGTTTTCCTGATGTCTTGCGCAGTCAGTCTCACGAATACGGAAACATTTATCGCGTTAAAGCCACGATGACGCACGCGTACATTGTTTCACAGTCGTACATGAAAGAATTTGTAAAACGATCTTACGATGGAACACCCGTGGACAATGTTTTTCGCAATGAGGCAAGAGCGTTCGCGTACTTGCCCTCTGCATTTTTTCAGGCTGAGACTCAGTCGGATATTGGTAATTTTTCTTCTTCGTATCCGTGGAAAAATATCGTGATCCAAGCGTGTGAATTTTATGCAATGCATGTGGGCTGGCCCATTTACGTTTGGATACTCTTGTGGTTGGCATTCTGGTTAATATTAAATGGAAGCCCGCTCGGACGATTTTGCCGGCCTGCTGGCAGCTTTGGGTAAAGCGCCGCCGCCGGTACAGCCAAGTTCGCAGTACTACCAGCAATTTGCGCCGCAGCCGTACATGTACCCGCCGCCTCAAACATATCCGCAATATTATCCGCCCGCTCCTCCTCCTACGCCCATAAAATCAAATAACAATTGGGTCATTGTTATTCTTATTTGCGCGGTGATTGTTTTTGGAATTTTGGCGTGGATGCGCTCTACACGCATGCAAGAACCGGAAGATCGCGCAGTCACCCGTGAATTGCCCCCGCCATCAAAAGTTACGTCAGTGTACGAAGACTGGCCGGCAACGAAATGGCCGGAGCCGGAAACTGTCGCAAACAATTTGCTGAATTTTGTCAAGGAGCATACGGAAAAGGTTGAGGACGTCATTGACTTGTCTGGAGTGGATCTACCTCTGGACACGGCGTCTAAGAATACGGGCGGCCGAATCAGCGCAGACGACTCGCAGACGGTTCTCAACTATGCCAAGCGTCGTGAAGCGCTGCTCGAAGAATCACCTTAAAATAAATGGGCGCTTATTACTCCCGCCATTCTGTTTTTGTGGCATCGTGCACGACAACGAGCGGAAGCAAAACTGAAAAAGTGTACAACAATTGGTACTTGAAACAGCTGCCAAACGGATTTATGATAGGCGACGCACTGGAAATTTTGCTTTCTGCTCAAATGAGTGTCATGTACGACCGAAGTCCCGCTGCAACAAAATCTTTTGCAAAATACGATTCTGGTCTTGATGATGACGGGGTGATGGGAGGCATGCGCGTTCTCGTTCCTCTGTCTACAGTGGAAATTCCTCCGGTCGTCTTCAATCTCTTTGGACGATCATTCAAATTTACCTTTGAAAAAGTACAATTAGGCTAGAGCGCGCGCGACCACATCAATATCGATATGAAACATTTCAGCGACCACCGAGCGCGCAATACCTTCAGCTACAAGTCGGCGAATATGAAGTTTGCGACGCTCATAGATAGCACTTTCGGATCGTTTGGTCAGAGCGGCAATGTCTGCCAAAGGAGTGTTTTCCTTGAGTTGTTCGAGTAGTACTTGATCTTCTTTTTCGGTCCAGATGAGACCAGCGCGCGAACCTGTGCGCTCGCGTCTC
>Ga0114963_10002399_pt1 | contig 12874 bp, 12 predicted proteins | sample C_131016_EF_Meta_FD_87019 | JGI IMG/M metagenome (GOLD analysis project Ga0114963, IMG submission 87019) | Freshwater microbial communities from Lake Croche, Canada to study carbon cycling - C_131016_EF_MetaG | ecosystem: Environmental > Aquatic > Freshwater > Lake | place: Lake Croche, Canada...
CCTCTGGCATCAGCTCGGATGTCGCGCCCACTGTTTTGGATGCGGCAAGCACGCAACCGGACAGCGCGGCCTCGTGCAACGCCACGCCCCAGTTGTCGTTGCGGCTGGGCAGGATGAAGAGCCGAGCGCTGGCCAGATGCCCGGCCACTTCCGACGCTTCGCAGAATGGCAGGTGCTCGCAGCCCGGCGTTGCCGCCGCCTGCGCCGCCAGCGGACCATCCCCGATGCAACGCAGCCGCCAGCCCTGCGACTCGAGCCCCGAGGCACGAAAGCCATCGAGAAGCACGTCGACGCCTTTTCGCTCGATCATTTGGCCGACGAAGAGAACCGTCTTGGACCGCCTGGATGCCGCCGTTGTGGCGTTGAACAGCGCGGGGTCGGCACCATACAAGCCTTCTCGCACGTTCGAGTCAGGCACGCCAAAGTACCGCATGAGGCTGCGGCCACCTTGGCCGGGCACGAAGAAGCGATCAAACCTGCGACGCAGGCCCAGTCGGAACCGCACGGCGCCGAGAAACTGCCGGGCCGTATGCCGTCGGCGATTATCGGCCATACACACGACCGCCCGTCCCTGCTGCTTTGCCTCCGCGGCGAGCCTCGTACAGAGGGGAAAGGCCCAGCCGGAGGAGAACACAATGTCGGGCGTCCGGGACGTGATATCAGCCCACGCCGGCAGGTTGGCATCACCGTCATACCAGTGAATCGGAAATGGGATCGTTTGATCGATCTCAGCGACGGAGAACGGAGGTCTGCTACCGACAACCGTGACGGCCACATTTTTGAATGCCGCCAAAGCCCGGATCTCGCGGGCGGCGTACATCGGCAGCCCTTCCCAGACGAAGCCAATGGAGACGTCGCGGGGCTCTATGGCTTGATCCCGTGCCATGCGCTATGCCGCTGGCGATGCATGTGGGTGGCGAACGTACGGCACCCCGGCCTGTGGTGTAGCCGGCCGGGCGACTCCCTGTTTGTGTTGCGTGCAATCGGCATCGTCACAACGCGCTGACGAGGGGAAGTCATCGGCGAACGCCTCGCGGAATCACGGCCCTGCCCCGGCAGCCACTGACTCGTGACGCCCCGCACGATCGAGGAGACTCACGAAACGCTCTGCGGCCAGCATTGCAGAGAAGCATGACAACGCCTCCGCGTGGATACCGACGCGGTCTTCCCAGGAAACTGGCCCTTTCGCAATTGCGTCGGCCATCGCTTCAGCCAGCATCGAGATTCGTCCCGCTGGTACCACTCTGCCCAGCCGTGCAGACGATACAAGCTGCGCCGCACCGCACGACGCCGAGCAGATCACCGGAGTGCCGGCGGCCAGCGACTCGTTGACAAGCATGCCCCAACCGTCGAACCGGCTCGGCAGGACTGAACAATCCGCCCGCGCCAGCGATTCCTGGACCACGGTGTTGGAAACCGCACCATGAAATATGATGCGCTCGGCAAGCCTTTGGCTCCGGACGCGGTGTTCGAGCGACTGTCGCTCCGGACCGTCACCGTAGATGTCCAGACTCCATCCCGTCGCCGGCAATTCACCGCAGGCCCGCAGGAGCAGGTCGATGCCCTTGCGGCGAATGAGTTGCCCGGCGGAGACGAGGCGAACAACGCCATCCGATGCACCACTCGAAACGGCTGCAGCAAGCGGTGGCACATCGATGGCGTAGCCAAACGGCACGATCTTCTCTTTCGGAAACCCGATCCGGCAGAAGAATTCACAGCCCACGCCCCCAATCGCCAGCACGAAGGCGAATCGATCGGCCCACCGAGCCGCGAGCACCCGGCCCCGCAGTCGCTTCAGCCAGCCGGTCGCCAGCGTCTGCTCAGGCGCCTCCGAAAAGATCGCCAGACGGGCCTGCGACGGGGCAAGTTTGCGGAACCCGTCCCAGACCAAGCGATGGGAAAAGAAGCCGGAAAACACGTGGAGCGATGCGGAGGTCGTGTGTGACGCCAGGGCGGCGTGGTTGGCAGGAATCGAGATATCGACAACGCTTACATTCGTGTGAGTCGGTTCCTGCCAGCCCTGCGCGACTCGTTCCCGTGGCAGCGTCTGCTCGACGCCGAGAATCACTTCTCCCTGGAAACCCCCGGCCAGCGATTCCAAAAAAGCTTCCTGATGCGGGCTGGCAATCGGCTGCCAGAAAATGATGCGTGTTACCCGTTCCTGGTACTCGTTCACAGCTGTGATCAGTGAATCAGCGGTCCCACCCGGCCGGGCACGCCGTAGATGATCGAGTCGGGAGAGGCGTCGGCGAGGGCACACGAATTGGCACTCACCTTGCTACGTGAACCGATTCGCCTACCCGGTCCGATCGAGGCGTGCATGCCCATGAAAACATCCTCGCCAATGTGGGCGTGGCCACCGAGCGTGGCATAGGGCGAGAGCACTGCATAGTCGCCGGCGGAGGCATCGTGGCCGAGAGACGAATGGTAGTTCATCAGCACAAATGTACCGACTCGGGCCGAATCGCTCACGATTGCATACGGGCAGACAATCGATCCCTCAGCGATCACCGCGGTAGGGGCCACGATGGCTGTCGGATGAATCAACGTCAGGAACTCAGCCCCCCGCGACCGCAGCGACTCTGCCACCTTTCGGCGGATGATCGGAATACCGATGGCCAGCAACAGGGCGTCGCCAGGCTGTGGTTCGTAGAAGTCCGGATCAGCGATGATCTCAAGACTGCCTGCATGGTGATTGAGTCGATCACGTTCGGCGGACAGAAAGCCGGCGATTCGTGAAGAGTGCTCCGGCCACGCATCGCGAGCCCACTGCAGGACTTCGCGACCGAAGCCCCCAGCGCCGATGATGATGATCCGGCGGGCCGCTGACACGCTGCCTGCGGGAACGGTCGGGCGGGAAGTCATGACGTCCCGGCCCTCGGCCGGAGAGCGGACGACTTCGGCGCGCACTCCGTTCCCTTGGGTGACACCCTATTTCCTGTTTGCGCCATCAATCGACTATACCCCGCATCTGGCTGGCAAGCCGGGCTCTGGCTGCTGGCCAACGCATTCAGCCGGCAGAGCCGCCGTCGATCGCGAGCACCTGGCCTGTGATGAAGGCGGCCCGCGGTCCGGCGAGGAATTCGATCGCCCCGACGACGTCCGCCGGCGCGCCCAGCCGGCCCAAAGCCGTGCGACGAACAATCCGGGCCCGACTGCCCTCGGAGAGTGATGCGGAGAGATCGGTCTCCAGAAACCCCGGTGCCACCGCGTTGACCCTGATGCCCCGGGGCCCCAACTCGCGGGCCAAGCTTCTCGCAAACCCCTCCAGGCCGGCCTTTGTGGCTGCGTAGACCGCCAAGCCGGGCGAGCCGCGGGAGGCAACCACGGACGACACCACCACCACCGATGGGCTGCCCGCGCGGGGCGGCTCTTGCCCGGATTCCGCTCCGTCTGGCCGGACGAGCATCTGCCGAACGCATTCACGGACGAGCACAATCGATCCGCGAAGATTCACTCCGAGCATCGCGTCGATCTCGTCGTCGCGGATCGTGGCGACAACGCCCTCGTGTGCCACGGCCGCATTGGCGATGCAGTGGTCGACGCGGCCGAAACGGGCGGCGGCACGGCTGACAAACGCCCGCACGGCATCGCTGTCGGCGGCATCGATCTGTTCCACATGAAGCCGCTCGGGATGGCGGGCGGCAAGCGACGAGAGGGCGGGCGATCCCGACCGGGAAAACGTGGCCACGCGATCGCCGCGCTCGAGCAGCCGCTCGACGACCGCTAGGCCCAATCCGCGTGAGCCACCGGAAATGATCGCGGTGGTGGGCATGATTGCCGCGGTCATGCCTGACGCCTGGGCACCTTGCCCGCCGGATTGGTCGCGATCTTCTTCACGATGTCGAGAATCCTGGGAACACCGTACGGCTCGAGCCCGCTGCGACAGGCGGCCAATGCACCGGCCCGGATGCTTTCAGGCGTGCCTCCTTCCGGCAGCGGCTCAGCGAGCACGGCCTCGGCAGCCACCAGTTCGCCCGTGATCGCACTGGGCATTCCGTAGACCCGGGCATCGGCGATCCCGGGAACTCCGCGGAGCAAGTCCTCGACCCGCCGCGGAAATACCTTTGCCCCACCAACAACGATCACGTCGCTCCGACGACCTGTGAACTCATACCGATCGCCCCGCTTCTCGATCAGGTCACCTGTCGCCACTTCAGCCGAATCCCGCGACAATTGTACGAGCAGTTCGCCGTCACGACGCATCCCGAGCCGGGCACCGCCCGCCAGCGACCGCCCCAGCCAGCTGACGGGAAATCCCGCGAGTCCGTCCGTGACGCGAAAGACTTCGCCAAGTTCAGTCGTCGCATACACCTGGGTGATTTTTGCGGCAGGAAAGGTTGTTTGGGCCTGTTCAAGGAGCGGACCATCAGCCGCCTCGCCCCCGAGCGTGATCCGATCGAGCCGGGCCTTCGACAGCAGCGATCTGTCGGCGGATGTCAGCAGCCGCCGCAGCAGCGTGGGCGTTGCCGGAAGGACTGTGGCCTGCTCATCGACAATCGCCCGGAGCACGTTGTCGGGATCACGTGACGCGGGCACGACCAGCCGGCCACCTGTGAGCAGCGACTGGAGCCAGACCTGGATCCCGGCCCACCGGGTGGCGTCGTAGACGAGAATCCAGCCCAGCCCGTGCCATTGCTCGGCCAGTCGGGCGGCGGCAAGGAGTGAATCCCAGGAATGCTCGACCAACTTGGGAGGACCGCTCGTGCCCGATGTGGCGACCACCACATGCGTGGCCACTGCCTCGAATTCCCGCCGCTGGGCGGCCGGATTGGCGACAAGCAGCAAAGAGTCGTCGACCTCAACCCAGTCACGCAGCTCGCCGATCAGGTCGCGGGAATCCTCCGCGAGAAAGGCGACAGGCACATGCTGTCGCCCGCAGGCGGCAGCGATGACGACCAACGACTCCGTTCGCTTTGCCCGTGCGATGATCCCCACGGGCCGCACGCGGTCGAGGGACCCTTCCAGCTTTGCGATCGCACCGGCGAGTGTTGCGTAGTCGATCGTCCGACTCGTCTCACCGCCGGCTCCGGCCACGATCGCAGCGCGGTCGGGAAACTGCCGGGCAACCTCGGTGATCGCAAACGCGAGCCGGTCTTCCACCGGAGCGTCGGCCAGATGGCTGGGACTCGGATTGGGGAAAGTCTGCGTGTTCATCGAAAACTGGATTCCTCGTGGGATCCGCCTGGAATGATGGTAAAGGATGCTGACGGGAAAGGCACGCTCAGGGCAGTCGTTGCGCGGGCCGGTCTGAGATGTCTTGGCTATACATGCTCACCAGATCGGCCACGGTGCGGATGGCGGGGCGGGCGGCACCCGCGACAGGAGCCCGGAAGGGATCAATTCCCAGGGAACGCTCCAGCAGCACGATGGTCTGGGCAAGATCAAGGGAATCGAGGCCAAGTTGGCTGGAAAGCAGCATCGGCGGCTCCACGGCATCCGCCGTGCGGCCCGTATCGTGAAGCACCTGCTGAATCGCGGCCACGATGGCAGCTGTCGTCGAATCGCTCGGAGAACTCATGGCCGAAACTCCTGCATCGTGACCGAACCCGGAGCAGACACACCTCGCCCCGTCACTGCCTGCCAAACGACCTGAAACGCTGTGGCCGTGATGATCCAGAGATCCACAAGCGGCCAATACCAGCGGCCAAGCATATCGACGTAGTCCGCATCGAACTCCAGCCGCCGAGGCCAATCTACCCCATTCCGACCATGGACCTGCGCCCACCCGGTGAGGCCCGGCCGTACCCGCAGCCGTGTCGCTTGCCGCGGCGAATACCGGGGCACGTAGGCCAGCGGCAGCGGCCTAGGGCCCACCACGCTCATGTCACCCACAAGGACGCTGACCAGCTGCGGGAGTTCATCGAGGCTCGATCGTCGCAGAAACCTTCCGAAGGCTCCGAGTCGCTCCGCATCGGGAAGAGAACGACCATCGGCGTCCACCGCCTCACGCATCGACCGGAATTTGCAGATCCTGATCGGCTGACCATCCTTGCCCGCCCGCGTGTCGACGAAAAACACGGGCTTTCCCATCGTGATGCGAACGGCAATCCATACCGCCGCCAACACCGGCGCGAGCAGGATGAGCGCCGTGGCCGCCAACACGACATCACCGAGCCGCTTGAGAAACGGAAATCGGATCACGCAGCCACCCGAGAACCCCGTCGCTCCGCGACCAGCACGAGTGTGATAAGCAGCGCCGCCACCACCGCAAGCGTCGCCATCGCCACCTGATCGGCGGCCGTCCGCACTGTCGGATCGAGCAGGGGCGCCACCGCCACAGTCGCTCCGAACGCCGCCAGACCGCCATACAGGCTGGCTACGGCGCGGTGCGACCAGCCTGCAATGAGAAGCCGCTGGTAGAGATGGCTACGGTGGGCCTGAAAAATATTCTCGCCCGCCCACAGCCTGCGCAGGAGGGTGAGAGAGGTATCGAAAATGAACGACCAGAGGGCCAGCACCGCCACGGGCAGGACCTCTGGCACGGCGTCGGCGCGCACAGTCAGCGGCAACACCGCCAGCATGAAACCACAGAAGGCACTGCCGACATCGCCCATGAAAATGCGGGCTGGCTGCCAGTTGCTCGTGAGGAACCCGCCTGCTGCACCGGCAAACGCCGCCGCGATGACCGCGACCGGCCCCACGCCGCAAGCCGCCGCTGCCGCAGCGATCCCGGCCGCTGCCGCTGCCGCCGTGATCCCAGCGATGCCGTCGCTGCCGTCCATGAAGTTGAAGGCATTCGTCAGACCGACGATCCAGAGCACCGTCAGCGGCCACGCGAAAACGCCGAAGCGGAGCATCCCCAGCGAACCGAGGTCGATTCTCGTCACCGCGCCGAGCACGGCCGTGGCTGCGATCGCGGCCCCCAGGTGTACGGCGAAACGGGTGCGGTTTCGGAGCGACTGCACATCGTCGAGCCAACTCACCGCAGCGATTGCCACCGCCGGCAAGATCGCCCCGGCAATCCGCGGCAGTTCCTCCGGACGCAAGGCTGCAATCACGACAGCGACCGCAACGACGACCACGACGATCGCCAGTCCACCGCCACGTGGCGTGTTCCTCGCATGGCTGCTGCGGGCGTTCGGTGCGTCGATGATGCCCCGCGCCGTCGTCCACTCGATCAGCATGCGGGTCAGCACCGCCGCGACAACCATCGCAGCGACGCACCAGGCAACCCAGAGACTGAGCGTCGTCATCGTTGTTCTGCTCCGTGCACTGCCTCGAACACCATCACGACTGCTTCGCGGTGGCCACCGCCTCACACACTTCCTCCACCACGGCCTCCCCAACATGGGCCCCGATCGGCAGGGAAAGGCTGCGGGCAGACAACAGATCGGTGCCGGGCAACGATCGCGTGCGGTCATGAAAATGCTCGAAGGCCGTCTGCCGGTGACAGGGCGGGTCGTAGTAGGTCCGCGTCTCGATGCCGCGGTCGGCAAGCACCCGCCGCACGGAGTCACGGGTCATCCCAAACCGCACAGGGTCGATGGTGATCGAAAAATCCTTGTAACTCGACAGGCTGCCGTCGGCCGACTCCATGAAGCCGATGCCGGGCAACTGTTCCAACTCGCGACGGTAGTGGCTGGCGACTCGCCGCCGTTGTTCGGCCACAAGGTCGAGCATCTCCAGCGACAAGAGTGCCATCGCCGCACTCAGTTCCGGCATTCGACCGTTGACGCCAGCGAACAGCGCGTCGTAGGAGCCGTCATTGCCATACTCCCTACCGAGCCGCACAAAATGCGCGAGACAGTCACAGTCTGTTGCGACGATCCCCCCCTCGCCGGCGACCAACAACTTCGTGGGGGAGAGGCTGAACACCTGCGCCGTGGCTCCTGCCCCCACCGGCCGGCCATGGATGCTCGCCCCAAAACCATGCGCGGCATCGACGATCAGTGGCAATCCGTGCTCCGCGGCCAGCGATGCCAACGCCTGCATGTCACACGGATTGCCGAAATTGTGGCAGGCTGAGATGGCAACGGTGCGTGGGGTGATCGCCGCGGCCACAGCCTGTGTCGTGACATTCGTCGTGCGGGGATCGACATCGATGAACACGGGCCGAAGGTTGTTCCAGACGATCGCGGCAGGACCAGCCAGAAACGTAAAGCTCGGGATGATCACCTCGCCAAGCGGTTCGCTACGAGCGCCACTTCGGACAACGCCAAACCGCGATAGTGGCTCGAGCGATCCGACGGCACAGCGTTCCGATAGGGTGCGCCGGCTTCGACAACTCCCGGCCGACAGGTCGAGCCCCTTGTAGACGAGCATCAGGCCGATCGTGCAACTGCTGACAGCAACCGCATGGCGAACGCCCAACCGCGTCGCGATCGCCTGCTCCAGGCGGTCGACATACGGCCCCTTCGTGAGCCTGCCACTCGCCACAATCTCAGCCGCTGCAGGACCAAACGACTCCCACGAGGGCAGGGCCGGCCGCACGAACGGCACGCGAATCCGGGCAGCCGCTGGATCGGCTGCCGAATGCACCTCCGGAATGACAGTGAACCGGCTACTTGGCATGGGCTTTTCGGATCGAGGTCGAAGCAGCTTCGTCGAGAGCGTGGCTGCCATATTCGGCGACGCAATCACGCAGCCGTGATTTCACCACCTCTGGCGACTCCTCAATCACACCGGCCAGATCTTCGAGCAGCGTCTCTGCCGCGGCCAGCGTGGTCGGACGGTGCATCGCGCAAAACACCTTGGGGTGGTTCGTGGGCACACGCTGCTCGTCATCGAAGTAGAGTTCTTCGTAGAGTTTTTCACCGGGACGCAGGCCAGTGAACACGATCTCGATGTCATGCTCGCCGAGCCCCGACAGGCTGATCAGGTCGCGGGCAAGATCGACGATCTTTACGCTCTCGCCCATGTCGAGCACGAAGATTTCCCCACCGCGCCCCATCGCAGCTGCCTGCAACACGAGCTGCGAAGCCTCCGGGATCATCATGAAATAACGGGCAATGTCAGGGTGCGTGATCGTGATCGGGCCACCCAGGCGGATCTGTTCCTGGAAGATCGGCACCACGCTCCCATTGCTGGCAAGCACGTTGCCAAACCGCACGACGATGAATTTCGTTTTCGACTCTGCTGAAAGGGCCTGCACGAAACGTTCGGCGATCAGCTTTGAGCATCCCATCACGCTCGTTGGATTGACCGCCTTGTCGGTCGAGATCATGACGAACTCACGGACACCATGCTTGTCGGCCAGCCGAGCGAGTATCTGCGTGCCGATGCAGTTGTTCTTGATCGCCTCGGCTGGATTCGACTCCATCATCGGCACATGCTTGTGAGCCGCAGCGTGGAAGATCACAGACGGCCGGTAGGTGGCCATGATCTGGTCCATCCTGGCTTCATCGGTGACATCGGCGATGAGCGGCTCGAACGGCGGCCGCGGCTCGTAGCGGCAGAACTCCTGCTCGAGGAGAAACAGCGCGTTCTCGCCGCGCTCAGCGAGCAGCAGTTGTTTTGGCTGAAAACGGAGCACCTGCCGGCAGATTTCTGAGCCGATCGATCCGCCAGCACCGGTGACGAGGACCGTGTTGCCCTCGATGAGCCGTCGCACGGCCGCGTCGTCGAGCTTGACCGGTTCTCGCCTCAGGAGGTCCTTGATCTCCACAGCCCGTGGCTTGACATGCAAGGTGCTGTCCTTGCCCATGAGCAGTTCGTCGATGGCGGGCATCACCTTGACCTGCGCGCCGGCCTTCGTGCAGTTCTCGAGCAGTTTCCGAAATTGCTGTCCATTGAGGCCGCCGGAGCGCACCATCACATCATCGATCCGCCGCTTCTCTACTTCCCGGCCGGCGTCATCGACAGTGCCAAGCACTGCAAGGCCGGCGATGCGGCTGTGGAGCAGGGCGGGATCGTCATCAAGGAAGCCTGCGATGAAATACTGGCTGTTTGTCGCCGACGTGAGATTACGGGCGAGCAACTCCCCCCCTTCATTGGCACCCACGATGAGGGCCGTTCGGACTGGAATACTTGTCAACAGCGGCCGCAACTCGTCACGAATGCTCCGCCAGAGGGTGCGGATGCCGCCGAATGCCATCACGGTACCGGCCCAGTCGAGCACGAACACACTCCGTGGCACCCGCGCAAACTCACCAAAACGGCCAGACGTGAGGATCAGCGACTCGATGGATACGAGCACCAACATCGAGAGCGTGGCGGCCCAGATGAGGCTCGTGAGATCGTTGAACGAAATCCGCCGCCACGACACGTGGCATTGACCGAGCCAATAAAAGATAGCCACCTTGATCGCCACCACACCGCAGACCGTGCGCAGGGATAGCAAGGCTATTGATGCGTCCACCTGGAAATCGCTGCGGATGAAGAACGCAAACCAAAAGATAAATACGAAGATGACGGCATAGAGGCACGCCAGGATCAGCGGCTTCTTTCTGAGAAGCCGGCGCGACACGCCGAGGAAAGTGAGTTGGTTCATGATGATGTCATTCCGTCGACGACTGCTACGCGGATCGCGTGGAGTCGGTTCTTCCCCAGGTTACAGCCGTTCGAGATCCACGTCCTCAAGTTCGATCGATGCCCCCTGATTGAGGAAGCGGACAGCCACGACAAGTCTTTCCCCACCCCGCCGCTTGACGACCGTCCCCTCCAGTCCCTGCAGCGGTCCGCTTCGCACCCGCACCGGCTGACCAGGCTCCAGGAGTGCCTCGGGCGTGAGCGGTTGCTCGGTGGCGATGAGTCGCTTGATGTTTCGCAAATCGGCAACGAACCCGGCAGGGTCGCCGATCGGCAGCCAGCGGGCCACAGTATTGGTGGCCAGGGCCGCCCTACGCTGGCCGTCATCCACGAGGGAAAATACATAGCCTGGGAACAATGGCACGAAGGAAAGCCGGGCCCGGCCGCCGGGTGACCGCAGCCGCCGCTTGACCAGCGGCGCGTAGAACGGGACGGTCGACGCTTCGAGCTTCCGCATGAGATCCTTCTCACGCCGGGAGAGCGTGTAGAAGGCGACCCAGCCCAGTTCTCCGACCGCATGGCCCTTGAACGCGTGGGGAGACGAGTCTTCGAGCAGATCATCGGGGAAGACATCACGCTGTCTGGGAAGGATTGGCATGCAAGGAAGCCTGGTGAAACAAGAGCCGCCGTGGCAGGGTGCGGCCGCGCACTCCGTTCTCGTAGGTGGTCGTGAACCTGCGCGGAAAAGACATCAGCCGTGAAGATCCTCATCTCTCCAATCTTACGCCTCAACCTGAAGAATGTCTCTGGTTTGAATCCAACGCTGACAAACGGGGCAAAGTTTTCCGGGGGGCTCTGTCGATGACAACGACTGGAGCGACTATGCCGGTCGCAGGGACTTTGCATGCACGCCACGTCTGTCACGAAAAAATGCCGTGGAACGACCGCCAGCGGGCGGATTGGCGGGCGACTGCATACCGCCTGCGTGGCGCTGCTGATCGCCTCGACGATCTGTTCGCATGGCTGTGCCATCTCTGGCCGTCCTCAGAGGACCGCCGCGCGGCAGGCCACACTTGAGGCCAACTGTCCGCCCGAAGGGGATCGGATGCCCGCCAAGGAACTGGCGAAGGTCACCCTCCCTCCCTACGTAATCGAACCGCCTGACATTCTGCTCATCGATGCGCTCCGCGTGGTGCCGAAGCCGCCCTTCCGCATCCAGTCGTTCGACACACTCCAGGTCATCGTGGAGGGCACGCTCCTCGAGCAACCGATCAACGGACTCTATGTCGTGGAGCCCGGTGGCATGCTCGATCTTGGCCCCTCCTACGGCAAGGTAATGGTCGGCGGCCAGTCGCTCGAGGAGGCACAGGACGCGGTGTTCCGCCACCTGAAGCGAATTCTCCGTGAACCGCAGGTGTCGCTCACGCTCGCGCAGGCGGCGGGCCAGCAGCAGATCGCCGGCGAGCATCTCGTGGGTCCCGATGGCACGATCAATCTCGGCACCTATGGCACGGTCTACGTCACCGGCATGACCCTTGCGGAAGCGAAGGAGGCGATCGAGGCACAGTTGTCGAAGTATCTCGACGCTCCGCTCGTGAGCGTCGACGTGTTCAGCTACAACTCCAAGGTCTACTACGTGATCACCGAGGGAGCAGGCTTCGGCGACAACGTGACCAGGTTTCCCGTCACGGGCAACGAGACCGTGCTCGATGCGATCGCCGGCATCAACGGCCTGTCGCGTCTGTCGAGCAAGGACATCTGGATCGCGCGGCCGGCCCCGTCGGGCGTGGGCTGCGATCAGGTGCTGCCTGTCGACATCGAGGCGATCATGAAGGGGGGCTCCACAGCCACCAACTATCAACTGCTGCCGGGCGATCGGGTGTTTATCGCCCAGGATCCGTGGATCGCCTTCGACAGCATCATCGACAAGGTCACTGGGCCCTTCGAACGGATCTTCGGGTTCAGCCTCCTCGGCGTGCAGACCGTCCAGACGATCAACCGCCTGCCGTTCGGCTTCAACCCCAACAGTTTCTGCTGGGTGGCTCGCGAGGTCTACGGCGAACACAACCCCAAGTGGCTGCTGTTCAGGGCCTGGCTGCTGACGGAGGCCCCGACCTGGCTGCGTGACCTCTATGCGGCCCACGGCGAGGAGTTCGCGGCCTGGATCCACGACAAGCCGCTCGCCAAGGCGATCGTGAAGGCCCTGATGGACGTGGCGATCGCAGGGTATGGCGTGTCCCGATGATGGTGCGATGCCGCACGCGATGGTATATCTGAATTCAATCTGCGGGAAGCGTCCCGCCAGCCAAAGGAGCCCGACCATGCGTCGTCCTCATCAAAGCAGTGCACGCATCCTTGTCTTGACGGTCTCGTTGGGAGGCTTTGGTATCTGGCTGGGAACGTCCGGCATGGCGACCGCCCAGGGACCGACGGGCCCCCAAGGCAACAATGCCACGCCCTTTTC
>Ga0114963_10002400_pt1 | contig 12873 bp, 16 predicted proteins | sample C_131016_EF_Meta_FD_87019 | JGI IMG/M metagenome (GOLD analysis project Ga0114963, IMG submission 87019) | Freshwater microbial communities from Lake Croche, Canada to study carbon cycling - C_131016_EF_MetaG | ecosystem: Environmental > Aquatic > Freshwater > Lake | place: Lake Croche, Canada...
AGATTGAGTCGCCTTCAGAGATGGGTGCGCAGAGCGTTCTATGAGTTTTCCGCTATCCACGAAATCAAGTCTTCTGAACACTTTCGCTATGGCAGAGGCAGTTGCTAGAGATTGATTAGATTCTGAATCTGAGTTCTTTGAGTTGGCCATAAGCGCATAAATTGCAGCCTCAATCACCTGCATGCTCGGCTGAGGCTCAGTTCTTAGCCCCATTAACTCAGCGCAACCTTCTACGAGTTCCGACAAGGTCAGAACTTGAATGTTTCCTAGCGCGGTCAAATCATTGCCAGCGTATGTTTCTGCTAGCTGGCGCCTAAATAGAAATCCCTGAAGCGGTTGGTCAACAAGTAAAGTGACTGGTGCCAAAACATTGGCATTCCTGGAGGCTCGGATTGCCTGGGCAATCTCCAGCTGCAATTGAGGGGCAGACGAGTAACGCATGTCCATTTGAGTTCCCATACCTAAATCAGCTCCTTTCCACAGTCAAACATGTCAACACGGTGTTTGCATGATTTGTCGAAAACTATCCAGCTACCTTTGGGTGCTGCTTTTGCATCCTTCGCATGCTGGTCACACATGAATTCAAACTGAGCGCAAGGACATATGAGCCTGTGTGTTGCAGTGCCACCACATTCCCTGTAGTCACAAGTCACGTTGAAGCTCAGGTGATCGATGAGGCTTAGGTCATCTTTAACGCTTGTTCCATTACCGGTCAGCGACATTCGCGCACCTTTCGTCTCTTGTGTTTTGGCCTGAAATCAATTCTCACCATACTTGGTTCTTCGACCAAAGAGGTCAAGATGGGTATGCACGCCTTTGAAGCCAAACACCTCTGCTTTAAGGTTTCCCGGCCAAGCCTTGTACCTATCAAGCTCATCTAGCTTATGAATCGCTCTTGCGAGTTCTACGTTGTGGCCAAAGAAGAACTGCGCCTCCTCATCGCACCCGTATACGCAAACTAAGGCAACTAATATGAACTCGATTGTTTTAGGAATACTAGGGGACTTACGCAGCACAGCATTGAAGTATGGGTAGGTTTTACTACCTTGTTTTAGGTGGTTTATTGCAAATTTATTGTTGTTTGTCTTTGGAACATCAAAACCCAGGAATTCCATCATTTTGAATTGGCTCAGATCCAATGGTGGATTCACATCTTCGTTCGCGCTCATAGTTACATCGAAGCCGCCATCATAGGTTCGGCTCACAGTGACAATCGGCCCTCCTCGATTGTCATCCATTTCTTCAAATTGAGGTCCGTAAAGCCGCATATAAAAGTTTTCATCTGTTGGCCTCTCTTTGATGATGAACCTGATAACTCTTGCAAGCGGCAACCACTGTTCGCCAAGTAATGGGTTATCTATTATTCGTTTCAACTTCTACAACTTCTTCTAATTAATCCATGTCTGAGATTGGATCGTAATGCTGGTTCTCTGCTAACTTATTTTTCGCGTACCAGGCGACCATCTGATCCCAAAACAGTTCACCGTCGGCACGATTCCAACCCTCTGCTTTGTAATACTCCGCTTTATAGTCGAAATACCCTTGTCTTGTTGCTCCACCCCGAATCGCAATCCCGATTCGCGATGCCTCAGATACAGGTATTGTCATTATTCTCCCTTTCCTTCTTTTAGAAGCCTTGCCCAGTAGCGTGTATAGCGATCTCGAAGTTTGTCATTCAACCCGCTTCTGCGAAGTGGTGAAGTGTTATCTGCTAAATCTGCAAACTTAACTATTCTTGCGATTTCGTTGTTTGCGATGCGGTCTAGATACTCAGCTTCAACGTAATCAGTGTCTTTGCTTAACAAGCTCACCGCAGTAACTACTTCTGGATTGAAACCCATGAGAAGTAGATCATTCTGAGTGACCTGTTCCCCAAAGTGCTTCTCCGAATCTTCAATGACATCGTGTAGCCAAGCAGCTGAATAAGCGTTAGCTTCTAACTCACTATGTTCGCTGAATAGAGCAGCGACTATGTTGGATACTCGTCTGGGATGGTCAATGTAAGGCATGCCATTCTTATCAAGAGACTCCGGACCCTGGTGGACTTCCCTAGCTACGAATTCTGCTAGCTCCGTTCCGGGAGCTCCTTGGGCCTTAAGTGCTTTGACCCTAATGATGAGCTGATTGGTCTTCTCTTTATCTGCCATTTGCCGCCCCTCTCTATATCTTTACTTTATTTAGAACCGCTGACATAGAGTTGCCCTTTGCAACCTAGTGAAGGTTGTGAGGAAGTCTCGCGCTCATAGCGGCTAGCAAAACCTTGGAACGTTCTGATGGCTCGATTGAGTAGGCGAAGAACGCCAAGAGCAACTCGACAAGCACATCATCGCTGAGGCCTTTGAGATAGTTTTCAACTTGCCACCACCATTGATCAAGGCTGGTATAACGACTCTCTAAACAATTCGCGGCTGGGAACTTGTTGTTGAACTTGACTAGAGATTCCTGCGATCTTTGCCTGCGGGCCTCTAATTCGTCAAGGCTTACTTGGCTTAGGTCAAAGAATACGTGTTCGCTCCAATGACCTGGAGTTGAATACCTACGAGCGATTTCTTCTCGACATTCCTTCAGTAAGGGCTTACCCCACTCATCCTTTTCTCTGCCCATGATTACTGAGTAGGCGAGAATATCATCCGAGTCACTGAATGGATTGACGTTCAGGATGCGCTGGTGCAGGCCCGAGATGTCCGGGTCAGCCAATCTTGACAGGTCTATTCGTTTAGGGAGCTTGCCTCGGCTGATGCCAGCGTTCTTGAAGATCTTGTTTGACAACGCTGGTTCCTGCTCTATGGCCCAACGCAGTTCTCTCAGGACATCTAAGAGTCCGGTAATTATAGGAAATGGCAGTTTCTCAATCGACTGCACATTGCCTTGTTGAACTTCCCAATCGATAGAGAGGTGGCGAATAAGGATGTAGTTTCCATCGACCGAGAGATACCAGGCTAGTAGCTCGTTAGGCAATTTCTCTAGAGAATCAAGGTAGGCACGTGATCGAGGGTCAACCGCTTTACTTAGAGCCTGTTTCATTAGTTCAGCGATTTCCCGCTCGTCTAACTCTTCCAGGTACAGGAAACTGCCTATCTGTTTCTTCCCATTTACCTCATGCTCCAAGGCAGTGTGTACTTGACGAACGATCATTCTTAACCCTTTCTCCAGTAGGCAACATCTGCCACATTTAGAAGATACTCCTCAAAGTGACTATTGGTGATAGCAGCTTCACAGCGAGTACTTCTGATTAGATCGATGGCCTCTCGAGGGGTGTGGCCATCTCTAATGAGAACAAGTGCTGTGATGAGACCTGAACGATTCATGCCGGCCTGGCAGCGGATAAGGACCTTCTTACCGGCCTTCCAATCTGAGTGAGCTTCTCTAACTAGGAATGTTAGATCTCGCTCAGGATCAAAATCCCTCATGTCACCATCGTGGAATGTGAAACGTAGTTCCTTCACATTGCTTCCTGCTGGGTTAGCTTGGCTATAGGCGGTGATTACAGTGTCGAAGTCCTGCTTGGTAACCTGTGTGCGAATTTGAGCAAAGCCACGTAGGCCTTCCCCTCTACTCTGAGCTCCAAGCTCGTCGTATTCATCGGTGCCTCCTTGATAGAGGCCATTGAGAATTTCACTCCATAGAGTGTCTGGGTAATACGGTACTGACATAGTGTTCTATGTTCCTTATCTTTTGTTCTTACGTTCTTTATCTTTATGTCTGTAAAGTGCGAACAGCCCGGCAAGATTATTCTTCTCGCCAGGCCGCTGCACCTTTAGTGGTTCTTAGTCAGCGTCTTTATCTCTAAAGTTCTTGCGATCACGCATCATGCGAAGCTTCTCTTCCTTCAACATTTTCATTTTGAAGTTTAGATCTGGTTCCATTGCACTTTGCATAAAGTTGAGACTGCTTGCTTGTAAACGAAGGGAAGTTCTGTCACTCAGGTGGTTATTAGCCATAAAGTACTGAAGATCTTTACCTGCAGCTTCAAGAAGAGCGTTAGCTTCATCATGCTTACCTTGCAGAAATAGTTCTTGAGCTTCGTCGTAGATCCTCTGCATGCGAACCATCTTCAGCTCACCGACAATATCTGCATCGCGCTCAGGCTCTACCCACTTCTCAGTAGGAACGAGTTCAACCTCAAAAGTTTCTGAGTTTGAAACCTTTTTGCCAGTAATTGCATCCGTGTATTCCCAGTCAATTTTGACGCCTTGCTTCAATCCTGGCTCTGCCATTTCATGACCATCAAGAGTGAGATCGAAGACCACGTTTCTCTGCTCGCCGCCAGCTAAATCGCCCAGGAGAGTTGAAACGTGTCCGTGGGATTTCTTCCACTTCTTCATTCTTCTTCCAGCCACAATGTCCGCCTTCTTGCCAGAGAAGTCTGGTCCAATAGTGATATCGAAATGAACATCGAGCATTGTCTTTAGAAGCAAACCATCGATTTCAGCTTGAAGGCCATCAAGTGCTTCGCCCTGCTTGATAGCAGCGATGTGGTTACCGTTACCGCCTTCTGCCATTGCGCTTAGGATGTCCTCGTCGTATCCGCCACCGATTCCCATAGTTGTTGTGAGAACTAGGTGTTCAGTTGCTTGGGTAGCTAACTGGCCAAGCGCAACGGGATCAACGATTCCTTGGTTAGCCTGTCCATCGCTTAGCAAGATGATGGTAGTTTCGATTCCTTCTGGAGCTGCCTTAGCCTGCTCTAGTCCAAGACGATAACCAGCCTCAAGGTTGGTGCTACCTCCAGCGTTAATCTTTCTAACGCTCTTTACTAGCTCAGCCATTTTATGGTTCTTTACCTGGTCAAGCGCAACATTGACGATTGCCTGGTCGTCGAAGCTGACTACTGCGATGTAATCCTCTGGGTGCAATCTTGGAAGCGTTTCTGCGATTGTGTTCAGAACGACCTCTAGACGGTGCCCGGCCATTGAGCCAGATCTATCAATCACGAAAACCAAAGACTTGGTCTTGTGTTGTGTTGCTGCTACCACTGGTGCAGCCGGTGCGGTAATTTCTAACATCAAGCCAAGTTGTGTTGGCTTTCCTTGCTGGCACTTGTTGTGCTCTAGTTTTATATTTATCATTTATCGTTTCCTTTTTTGTCGGTGCTTTTTGAGCACATCTATAACAACTACTTTTCTGCGTGTTTTATTCCCGAACGGGGCTATTTGGGTTCAACCGAACATTTCACACGTAACACCTTGTGATCGCAAGAGCAGTTGAAAACAACTACTTCCCCGACTTTTGCGTTTTGAATCATCACGGCATGTGAATTGCATAAGTACTCTCTAGCTGCACACATCGGACAAATCAGCCAATGTGTTGCTGGTTCTCTGCAGGTTTCCCACTGACAACTCTCATCGCTATTGAAATCGTCTTCAGTGAAAATCTGTTCAAGAACTGAACCGCCGGTTTGGTTACTTGTCATTACTGCTCTTCCTTGAAGAGTCTTCATATAATTCAATTTCAGGATGTGATCCCTTGAGGCCAAAGATTGCAGCGGATGGATTACCATCGTGAGCTTTGTATCTTTCCAGAAGGTCTAGCGCATGAACTTTTTCATGAAGAGCGTTATGCAATCCGAAATAGAACATCCCTTCAACCTGGACACCATAAGCCAGCACGAGAGACACCAGGGTCAGTTCCACTACCTCAGCAATGCTTGGAGCATTTTCGTAAATCTTCACAAACCAGGAATTAGATTCTTCATCTATCTCGTCCGGGTTCAATGCATATCCACCTGTTGTGCTCTTAGGTGCTGTGAAGCCTAGGAACTCAAGTTTTTTGAACTGCAGTTCGCTCAGGGGTGGGTTTACCTTGTCGTTAGCACTTGCAAAGACAACTACCGAACCATCGCTAAGCCAGTCAACTTTTATCGTTGGGCCACCTTTATTGTTCCTGCGGATAAAGCGATCACCATAGCAATGAATAGAAGCTCGATAACCTCCGAAGAGATTCTCATTCAGATAAACCAATACCTTTGCAAGCGGAACCCAGTCTGGTCCTAATAACGGATTCTGTTCAATGTTCTCCATGTTTACTCCTTCACCAAGGTGTTGCGATAAATGGTGCTCACCACAGTGGCCCAAGTCTCAGGTGTTTCCTTGTATGGCTGGTAACCACCGGCACCTCCGATCAGAACTCGACCGTTTGCATACTTGTTAGCTAGCGCAGCGATTCGCTCAGCTGCACTTCTAAACCCAGCTTGAGTAAAGGTGTTACTTGCCAAAGGAGAACCAATGTGACCATCAGCTCCGGCTGCAAGCAGGATGACATCTGGTTGGTACTCATCAATAATCTCTGTTGCCTGGTCGATTGCCCAAAGTAAGCCATCATCACCATCGGTATCAGTAAGGTTGATGTTGTACCAGTGCTTGGATGGGTTGTGCCAGAAGTGTCTCTGCCCATACTTGTTGCGATCTCTGGTGTCACTTCCAGTTGGGAAGATGGTTCCGTTATGGATAGAGATCGTTGGGATGTCAGTATCAGAAAGCATCTCCTGCACACCATCACCTGCGTGAATATCCCAGTCGATATATAGAGGTCTGTAACCTAGTGACTCTAGTTCTCTAGCCGCCCAGGCAAAATCATTGAAAACACAGAAACCACTGGATTCTCCCTTGAGGGCATGGTGCTTAGCTCCCTGCGGGTTGAACCCAACTCGAATCTTGCCTTCTTTGAGTGCTTGAACTAGACGGTAGGTGCCGGAGAACATAGCTAGTAGCGCGGCAGCGTTACCTGGGTTCTCTCCATCCCAATGGCTATCTCGATACTGATCAAGCACTCTAGCGACATGTCTCAAGTCATGAACTGACTCAATAGCGGAGCGCACCAAAGGCTTTAGCTCTTCGGTAATGGGTTCAATAACCTCAACGGCTGAACCTAGCTCAGCAACAATGAACTCTGTTGCTAGTTTGGCTCTGATTGGCTGCATCGGGTGGGTCTCACCTAGTGACCAATCTAGGTAGATCTGGCCGAAGGTGGTCTGTAACGGTAACTGTTTCAATAAATTGCTTCCTATATTTCTCGGGACAACAATAGAAACAGCAACTAGGGACATGAAATTCCTGATGTTCGCCAGAGGCGATAGAAAGGCCTTTTCGGGAACGCCGGCAGATAAACTCCAATCATGAAGAAAATCCAGCACTTTCTAGAGGTATTCATCTTTGGCGCTAGGTGGCTACTAGCCCCCCTATACATCGGATTAGTAGGAGCTCTTGGGCTCTTGCTGTGGCGTTATGGCATCGAGTTCCTATCCTTAGCCACACATATCAATAGTGCTGATGCTCATGATTTCACCCTGGATCTTCTAGGACTACTAGACCTAGTACTACTAGGCAACCTGGTTCTTATTGTTCTATTTGCTGGTTACGAGAACTTCGTCAGCAAGATTGAAGTAGCAGAGAGCAGCACAGACAGGCCATCTTGGATGGGAACCATCGATTTCAGCGGTCTAAAGCTAAAACTAATTGGCTCGCTAGTTGCACTGTCCGTTATCGAACTTCTAAAAGACTTCATCGAACTTTCAAACCACGAATCAGAGAATGTCGGTCAAGGAACTATCTGGAGAATTGTTATTCACCTAACGTTCGTGGTCTCTGGAGTGCTATTCGCCGTCATGGATCGCCTTGGCGAAACTGGTGGCAAGCACACTGCTGGTGACTAGTTTGTCGCTGGCTAACAGATAGCAAACACTCTCCAAAAAGCCAAATCCTCTATGCTATGTTTTTCCATATGGAGATGACTGTTGTTTCGAATGAATATTTAGACGGTTTAATTAAAAGTAAATCGAAAGTCAAAATTTTAGGTTGGGCGACCCTACTACTTGCAATTTCCTTGATTGGGATCCCGTTTTCTATAGTCACAGGAATTCTGTATCTCTTACAGCGGAAAAAATTCAGAAAAGCCCTCTACGCCACAGAAATAACTTACTTCGTCCAAATGAGGCGATCATTTGTACAAGGTCTGATGCGCAGTGAAAGGCTGATTGCGGAATGGAACGCCAAGCACAATGAGTTAAGATATAAACTTTCATGCTTGGAAATGAAGTGGGGGTCGCCCCTCTACTTTAAGGCTGACGCCATTCTCTGCGAACTTCACCTTGAATCTGATTCAGCCCCTAGAGGATCTATAGAAGGTGCCACGGCATTATATGCCGACAATACCGCGACTCAGATTGTTGCAACAGGAGCAGTTAGCAACACTTCCTATTCACACGGAGATGACTATCCGGGGCAAGTGGGCTACAACAGAATCGAATCCAGTTCGACCAGCACAACTTACAAATTGACCCCGGTTACTTCAGGTTCTGCCTCTGTACAAGTTTCAGGTCCAAAACTGATTCCTGGTGTTCTTCTGTTTCAGAACGCAAGCGATGCTCAAACTTTTACCAATACTTTTAATGCGGCTGCAAGATCCACTAAGGAAGCTCTAAAGAACTTACCAAATAACATTGCCGCTACAAAAACAGCGATTAAACAGCATGAAATCGTCGGTGAAAGTGATTTTGGCTCTGCAGACTTACTCGCCTCGCTAGATATTCTCCCCACCGAGGTGATTAGCTGGATAGTTAGCACTGCTGACTCGCAAGTAAAGACAGCAAAATTCAAGGAAGAAATTTGGAACCAAGTAGAGAAAAGAGTATCTGGAAGTTAGCACTGCTGACTCGCAAAAGACCCAGGCCAAACACTCCTGGAGTTTATGCTAAACCAAACACAGCTCTAACTGGATAACTCAGATACTCAGCCCACTCAAGAAGTCTTGGTTCACGCCATGCATAGTCTTGTGCAACTTGAGCTAAACATGCCCAATAGAACACTGTCACTAGATCTATCGTTAGATAGTTCTTGGTGTCATCTTCAAAGACTCGACCTAATACTCTTCTAAGTAGTTGAGGCACCTGAGCTAAACCGTATTCGTGGATGGCATCTAGGACTAGTAGTTCTATTTGATCTGATCTTCTGGCATTCCAAATAGGCGTTGCTTCTGAGGTTCGTAGAATCTTTGAAACCTTAAGGGCATTCCTATAAGAAGCTTGATCAAGAGCTAGCAGAAGGCCTTCAAAACGCTCTAGCTCATAGCCTGCAAGCCTTAGATCTAGGATGTCTGGGTAGTAAAGGACTCCAGTAAGAGACGCCCTACCGGCAGGTGGATCTAGCCTTACCTGGTCTTTGTCTACATCATCAAAATCTTGCATGAGTATATTGTCCTAGGTTATGGCTAGGTTGAGAACAACTAACAATTAGGGAGTCCCAAGTGAAATCTTTTTTCAGCGGTTGCTTTGGCTTTATAGCGATACTTTTTGCTCTAGTTTTCTTCATCAATAACCCAGCGGTATTTTGGGGAGTTGTAGTTGTCTTTGGTGTTGTCATTCTTCTTGGTGTTAGAGAAGGTCTAAAGCGCAGCAGAGCAAAGATGGCCCAGAATCCCCCTACCCCTCCAGCTAATAGTGCTGACGATGATGAAGAAGGTGACATTCGTCACCACTATGACATCGGTGGAACACCAATGTCTATTGGTAACCCAGAGACTATACAGAATGAATCAATGTCACTCGGCGATGAAGAGGACGAGGAACACTAGCCAAGCATGTTGTGCAACACGATAGTTGCATCACGAGCTGGACCAACACCGATAGCTGAGATCCGGCACTTGCTCATCTTCTCTAGCGCTCTCACATAGTCCTGAGCGTTCTTAGGAAGTTCTTCAAAGGTCCTGCAACCTGTGATGTCTTCTTCCCAGCCTGGAAAGTTTTCATAGATAGGAATCGCGTGGTGGAAATCCGATTGTGAAACAGGAACTTCCTCCACTCGCTTGCCATCAACTTCATAAGCAACGCAAACAGGAATCTCTTTGATACCGGTTAGAACATCTAGCTTGGTCAGCACAAAATCGGTAAGGCCATTGATACGAGCCGCATAGCGCGCTATAGGAGCGTCATACCAACCACAGCGACGTGGACGACCTGTTGTTGTTCCATACTCATGTCCGGTCTTACGAAGGAGCTCGCCCCACTCATCAAATAGTTCTGTTGGGAAAGGGCCTGCTCCAACACGAGTGGTGTATGCCTTAACAATTCCGATTACATTTTGGAATAACCCAGGACCAATACCAGATCCCGTTGCAGCTCCACCCGCAGTTGCATTTGATGAAGTAACGAACGGATAGGTTCCATGGTCAACATCAAGCATCGTTGCCTGGCCACCCTCAAACAAAACATTTTTACCCGCTTCAATAGCTTGATGTAATTCGAGTGCAGTGTCAGCAACCATCGGGCGAAGCCGTTCTGTATAGGTCAATAGTTCTGCAACCATTTCGTCTGCTCTAATTGCAGCGCGGTTATAAACCTTACTCAGCAACTGGTTCTTCTGAACTAGTGCAGCCTCAACTTTTTGACGAAGAATAGATTCATCAAACAAGTCTTGAATACGAATACCAACACGGTTGATCTTGTCTGCATAGGTTGGACCAATGCCTCGGCCGGTAGTTCCAATGGCTCTCTTACCTAAGAAACGTTCTGCTGTCTTATCAAGTGATACGTGATAAGGAGTAATGACATGTGCATTAGCAGAAACACGAAGACGGCTAGTGTCAATGCCTCTAGCATTCAAAACATCAAGTTCTTCAAACAGAACGTGTAGATCGATTACAACACCGTTAGAAATAACCGGAATAACTCCAGGAGTCAAAATACCTGAAGGAAGTAAGTGCAGTGCATATTTCTCATCACCAATTACTACTGTGTGGCCTGCGTTATTACCACCATTGAACTTCACAACATATTGAATGTGTTCAGCCAAAAGGTCAGTAGCCTTACCCTTGCCCTCATCGCCCCACTGAGCTCCTACGATCACAAATGCAGGCATGGCAATCTCGTTTCTGTTTTAGGTGGGCTTACCCGTTCATTTTACTTTATTGAGAGCGCAGGGTCAGACAGATAAACGAGGGCGACCTTGTTATCCCGGTGAAAAGCCAAACAAGCCAGCCAAGAATGTACCAAGTAAACGGTCCGCAGCCGCTCTTCCAACTTGCGATATGTGACGCTCTATTGAGCGGGAAGGGCTAATAGACAAATAGTTCCTGGTTTCTGACGATCTAACCCTCGGACTAATGATGGTCAGCATGTTCCCGAATAGTTTTGTCTAAACTCAAGATATCAATTGAAAGGCGTTGCTAATGACACACTTCGAAGGTGATTGGAAAACCGTTCCAGAGTTTGTACTTTGGATTGACTCTGTAAATGCCTGGGTCGATTTGTTCGGAATCTATGCTCAAATTCCAGCCGACTCCTTGGGGGAAGACTCCTCCGGAATTATAGAAAGTTTGGACTCCAACTTGGTTTGGACTGAGCAAGAGGGTAATGGGCCTGATGTTATTGTGCCAGAGGTCTTGTTAGGAGATTGGGGTTCTGGAGGAGTCCAAGGATGGTTCGTTGGAACGGAAATGAGACAGCGTAATACTCGATTGAACGTTCAGACGATGCTAGAAATTGATTGTCAATCGTGTGGAAACGGGGAACTGGATGACCCGAGCGATTGTGATGCTTGTGAGGAAGAGGGAGTAGTTTGGCTAAGGCTGGAAGACATAGGTTTCCATATCCCTGCGCCTGCAACTTTTGAAGAGTTACAGAGATTGAAAGAAGAGAGAACCCAATTAGCAAATCCCATGGAATTGGATTTGCTGCTCGAAAAAGCTATTAGTTTCGATCGTGCGGGTTACCTAGACTTGGCTGTTTGTTTATGGGAGAAGGCAGCTGAATTGGGAAGTGCTCGAGCCATGTTCAATCTGGGTGATGTGGCAAAAGCTGCAGCTAATTTCGAAGCCTGTGAGTCCTGGTGGATCAGGGCTGCTCAATTAGGAAATACCGACGCTTCCTTTAGCTTAGGAGTCCTGTTTAAAGATAGAGCCAACATCACTGACGCAATGATCTGGTGGAAGAGAGCCGAGGCTCTAGGTGATGAAGGGGCAACTAAGGCAATTGAGGTCACCCGATCATTGGGCTTGGATCCTGAATTTCCCGTTGACGTAAATCAACTCTCAATTCCTCAGCTAAATTCGCTCGCCTATCAATACAACAAGTGGGGAGATTCTGACAAGGTACTCTTCTACCTACAAAAGTCAGCCGATCTCGGAGACTTAGAGGCATTGAACGATTTAGCGTTGGAAATTTCACGTCGGGGGGACGAAGTTAAATCACGCCTATTACTCACCAAGGCTGCAGAAGCTGGGGATTCTGTAGCGATGTTGAATCTTGGAGGTTCTTTTGCCAATGAGAGACTTTTTGTGGATGCCAAGGAGTGGTGGAAGAAAGCAGTCGAACTTGGAAATCTAGATGCAAAGAAGAATCTAGAGCTGATGATCGCAAATGGCGATGACCCCGACCTACAAATTGGACCGCAGGAAAGGAAAATAGTAATGACCACAACATTTGAGAATAAGGCAGACATCTTGGCTAACTTATGGACAAACTATCGCAATGATGAGAGCTTTTCGGACTTCATTGAGTACAACGACTTAGGCTTACCACTTGCTTATGCTTATGCTAATGGCCTAATAGAACTACGAGACAAAGCAAAATCTTTTGTTGAAGAAGCATTTGCTTTGTTGCTTGAAGGTTTAGATCTAAAAGACACTGGCTTTGAGACATTAGAGCAAATCCTATCGTCTGAGAAATAGATAAACAGGGATTGTCTCTAATCCACCAAAATCGCATAACCCATCGCTTGTAAAATATCGGCAGATAAAATTTGTGCCCGATTGTTCTAGCAATAGACTATCTTCGTATGAAGCTTGGAAGGTGTGACTCATTTGGCATTTTATGAAGGTGAAATTGAAAAAATTCCTGAGTTCGTAGAATTCGTCGCGAGAATGAAGGTTTGGGCGGAAGAA